>Ga0209536_100013222_pt1 | contig 11915 bp, 9 predicted proteins | sample DeeMarSeWOR28_12_FD_187461 | JGI IMG/M metagenome (GOLD analysis project Ga0209536, IMG submission 187461) | Marine sediment microbial communities from White Oak River estuary, North Carolina - WOR-2-8_12 (SPAdes) (version 2) | ecosystem: Environmental > Aquatic > Marine > Intertidal zone >...
TGAGATGGGATTAAAAGAATATACCTATCTGGATCTTTTATAGAGGGATTTTTTGCAATAGATCTTTCAATTTCAGAGCTCCTCCTCATCCCCCTCAAATTCAGCAATTGAAAATGTATGCAAATGTTTCCCAGATGGTCCTTCGGCTCCATGTTTTGTTAGCTGGTCATTATACCAGAGGAACTGGCGGCAGAAGCCGCGAATCATCCGTGCTTCTTTAGCACGTAATTCGACCCTTGCCAGAAAATCCCTGATGTTTCGGAGCCAGTAGCGGCTGTCATCCGTTCTTAAAAAGCCTATCTGGTTGAGGAGTTTTTCGACATGCACATACATGCCTTCCAGTTCATGAGAACTTGCCAGTTTGGGGGTTGACTGCATGATTTTGCCAGAATACATGACACCCCAATAGAGTTCATAGCATAAAATTGCAACAGCCTGCGCCAGGTTCAGGGATGAGAAGTCAGCCGTTGGGATCGTCACCTTTGTCTGACAGTATTTGAGGTCCTCGTTGGTAAGACCCCTGTCTTCAGGGCCGAACAGCAGGGCAATCTGGTTCTTTTCCAACAATGGCAGGACAGTGTCCTGCATATGCCGGGGGCTGTTTTCTATACGCCTTTTTCTGCCCTGTCTGGCAGTAGTGCCTACAACATGGGAGAAAGGGGCGAGGGCTTCCGCAAGGTTAGTAAATAGATGGAGATTGTCAATAAGATGGGCAGCTTTGTGCGTTGCCATTTTCAACATCTTTTCCCTGTCGGGAGCTTCAAGCCGGACAACAGCCAAGTGTGAAATACCCATGTTTAAAGCACACCGTGCTGCAGCTCCGATATTTTCGGGATATTTGGGTTCCATGAGGACAATGGTGATGTTGTCCAGCATTTGTTTTGTTTTGGAAGATGATGCGGGCATTTTAAAAATAATATCTATGTGACGTTTTAATATCGATTCTATCTCAGCTCTATGAAAAATTACTGATGCATAGCTGTCAGCAGCCCGAAGTAAGCTTGCAATCCTATTGCTGCGCCTTTCGTCTCTCAGTCAATAACAAAATTAATTTGTCGTTGCTGTATATTTACACTGGCGACCTTGATCCTGATCAGATCTCCAACCTGGAATACTTTATGGGTATGTGCGCCTATAAGGCGATAGTTTTTTTCATCGAACTGGTAATAGTCATCTTTGAGTTTTGCAATTTCAATGGCGCCGCTGACAAAATGGTCAAGAAGCTCGATAAAAAGACCGAAACCTGTGACTCCAGAGATAATACCCTCAAAAATTTCGCCAATCTTTTCTGCCATGAACCTGACCTGCAGACGCTCGATCATCTCCCGTTCTGCATCTACCGCCGCTCTTTCCCGGCCGGAAAGAAAGTCTCCAGCCTCTTGCAGGCCTGGAGCAGGAGATACGCCGCCGCTTTTCTTTCTGGTCAGCAGAGAAAAGAGGGTGCGATGCACAATCAGGTCAGGATAACGCCTAATTGGTGAGGTAAAGTGGGTGTAATAGGGGGCGGCCAGGCCGAAATGCCCCACATTTTCCGGAGAATAACGGGCGCGCTGCATGGTGCGCAGCAGGATATTGTTCACGATATATTCCTTGGGGCTACCGGCGACAAGAGAGAGAACCTTGCCAAACCATTTGGGGGAGCCGCCCTCAGCAGGAAGGCGTAATCCCAATGTCCGGGCGAATGTAGTGAATTCCATGACCTTCACATTATCAGGTGATTCATGGATCCTGAATAATGTCGGAACAGCTTCAGTCGCAAGCGTGGCAGCAACTGCCTCATTGGCAGCCAGCATGAATTCTTCAATAAGCTTGTGGGCCATGTTGCGTTCAGCCCTGATTACATCTGAAACTTGGTCTTCAGGATCAATGAGTACCTGGGCTTCCGGGATGGAGAACCCGATACTGCCGCGGCTTAGCCGTTTTTTTTCTAACACAGCGGCCAGGTGTGCCATTTCATGTAGCTGGAAGAGTATGTCATTGTATTTGACAGAAAGAGCATTGTCCTTATCGACGAGAATATGTTTGACGATTGTATAGGTCAGGCGGTGGTAGCTTTTAATTATGCTCTTGATGAACTTGCTGGCAAGTATCTTGCCTTTCCAGTCAAATTCAATGACAGCGGTAAATGCCGGTCGGGGTTCATTGGGAACCAGGCTGCAGAGATTGTTGGAAAGACGTTCCGGCAGCATTGGAACTACCCTGGTGGGGAAATAGACACTGGTGCCCCGTTCATACGCTTCCCTATCCAGGGCAGACCCGGGCTTGACATAAAAGCTCACGTCGGCAATGGAAACATAAAGGCGCCATCCTTTAGCAGTTTTTTCCACGGCGACAGCATCATCAAAGTCCCGGGCAGTTTCACCGTCAATTGTAACATGCAGGATGGAGCGGAGGTCATGCCTTCCCTTTTCCTCAGGCATGGTGTCAGGATACTTATCAGCTTCCCACAGGGCCTTATCGGAAAATTTATGTGGCAGCTTATATTTGCGGATGACTATTTCGGTCTGTACGTTAATATCATGAGGATCACCCAATACTTCTATGATCCGGCCCTCCGGGTTGCGTTTGCCGGTTTTAAAATCTGTGACTTCAACCACTACTGCATCTCCGTTTCTGGCACCGCATGAGTCTTTTCTGCGTACCAGAACATTGAAGAGAAAACGCTCATCTTCCGGGATCACCAGGCCTGTCTGTCTGCCTGCTTCATAAGTTCCAACCAGGACGCTGGCAGCCCGCTGGATTACCTTGATGACGACAGCCTCAGTTCTGCCACGTTTTTGTGGGATGAGCCGGAAGAGCGCTCGATCTCCCTGGTGGGCGCTTCCCATGTTTACAGGTGCAATAAACGGGTCTTGGCGTAAGGATTTGTCTGTCTTAAGTGCAGGGGAGCCGGGTTTATCCTCTAGGATGGCAAACCCGAATCCTTTAGGATGGACCTCAACAACACCTTCAACAAGAGGAGCTTTTTCGACGACTGTATAGAGTGAGCCAGCTTTTTTGGTCCGGGAACAGGAAATTATATTCTGCCTGCACATTTCAGCGATCAGGTTGGACAGGATTTTTCTCTCTGAACGGCTAAGGGAAAGAGCACCCAAGATATCTGACACACTCTGCGGCGTTTTTTTCTGATAGAGAAAGGCGAGAACTTCCTGTTCCAGAATTTTTGCTGGGGGAATATCCTGTGTCTTGGCAGATCCGGCTGACCGGTGGAATTTTTTCCTTGCTGAACCGGATTTGTTGTACTTATCCTTGCGAAATACTTTCTGTCTTCTTTTCATGTTTTCTATATATATAGGTGATTACAAATATATACATTAGATCATCCAGAGTCTTTATGAAAGGATTTCCTGCAGGGAAACGGGTCTTGTGGCCTTGACAAAAATATCATTTCCTGAAAAAAGACTTGTCCGGTTGATAACGTAGTGTTATTTAATTATTTTTCAGACACAACCTGTCATAGTTTATATCACAATAACGAGCAGAATACACCCACCGCGTGCATGGCGAAAAAAGAATTTGATATAGCCAGCTATAAAGAATTAATGGCCAAATACCTGGGTGATCCAGGTGGCAGCGCCAAGGTTTTTTTTGAAGCACTTGATTTTGCTGTACAGGCCCATGCCGGACAACGGCGCAAGAGCGGCGATTCTTATATTCTTCATCCCTGCAATGTTGCCAGGATTTTAGCCGAAGAAATGGAGATCCTGGACCCTGAAATTCTGGCTGCCGCACTCCTGCATGATACAGTTGAAGACGTCAAGGAAGTTACCATTGAACTTATCGGTGAACGGTTCGGTAGAAACGTTGAGACCATAGTTGACGGCTGCACCAAGATCACGCATTTTTTTGGTGACAAGCAGACCTTTTATAAAATGGTTCACAGGAAGATATTTTCAGGTGCAGCGGCCCGGCTCGAAGTGATGTTTGTTAAATTGGCGGACAGACTGCACAATCTGCGAACACTTGAAGCTATGCGCAGAGACCGGCGCCAGAAAATATCTGATGAGACTCTTGATATTTATGCTCCCATGGCCAGGGTAATGGGGCTTTTTGACATGAAGCGGGAACTGTATGACCTGGCATTAAAATTCAAGTTTCCCAAACAGAGCAACAAGATTCTTGCCCATATCCGCAACCTTGAAAGTTCACCCGAGGTTAAGGAAATTGTCACAACCCTCCGGCACGATCTGCAGGAAAGTTGGATAAATGCAGAAGTTACACCCCGAGCCAAGGGGCTGTGGGGCTATTTTGACCCGGTTAACAAGGTACTGGTCAAGGCCATAGAACATCCCATGGAATTTATGATCTTGGTTGATGATATTGAGTCCTGCTACAGAGTACTCGGCCTGGTTAATCAGAAATTCCCGCCCATTCCAAGAACAATCCGGGATTTTATCGCTAACCCCAAACCTACTGGCTACCAGGGACTGCATGCCAGGGCCAATATAAAGGGAAGGAATTATCTCTTCAAGATACGCACCCCGGAAATGGCGCGTAATGCCCAGAAAGGCATCATCAAAGGATGGTCTGAACATAAGCCGGCCGGCCAGTTTGAGAAGACATTGCGGGAGATGTTCGATCTCTTAGGCACAGACGAAGGGCTTTCTCCACGCGAGATGATCGCAGCAAGCGGCAAGAAGGAAATTTATACATTTACCCCCAAGGGTGACAGGGTTTGCTTGCCGCTGCAGTCAATAGTGCTAGATTTTGCTTTCCAGGTCCATACCGAGGTGGGGAGCCGCTGTATAGCGGCAATAATCAAACGGGAGCGGGTGGAGCCGGATCACGTTCTGAAAGACGGGGACCGGGTCAAGATTGTTTTGCAGGAGGAGCCGGTGCTTTTTGAGCCACGTTTGCAGGAACTCTGCAAGACACCCAGGGCCCGTTCCGGGCTTGCAAAGGGTTTCAGATTGCGGCGCCAGGCACTGGCAGGTCAAATCGGCAGAGTTATATTGGAGCAGGAGTGTCAACGCTACGGACTTTCTCTGGATGATTTACTGAAGTACAAGGACGAGGTCCTGGAACTGTTGGGTATGGAATCCTTAGGGCAGCTGTTCCTGAATGTCGGTGTTGCAGGAATTTCCTACAGAGAATTGCGGCAGCAGATAATGAGTGTTCTTCCCACAGACCTTGAAATTAAAAAACCGACAGGCAGGGGCTTAAATAAAATCTCTCTTTCCTCCCTTGATCCGGCAATAATTAAATTTTCAGCATGTTGCAAACCAAACCCAACTGAAAAAGATCTCATTGGCATTCTGAATGAACGCGGAATTTCCGTACACCAGAAAACATGTGAGCGTTTTCGATCCATTAAGGTACGACGTGAAGATGTAGTGGAAGTGAGCTGGCGGCTCAAGGAGACTTTAATTGCCAAAGCACAGCACCTATTTGTACCGGAAGCAACCAGAAACAGAATTTTTATGATGCTGGCCGTTGCTCCGGATACCATGAAGGTTGCCGATATATTAGTTCTTTCCCGAATTGATGCTAAAAAGCCTGCCTGGGAGATCAATTTTGAAGTTTCCAACCTGCATGGGCTGAAAAGCATCCTCTCCCATTTCAATAAGTCCGGCCTACCGTATGAATTTGTTATAGAGCAGTAATTATTTTAAGTATTCACCATTTCCAGCCATCCAAATTGAGCAGCTACAATGTCACCATCAAATCGTGATAGCGTGCTGGTGTAAAAAAATTATAGGCACGTTTCGGGTAATCTGACAAATAATCTCGCGTACAATGAGGCTGTATTGATAGTTTTTTGTTTCTATTATAATGATCGCCTGCCAGCAGTTTATACCAGCCGGCAGACTCTTGGTTTACTTTCTTAAATAAGGTATTATTAATTTACACTTCAAAACCGTATCTGCAGATTTAATTTATAAGAATTTATCAAATTCATTCTCCTTGAACGGGGTTGAAATACTTCTTTGGATCTAAATTCAACAAGGAGTTTTTTGTGAGCAAACTTAGCTGTTTGTTTTAACCATATTTAACTCGACTGGTAACGACAGATGAGATTATACAGGCCACATTCCTTTTTTGCCCTGCTGCTTACAGGGTTTTTCTTTGTCTCGCTGCCCCTGCTTACTGCTCTGTACAGCTCAGTGCAGATTCTGGATGGGTTGATGCTGCAGAGTATTGTTGCTGTCTATCGTTCTGTTGACATGGTAACAAGCACCCGTAAGATAGCTGAACTCCTGCAGGATGAGGAGCGTAAAGCCAGAGTGTTTAATGTGCTTGGGGATCCAGCACAACTTCTGGAAGTGAACGAAACTCACGAGGAAATTGAAAAAGCCCTCGAGTACCTTATCCCATTTAACAGCGATGAGGAACTCGAGCAATTAATTAAAGAACTGAAGCTCAAGGAAAATCATATAATTACAGTTTTGAACAATGTTGCCAATGATCCTGCAAGAAATAAACAAGAACAGGAGGAGGTTCTTGCCATATATCAAGACCTTAGCAAGTTGGCCATATCGATCGTTAAATCGAGCCATCAGTTGATGATTAATGAAGTTCAAGCGTTGAAACTGAAAGTAAATAAGGACAAAGAAAAACTTATCTGGCAAACCTCAGGTTTGATTTCTTTTACCATCCTCCTTATTATTATTTTCATGGCACTCATCTCCAAGCCTATAAGACAGATAAATAAAGGGATTGAACGCCTTGGTGATGGGGATTTTACGACTCCTGTTAATGTCTCATGGCCCCGGGACCTTCAGGACCTGGGGATGAAACTGGATTGGCTGAGAAAACGTCTTGCAAAACTGGATAAAGAAAAAATCAAGTTGATTGCCCATATATCACATGATTTAAAAACACCTCTGGCCTCCATTAAAGAGGGGGCCAGTCTGCTCCGTGATGAACTTGTCGGGCCCATGAATAACGAGCAGAAAGAGGTAGTCGGGATCCTGGATAAAAATTGTTCAAAATTGCAAAAACTCATTGAAAATATTGTAAATTTCAATTTGGCTCAAGTTCGGGAGACCCCTTTTGAAAAGGAGCAAATCAAACTGGATGAGCTCATCAGAGAGGTATTGGCCGATCACCGCAATTCAATTCTGGCCCGTAATATTCAACTTGACGCACAACTTGCTTCTATGGAAGTCAAAGGAAACCAAGAGCAGTTAAAAACAGTTTTTGACAATCTTGTTTCCAATGCGGTGAAATTTACACCAGCTGAAGGAGTTATCCGTATAAACCTGAAAAGAAGTGGAAAACTTGCGACCTGTCTGGTTGAGGATAGTGGGCCAGGTATTGCTGAAGAAGACCGCTTACGGATTTTTTCCCCTTTTTTTCAGGGAAAAGAATCAGAAAATGCTGTTGTTAAGGGTTCTGGCCTAGGACTTGCAATAAGTAAAGAATATGTGCAGAATCACAATGGTTCCCTGCGCTTGCTGACCAGCAAGAAGGGTGCCCGTTTTCTTGTGACTCTGCAGATATCGGGATGAATCAAAAAGTGAAAAAAAATATTTTGTTGTTCGTTTGTGTCTTGCTGGTAGGAGGATGCGCTGAATTAGGGCAGTATGGTGCAAAGTCAGATAACCTTCTTGAACCGGTAATTACGGATTACCTCCTTTCATGTTTGAATGATACATTTGACCTCGGGACTGAAGAATTTGCAGTTAATTTTAGAGAGGCTGAGGACGGGCTCCGTACGGGGAATGATTTGGATAAGTTACGCTTTGTATGCTTGAGCTTACATGCAAACGCGGAATATAAACAGTTTAAAATGGGAACCAAGGTGTTGGAACAATATATAGCTGAACATCCCGACTCTCCTGATGCTATTCAAGGTTTTCGCATTCTTGTTGATCGTCTTGATAAAGAAATAATGAGCAAATGGAGTGCCTGGAAATCACTGCTCGAAGAAAAAGATGAACTGAAAGTGAAAGTCGAATCTTCACGCGGAAAGATTGAGCGGGATGAGGTGTTAATCGAGGAACTGCAAAAGGAGCATGAGCAGGACCAGATTTTGATCCTCGAACTGCAGAAACAGATTGAGCAATTGAAGAATATTGAAAATATAATTAAGAGCAGAGAGACTGAGCAGCAATGAATGATAGAGGCTACCGAATACTCCTTGTCGATGATGAGGCTGACTTGCTCAGTTTGTGGAAATTAAGACTTGAGAGTCATGGATACGAGGTAACTACTGCCCTTAGCGGAGAAGAGGCGCTGGCAAAATTTTCCCTGATTAATCCCAATGTTGTGCTTACAGACTTGAGAATGCATGGGATTGATGGCATGGCGTTATTTGAAGCAATTCGGAAACAAAACAAGGCCATTCCTGTCATTATAATTACAGCGCATGGGTCAATTCCTGAAGCGGTGGCGGCCACAAAACAGGGTGTTTTCAGCTTTCTTACCAAGCCCATTGACGGCAAGGATCTTATTCGTGAGACAGAGAAAGCCTTGAAGTTTTCAATGGGCGGCACCCTCCCGGAGAAAAAGAAAGATACCAATAAGTGGCGCCGGGGAATTATTTCCAAGAGTAGTGTTATGGAGGAACTTCTCTCCAGAGCATGGTTGGTTGCTGATACCGAGTCAACTGTGCTTATCCGGGGGGAAAGTGGCACTGGAAAGGAGCTTTTGGCCATTGCAATTCATAGGGCCAGCAATCGCAAGGATGGGCCTTTTGTTCCGGTCAACTGTGCTGCGATTCCGGAAGCATTGCTAGAGTCTGAACTTTTTGGACATGCCAAGGGTTCATTCACTGGAGCCTTGCAGAGCCATTTCGGTCTTTTCCAGTCGGCCAATAATGGAACTCTTTTTCTTGATGAGATTGGCGATATGCCCCTGCATCTCCAGGTTAAAATTCTGAGGGTCCTGCAGGAAAAGCAGGTGCGACCAGTAGGAACTTCAACACCGGTACCTGTGGATGTCCGAATAATTTCTGCTACGCACAGGAATCTTGAAGAAGCTATTGAGAATAAACAATTCAGAGAAGACCTTTTTTACCGCCTGAATGTTGTAAGCCTTGAAATGCCGCCCTTGCATGAGCGCAAGGAGGACATACCTCTGCTGGCAGATTATTTTATTCAAATCTTGTCTGCTGACAGCGGGAAACCTGCGAAGAGGTTTACCCCTGAAGCCATGCGCATCCTGGTCGATGCCGCATGGCCGGGAAATGTCCGCCAATTGTATAATGTGGTGGAGAATGCGTTTGCGCTTGCCACCTCCTCGCTCATAACCGAAAATCTATTGCATGACGCAATTAAGCAACACCAGAAGAAATTAATACCTCTGTCTGAAGCCCGGCGTCAATTCGAACAGCAATATCTTATAAAACTCCTGCAGACTACGCAGGGGAATGTCTCAGAGGCTGCCCGGATAGCTAACCGTAATCGTACGGATTTTTATAAACTTTTGAATCGCCATCATATCGTTCCTGCTCTTTTCAAATCATAATACATGATATAAAGTTTATATCGCATCCAAATTGTGTCGCTAAATTGCGACTTCAAATAGAAGTTCTTTTCTTTTCCCTTTAATTAAAGCATTTTTGCTCTGTCTCGATATGGAGACATATTCCCATCCACATAAAGCAGATCTAAATCAGATCAGGGGTACTACGTCAACAAGACAGGTTATGCTGCAGGTAAAACTTGAAGTAAAAAGGAAAGACATCTTCAAAGTTGCAATGAGTTGACGAGTGTCCAATTACTTATTATAATTAAAAATTATAAGTTTATGAGATGGATTCCTCATCGGGGCGATAAGTTTTATTAAAAAAGTTGGATAATAGACTTCCCAAAGCCATAATGTTACAATATGATATGCGTTGTTTATGGCTTTGGGGTAAAGTGATGTAATGCACAATCGTCTTATGGAGATGCAACATCTTGGCAGATAATTCAACGCAAAAGCAAGTGCATCATATTTATATCATTGGCAAAGAAGGCATGCTCAATGAACTCTTAGTATATTTTCTCCAACAATCAACAGATCCTTCCTTTAACTGCTCGCTGCATAAGTCATTTTCACTGCTGAACATACAGAACACAAAAGGCACCAAAAAATTGGTGCTGTGCAACTGCCACGATGTGCTGGAACAGGATCAACCAGTTGCTTGTGAACGCCATATAGCTGCGGCGCCAGCAAATTGTTATTGGGCGTGTGTTAATGTTCCGCATGACAGGAAAGTAGCAGAAAAGGCTATCAGCAACGGTGTGCACGGCATTTTTTATGAGAATGATAATCTTGAAATCCTCAAGAGGGGAATAAAGGCCATATTAAATGGGGAATTATGGTTTTCACGTGACATTATGTCCGCAACACTTTCAAGCCTTGTAGAAAGAAGTACCTATAAGTCCGCCCATGAGGATTCCGATAGGATAGACCTTACCAAGCGCGAGAAAGAAGTTTTGAAGCTAATAGCCTTGGGGAAAACCAATGAAGAGATAGCAGAAAAACTAAACATCAGCGCATTGACCGTGAAAACGCATGTAAGCAATATTTATCGCAAAATCAATGTCCCTAATCGCATACAGGCCATTTTTTGGACCACCAAAAATTTTGTACACCTGAAGGACTAGAATTCTTTCCTACCTGCCAATAAAATATTTTCCAAAATACTCCCATCAGGCGATTTCTTTTTCTTGTTCTTAAGCTATATTCAAAAAATAACAAACAACAGGTTTTATGGTGCTTGTTATTTGAAGGTATAGATTAGAATCTATCTCACTCAATATGTTTATATTGATGCAAAAAAAATTAATCAATGAGTCTTTACTTGAAATAACCTTTACTTAACTTAAGGTTCCGATGAAGGAAAAGCGAAAGTTTGAGCGGTTTGATCTTCATATTGAAACCATGCTGAATATTCGAGATGAAGCAGAAAGAGAAAGGCTGCCGATGCTTTTGTCCAGGGACAGGCTCCCAGTGCTATTATCCAGAGATATATCATGCGCTGGTGTTTTTTTGCTTACAGACAGGCCGCTTCCCATCGGCACCCCCCTTCATCTGAATCTCTTGCTTAGCCAGCATGAACTGAGCAACAAATCAAAAGATGAGAGAATTAATATAAGTACCAGTGGAAAGGTGATTCGCACCGATTATCAAGGAATGGCGGTTGAATTTGATAAGCTCTATAAGATTTCACCCGTTAAACTGAAACCAGAGCTTTTAAAAGACTAATTTAGGGGTTAGTAAGTGGATGGTATTTCGCTACCAAAGAGTGTTTTAGACTTCAGCAGACATGAAGAACTGTGTCTTGATCTGCCTGTAAAAAATTCTTTTGCAGAAATCTATACTCATGAAGAGTTTCACTCCACCCTGGTGCGAGAAAAAGCGCGGGCCGATCGGCACGGGCATGGTTTTTCACTGGTTGCTATAGAAGTCTCGGGCCTGGATGATATCAATTCTTTTACAAAAAATCTCCAAAAGTTGGTCAGGGCTAGTGATGATATCGGTTGGTTTGATCACAAAGTTCTGGGGGTTTATCTCTTTAATACCTCGGCTAAGGGCGCCTGGAAATTTGTTGACAAATGCAGGCGCACAATGGGTGTTGGGTTTTCCACATTTAACTGTTCAGTTTACTGTTATCCCAATGAATGGTGTAACTTATAAAACAGACCGAGATCAATTGAAAAAAAGAAATTTCTACATGTAGCATAATTTACATATATTGATAGGGAAAAATCATGGGCAAGATTATAAGGGCAAATTTTAGGCTGCAACGATCCTTCCATGACTTTTTTAACCTTGGCAGGATGAATGATAAAAGCTCAGAGGATGACACAATAAAGACGGCGGTTGTTTTTCGTGAAATAGTATCAAAAGAGCGGGCCCGCGTGGACCGGAACAGGCATGTTTTTACTCTTGTTTCCTTTGAGGTAGGGCCGCTTGATTACGGTACGGACACAACCAAGTACTTTATTGATCTGCTCAAAAAAGAGATACGGATCACCGAT
>Ga0209536_100013223_pt1 | contig 11915 bp, 9 predicted proteins | sample DeeMarSeWOR28_12_FD_187461 | JGI IMG/M metagenome (GOLD analysis project Ga0209536, IMG submission 187461) | Marine sediment microbial communities from White Oak River estuary, North Carolina - WOR-2-8_12 (SPAdes) (version 2) | ecosystem: Environmental > Aquatic > Marine > Intertidal zone >...
TCCCGAAGGAGACTCACTCCTGGCCTCCGACATCACACCGGAGATCCTGGAGGACCGGCGGGAGAGCTCGTACTTCACCAACACCACCTCCTCCGGCACAGGGACAATCATCTACTTCGACGGATTCAGGGTGGCGCTGCTGACCGCCGCGCACGTCGTCTCCTTTCCCGAGACCCTCCTGGCACACCACTACAGATCGGGCGACAGAGCCGCTCCCCTGGTGCGAAGCGTTTCGGTAAGGGAGAAGCAGTCGATCTACGTTGCCGTCTTCCCGGAAGGCGGCGACATGGAGATCCTGGCTCTGGACTCCGGGTCGGACCTGGTGATCCTGGGAAAAGAGTTCAAGAGGTCTCCGTACCGTCTGATTCGCGTGCTGGAGTATCCCTTTGGGCAGGCGCGCGAGCTTGGCTGGGGGGCGGTGGTCTACATTTTCGGGTACCCGTCGGGACAGCAGGTGTTGACGCGCGGGATCGTCAGCAAGCCGCGGAGGGAAGGGGCGGAGACCTTCCTTCTGGATGCGGTCCTGGGGCCCGGCTACAGCGGCGGCCCCGCCTTGGCGCTGCGCGACGGCCTGCCGAACTTCGAGTGTGTCGGACTGATCACCGACATTTCCGGGCAGACGGCGCTCTACCTGGCCCCGGAAGAGACGGTTGAATACGAGCCTGGGGTGCCATACGAGGGAGAGATCTACATACGACAACGGACCGAGCTCGCCTTCGGCGGAACGCAGGCCGTCTCGGCCGAAGCGGTTGACAGATTTCTCCAGGCGCACCAGAGTGAGCTGGCCGGGAGGGGGTACCCGGTCCGACTCAGGAGAAGCTCTGCTGTTCAGTAGGCCGACCATCCGGAGAGGACCTTTCCCATGGAACCATCCCGTCGTGATCTGCTAAAGTTTCTTTCCCTCAGCACCCTCGCGCTCCCGCTCCTCGGAAGGAGCCGGCTTCTGGCCGCCTCCGGGGAGCCTCGCAAGCCGCCCCGACTGAAAGAGGGTGACACGGTCGGCCTGATCAATCCTGCGGGAGCAACATTCCAGCCGGTGGATCTGAAGATCGTGGAAGAGACCCTCGAGGCTCTCGGGCTGAAAGCCAAAGTCGGCCGCCATGCACTGAGCAGGTACGGGTACCTCGCCGGGAGGGACAGGGATCGTGCCGATGACGTCAACGCCATGTTTCGGGATCCACAGGTCCAGGCCATACTTGCCATCAGGGGAGGGTGGGGATGTGCCCGGATTCTCCCCCTCCTGGAGTACGAGCAGATCTCACGCCACCCCAAGGTTCTGGTCGGGTACAGTGACATCACCGCACTCATTGTTGCCGTCTACGCCCGTTGCGGGATGGTAACCTTCCACGGCCCGGACGGTATCTCCACGTGGAACTCCTTCACGGTCGACTACTTCAGGCGGGTGCTCTTTGCGGGGGAGGCGGTCACCATGGTCAACCCGAGGGGGACGGGCGATGATCTTGCCCAGAAACAGGACAGGGTGGAGACGATCACGGGAGGGACCGCCCGGGGAACCCTGGTCGGGGGAAACCTCTCGGTCCTTGCCGCGATGGTGGGGTCCCCGTATCTCCCCGACTGGGACGGGGCCATCCTCTTTCTGGAGGACACCGGGGAAGACCTCTACCGGGTCGACCGGATGCTCACGCAGCTCAAGCTTGCCGGGATACTGGACCGACTCGCGGCCTTCGTCTTCGGAAAATGCACCCGGTGCGGGCCGGGCGTGGGGTACGGGTCGTTGACGCTTGACGAGGTGTTTTCCGACCACATCCGGCCGCTCGGTATTCCCGCGTGGCACGGTGCGATGATCGGGCACATAAAGGAGAAGTTCACCGTTCCCATCGGGATCGAGGCGGAAGTTGATGCCGGTGCGGGGACGATTCGCCTTCTGGAGAGCGCCGTTCAATAGGAAGAGGCCTCATGCCGGCTGCGGACAAGGAGATCGAGGTGCCCGAGACGATAGAGACGTCTCGACTGATCTTGCGGAAGCCCAGACTCGAGGATGCCAGGGAGATGTTCGAGGCGTACGCGTCGGACCCCGAGGTCACCCGATATCTCACCTGGCTGACGCACACATCGGTCGAACAGACCCGCGACTATCTCCAACGCGCCATTGCAGGGTGGGAGAAATCGGATACCTTCACCTGGGTCATCACGCTCAAGCCGGCATGCGAGCTGATAGGATCGATCGACATCCGTCTCGAGGCAAACGCGAACATCGGCTACGTCCTCTCCAGACGGTTCTGGAACAGGGGGTACATGACCGAGGCAGTCGAGGCACTCATCCGGTGGGCTCTCACGAGAGATGACATATTCAGGGCCTGGGCGGTCTGTGACGTGGAGAACCTCGCCTCGGTGCGGGTTCTGGAGAAGGCGGGAATGGAGCGGGAGGGGATCCTGCGCCGCTGGATCGTCCTCCCCAACAGAAGCGGCAGGCCGCGCGACTGCGTCTGCTACTCAAAGGTGAAGTAGTCATCTCTGATGAGATGAGCGCCCTCGCAAGGAGCGGGACAGACCTCTGGTCCTGAGACTTGTGAGTAGGGTGCGATCTTGCTATACTTGTAAACTTTCACACTGTTGAACGAGGCTGAGATGGGTGACACACTGGAAAAGCTCTTCTCCGAGCAGGACAGGGAGAGGATCAAGAAGGCGGTGGACGAGGCCGAGGGGAAGACCTCCGGCGAGATCGTTCCGTACGTTGTCCGGGAGAGCGATCCCTATGCGGAGGCGCTGTGGCGGGGCGGGACCTCGCTCGGAGTGATCGTCCTGGCGACGCTCGCCTTTCTCCACGAAGCTCTGGGGCTGCTGCCGTTCCTTGGGGTGGCCTGGGTGTTGATGCTGGGGTTTTGCGGATTCATGGCGGGGATGGGGCTTGTCCGCTATGTTCCGGCCTTCAAGAGACTCTTTGCGGGAGAGGATCTCATGGAGCGCCGCGTGTCGATGCGGGCGGCCGTGGCCTTCATCGACGAAGAGATCTTCAACACCCGCGACCGGACGGGCATCCTCATCTTCGTGAGCATGACCGAGCACAAGGTGCTCGTTATGGGAGACTCCGGGATCAACGCGAGGGTGGGGGAGAACGCATGGGAGGAGGTCGCACAGACGATCGTACGGGGGATTCGCGGGGGGAAGGCGGCCGAAGGTCTCATCGAGGCGGTGGAGCAGTGCGGTCACCTCCTGGAGCATCGCGGGGTGGCCATACGCCCGGATGACCGGAACGAGCTCTCAGACCATGTGCGCCTCAGGGGGAGTTGAGGCGTCCTGACGAAACCGAAGAACCATCATGGAGAATTGATATGGCACAGTCTACGGTAGTGCGGAAGGAGATTGTCAGAAACGGGATCGGCTTCGGGAGCGCGCTGGCAATAGCCATCTCCTGGTCGGTGAACAAATCGATACTCTGGGCGATCATCCACGGAGTCTTCTCCTGGTTCTACGTCCTCTACTACGCGCTCTTCGTGCGAGGATAAATCCGATGCGCTACAAACTACTCGGCGGCAGCGGACTCCGCGTGTCCGAGATCAGCCTGGGAGCCATGACATTTGGCGAGGAGTGGGGATGGGGATCATCGCGGGAAGAATGCCGCAAGATGTTCGATGCGTACGCGGAGGCGGGGGGGAACTTCATAGACACCGCGAACCGGTATACGGAGGGGACGAGCGAGAAGATCGTGGGAGAGCTGGTCCGCTCAGACCGCGGGCGCTTTGTGGTTGCGACGAAGTACACGCTCTACACGCGAAAGGGAGATCCCAACGCCTCGGGGAACCACAGGAAGAACATGGTGCAGTCGCTGGAGGCCAGCCTGACACGGCTGGGGATGGAGTACGTCGACCTCTACTGGCTGCACGCGTGGGACTTCACGACGCATGAGGAGGAGGTCATGCGCGCGCTCGACGATCTTGTCCGTCAGGGAAAGGTCCTCTACATCGGCGTGTCGGACACCCCCGCGTGGATTGTCTCGAGGGCCAATACGATTGCCGGCCTGAGGGGGTGGACCCCCTTAGTGGCTCTGCAGATCGAGTACAGTCTCATTCAGCGAACGGTGGAGCGTGAGTTCCTGCCCATGGCGAAGGCGTTGGATCTGGCCCTGACGGCCTGGGCGCCCTTGGGTGGGGGAGCGCTGACGGGGAAGTACCTCCGGAAGGAGGGAGCGGGGGGCAGACTCAAGCCGGAGAATCAGCGGCTCAGTGAACGCAACCGGGAGATTGCACGGGCGGTGGTCGATGTGGCGGGAGAGGCCGGCTGCACCCCGGCGCAGGTGGCGCTGGCATGGCTGCGGGCCCAGGGTGACCAGATCATTCCCATTGTCGGGGCGCGGACGGCGGAGCAGTTGAGGGATAGCCTGGGTTCGGTCTCGGTCTCTCTGACCGGGGATCAGCTGAAGCGTCTCGACACCGTGAGCAGGATCGACCCCGGTTTTCCCCACGATTTCCTCTCGAGCCCGCCGATTCGGGAAATTGTCTTCGGAGGGACGTACGACATGATCGACAGGCACCGGTAGAGCAATGCCGTTACGCCGGGCGGAGTTCTGGCAGGAGATGTGGAACGTCCTCGTTCTCCTCACGACGACGGCGGCCGCGCTCACCGTCCCCCTCAGGCTTGTTTTTGACCATGTCGTCTTCTTCGCCTACGTCTGGTTCGACATCGCCGTAACGGTGATTTTCGTTCTGGACATTCTCCTCCGGCTCCGTCGCGCGCAGCGGACCGGGGAGGGAGGGTCGGCTCTCTGGTATGCGATCGACGTTGCGGCGGCCATTCCCTTCGACCTCCTCCTTCCCCCATCGATCATCTCCCTGGCGAGACTCCTCAAGCTCTTCCGTGTCTGGCAGACGCTGAACGTCTGGAGACAGCTCGATCCGGGACACTGGATGAGACTGCGGCTCGTCTACTTCGTCTACTGGTTCTCGCTCACGGTCCACTGGCTGGCCCTGGGGTGGGCCTCCCTCCGGGGAGTATCCCACGACGTGGCGGTGAACACCACCTACGTGCAGTCCCTCTACTGGTGTGTGACCACGCTGACCACTGTCGGGTACGGGGACATCACGCCGATCACGAACGCGGAGATGCTCTACGCTATCCTCGTGGAGATCTTCGGCATCGCCACGTACGGCTACATCATCGGGAACGTCGCCAATATTCTGGTCAACCTGGATCCCGCAAAGGCCCGGTTTCGGGACAACATGCAGAAGCTGGGCGCGTTCATGAACGCGAAGGGGATCACGGGGAGGCTCCGGGAGCGCATGCGTGACCACTACGCCTACCTGTGGCAGAAGCCGGGGGCGAACGACGAGACGATGATTATGAGAGGCCTGCCCGCCGGCCTGCGCGGAGAGGTCTCGCTGTTCCTCAAGCGAGACATCATCCAGAACGTTCCCTTTCTGAAGGGAGCACGGGAGGATCTCATCCGCGACATCGCTCTGCAGATGAGGCCGATGGTGGCGGCCCCCGGCGAGTTCGTCTTCCACGCCGGCGACACCGGACACGAAATGTACTTCATCAGCAGGGGACGCCTGGAGGTCGTCGGGCCGGACGGGAAGACCCTCCTGGGTGTTCTCTCCGACGGAGAGATCTTCGGGGAGATGGCGTTGCTGAGCGGTCAGAGGCGAATCGCGAGCGTCCGGGCGACGGACTACTGCGACCTCTACACGCTGGACAAGCAGACGTTTGACCGCATCACGGAAGGCTATCCTGAATTCGCAAGGCACATCTCGGAGCTGATGGAGAAGCGACGACAAGAGAACTACTGAGGGAGGATCATGATCGGAGGACGCATCTGGAAGGTCGGACGGCAGTTCGGTCTCCTCTTTGTGTTGGCGTGTCTTGGTGCCGGCGGCTTTCTCTGGGTGATGGACGATGTCTCCCCGAGCGCCTCCTTTGACATGAGGTACTCGAGAGGGGAGATCATGGAGCGGGCCGAGGCATACCTCCTGGATCTGGGGTACGACCCCCGGGCGCTGCAGCAGGACGCGTGGTCCAGCTTCGACGCGAACACGCACCTCTTTCTCCAGATCCAGCTGGGCATCCGCGGTGCCAACGCCGCACTCCGGGCCGACTCCCTCCCCGCGCACCACTGGTTTGTTCACTGGTACGATCGGTCCGTTGCACGAAGCCAGAACCGGGAGCGGTTTCGGCTCTGGATGACCCCCCGGGGACGGGTTCTCGGCTTTGAGCATGTCATTCGGGATTCGGTGTCGCTGCCGTCGCTGACCTCCGGTGAGGCGCGGGCGCTCGCGGAGGCGTTCCTCGGCAAGGAGGGGGAGGATCTCTCGGGGTTCTCTCTCAGGACCTCCTCCGACCTGAAGCAGCTCAACCGGGTCGACTATCGCTTTGTCTGGGCCAGAGAGGATACCTCTGTAGACTCCAGAATCTGGGTCCGGATACAGGGGGATGAAGTCGGGGGCTTCCGCCGCGAGTTCGAGCCGGCGGGAGCCTTTCAACGGATCTTCACCGAGAGGACCACATTCTGGACGCTGGTGACGACCGGGTCGTTCGTCTCGGTCTTTCTTCTCTTCTTCTTCGTCGTCATTCTCTTCCTGAAGAAGTACCACGAGGGTGAAGTCGGAACGCGAACGGCATTCATGGTCTTTCTGGGATTGTTCCTCCTCGGTGCGGTGGAGAGCCTCAACGGGTTCTCGCAGATCGGGTCCTCGGTCGGGATGGGAGACCTCAACGAGTACAACGTCCGGCTCATCACGTTTGTCTTCTCGCTCTTCATCGTCCAGCTGTTCCTTACGGTTCTGGTCTTTGCCGCCTGGAGCGTGGGAGAATCCCTCTCGCGGAGCCTCTGGCCGGAAAAGCTGAATGGCGCCGACAGCTTCCTCTCCAGGAGGTTCTTCACGGCTGACGTCGCCGAGGGGATACTGCGGGGCTACTTCTGGGGGCTGTTTCTCCTGGGCGCCTACGGTCTCCTCCTCTACGGCTACCTGGAGGCCGGTCTCGGTTCGGTGTTCCTGATGGGACTCGACGGACTTCCCGATGCATTCGTTCCTCCTCTCCAGCCCCTGGTCTTCGGCGCCGGGGTGGCGGGTTTCACGGAGGTCGTGTTCCGCCTCTTCTTCGTCTCGTACCTGAGGGAGAAGACCGGACGAGCGTGGTACGGGGTGCTGCTCGCCGCGGTCATCTGGAGTTTCGCAGGACTGGTTGTCTGGGACCTCCCCTACGGGAGCCTGGCGTCTGTTGATGCGTTTGCAGTGTTGCTCGGCTTTGGCATCGTCCTGGGCGGGCTCTTCCTTCGGTACGACCTCCTCACGACGTTTACGGCGAATTTCGTCATGGTCTCCCTCGGCTCGGGGATTCCCTTGTTCGTGTCGACCGGAGCGGACGGTCCCGCCATGCTCGCCCTGTTCGTCCTCCTGCTTCTGCTTCCGCTCCTCCTGGCGGTGGTAGGGCTCCTGAGAGGGGAGAGGTTCGAGTTCACTCCCCGGACTCTCCCCGCGCATATTCAGCGGATCTCCGAGCGGGTCCGGATGGCGAAAGAGTTGGAGATTGCCCGGAGCGTGCAGATGAGCCTTTTGCCAAAGGCCGACCCGCGTGTGGAAGGATTCGACATCGCCGGTCTCTGCGTTCCTGCCAAGGAGGTGGGGGGTGACTACTTCGACTTCATTCCGCTTGGAGGGGAGAGGCTCGGCGTCGCCGTTGGTGATGTTTCGGGGAAGGGTGTGCCGGCGGCCATCTACATGACGCTCACGAAGGGGATTCTGCAGTCCCACGCCGAAGAGACGGTCTCGCCCAAGAGCGTCCTCTCAAAGGTCAACAGCCTGATGTACAGGACCATAGAGCGGAACTCCTTTGTCAGCATGTTCTACGCCATCCTGGACGTGCGGGAGCGGGTCATCACCTTTGCCAGAGCGGGGCAATGTCCCCTCATTCTTGCGCAGGAGCCCGGACGCCCGGGGAGGTTCCTCTCCCCCCCCGGCATGGCGCTCGGACTTGAGATGGGCAGAGTCTTTGATGCGGTCCTGGAAGAGCATGCGGTGCGCCTCTCAGCGGGTGAAGTTCTCGTCTTCTACACCGACGGCTTCACCGAAGCCATGAACCAGGACGGGGAGGAGTTTGGAGAGGAGAGACTCGTGGAGTCTGTCGCCCGGCACCGCGACAAACCCGCCGCGAGTATCATCCGGGAGGTCTGCGATGAGGTCTCGACGTTTGCCGGCAGTCGAGCGCAGCACGATGATATGACCATGGTGGTCATAAAAGTCCTCTCGTCGTAGAGCCACTGGAGGAGGGGTCCTCCCCTTGAAACGGAAAAAGGACGATGCCCCTGTGGGACGTGTGCGCGTCGATCTTCCCGAGACATTCCCCTTCAGGACGGAGATCCCCGTCAGGGTGGATGACATCAACTACGGTGGACATCTGGGGAACGACGCCGTCCTCAGCATGGCCCACGAAGCCCGGTTGAGATTCCTCCGCCACCTGGACTACTCCGAGACGGACATCGAAGGCGTGGGTATCATCATGACCGATGCGGTGATCGAGTACCGGTCGGAGTCCTTCTACGGGGACGTGCTCGTCGTGGATGTGGGTGTGGTCGATGTGGAGAGGAGGAGCTGCGACTTTGTCTACCGTATGTGTCGGAAGGAGGGTGGCAGGGAGGTCGCTCGCGTGAAGACCGGGGTGGTGTTCTTCGACTACGCGACCCGCGGGGTCGTTGCAATCCCGGAGGAGTTCCCCGCTCGTATCCAGAGGGGGGAGGAGCCGTAGGCGGAACTTCGCTTGATTCTCTTTTACAATCTGGCTATCATTTTCCCCCGGGGACATGGCTGCCATGTCCCCCTGTTGTATTGACAAACTCCGGAGTGCGTATTGAGCAAGAACGGTGAACTCCCGGAGCTGAACGAGCTCATGCGCCGCAGGCGTGAGGAGCTCGAGGAGCTCAAGAGGCTGGGAATCAATCCCTATCCTCATCACTTTGACCGGACCGCGACCTCACGAGACATCCTCGATGCATTCTCGGACGATGCGCCGAAACGGACTGTCGCCATCGCCGGGCGCATCCTGACTCTCCGACGGATGGGGAAGGCCTCGTTCTGCCATATCCAGGACGAAGACGGGCGCATGCAGGTCTACCTGCGGAAGACCGACCTGGGAGCGACCTACGATGCCTTCAGGCTGATGGATATTGGTGATATCATCGGGGTGAAGGGGTTCGTGTTCCGCACACGAACCGGGGAGATCTCCGTTCACGCCCAGGAGCTCCTCCTCCTCTCCAAATCCCTCCGGCCGCTCCCGGTCCCCAAGGAGAAGGTCGACCAAGAGGGGAAGAGGGTTATCTACGACCCGTTTTCGGACAAGGAGCTGCGCTACCGCCAGCGCTACGTTGATCTGGTGGTGAACCCCCAGATCCGCGAGGTCTTTGTCATCCGGGCAAAGGTCATCTCCGCCCTCCGACGCTCTCTCGACGCGCTCGGCTACCTGGAGGTGGAGACACCGGTTCTGCAACCGCAGTACGGGGGCGCGTTCGCGCGTCCCTTCGTGACGCACCACAATGCGCTGGACATCGATCTCTACCTCCGCATTGCTGACGAACTCTACCTCAAACGTCTCATCGTCGGCGGGTTCGAAGGGGTGTACGAGATTGCGAAAGATTTCCGCAACGAGGGTATGGACCGCTCTCACAATCCCGAGTTCACGATGCTGGAGCTCTACGTTGCGTACCGGGACTACCTCTGGATGATGGAGCTGGTCGAGCGGCTCATCAGCGACGTTACGCGGGCCGTGCACGGTACGGCCACTGTTCGTGTCGGAGCAGAGGAGATCGATTTCTCGCCGCCCTGGAAGCGGTTGACCATGCGGGAGGCCATCCGGCAGTACACGGGTCGGGATCTTCAGGGACTCCCGGTGGATGATCTCCGCAAGGCGGCGCGGGAGCTCCACGTGGAGGTGGGTCCTGCTGACGGCGTCGGAAAGATCATCGACGAGATCTTCAGCGAGAAAGTCGAGCCCAACCTGGTTCAGCCGACGTTCGTTCTTGACTACCCGATAGAGATGTCTCCGCTGGCCAAGCGCCACAGGAGTGAGGAGGGGGTGGTGGAGCGGTTCGAAGCGATCTGCAACGGCCATGAAATCTGCAATGCCTTCAGCGAGCTGAACGACCCTCTCGACCAGAGGGCCCGCTTCGAAGAGCAGATGCGGGCCAGGGCGCGAGGTGAGGTGGAGATACAGCCGCTCGACGAAGACTTCCTTCGGGCTCTCGAATACGGAATGCCCCCGACTGCGGGACTGGGTATCGGTGTTGACCGGTTGACCATGCTGCTGACGGGCCAGGATTCCATCCGCGACGTCATCTTCTTCCCGCAGATGCGGCCGGCGCAATGAACCATCCGCCGTCGCATCGGAGGGGGGCACGATGAACCAGCTCAAGCTCGTTGTTGCCATCCACAACCATCAGCCTGTCGGCAACTTTGAAGCCGTCTTTGCCGATGCGTACGAGCGGTGCTACGAGCCGTTCCTGGAGGTCCTGGAGAACCATGCTTCGGTCAAGTTCACCCAGCACTGGACCGGCCCGCTCCTGGAGTGGCTCCGCCGGGATCGTCCTGCATTCCTGGAGCGGATGAAGGAACTCGTCCGCCGCGGGCAGCTGGAGCTCCTCACCGGTACCTACTACGAGGCGATTCTTCCGATGACGCCTCCCTCTGACGTGGCCGGACAGATCCGGAAGCACCGCGAGCTGATCTCCTCATGGTTTGACTACCCATCCCGCGGAATGTGGGTGGCGGAGCGGGTCTGGGAACCCCAGCTTGCCGGGCTCCTGGCCGAGAGCGGCGTGGAGTTCATCCTGCTGGACGATGACCATTTCCGCCTGGCGGGCATGCGGGAGGATGAGCTCCATGGATACTACGTCACGGAAGAGCAGGGCCACACCTTGAAGGTCTTTCCCGTTGACAAGACACTCAGATACACCATCCCGTTTCGTCCCGTGGAGGAGACGATCGATCGTCTCCGGTCCGCCGCCGAGGGGGGCGGTGGGAAGGCTCTTCTCCATGCTGACGACGGGGAGAAGTTCGGGGTCTGGCCGGGGACACACGACAGCGTCTACCGGCAGGGTTGGCTGGAGGCGTTCTGTAATGCGCTGGAGCAAAACAGCGACTGGTTGACCACGGCACACCTGGGAGATATCTCAGAGACGCATCCACCCGACGGCCGGGTCTACCTTCCCTCCGCATCCTATCCGGAGATGATGAAGTGGTCACTGCCTGCGGAGGCATTCCGTGAGCGGGAGCGGTTTGAGGATATCCTGAAGGGGCAGGACCTCTACTCCCGCTTCGCCCCGTTTGTCCAGGGGGGATTCTGGCGCAACTTTCTGGCCAAGTACCCGGAGGCAAATCACCTCCACAAGAAGATGCTGCGTCTCTCCAGGCGGGTGTCAGCTCTCGGCAGCAGACGAGAGCTCCCCGCGGAGGTCTACGACCTCCTCTGGGCGGGGCAGTGCAATGACCCCTACTGGCACGGTGTCTTCGGCGGACTCTACCTCCCGAATCTCCGGCACGCGGTCACCGAGTCTCTGCTGAAGGCCGAGGCGCTTCTGGATGGGCTGGAGCGCCTGCCGGCCATCCGTGTGGAACAGACGGATCTGGATTGCGACGGGCGGGAGGAGCTCCTGGTGGAGACTGACCGTATCAACCTCTACTTCACACCCTCATCGGGCGGGAGCCTGGTGGAGCTGGATTTCAAACCGTGCGCCGTGAACCTGGTGGAGACGCTGGGCAGGCGGGAGGAGGGATACCACGAGAGGTTGCGTGACCAGAGCGGTCGCTACCGGGACGAGAAGAACATCCATGACGGCGCGCTCGCGAAGGAGGAGGGGCTGGAGCGCCATCTCGTCTCCGACTGGTACCGTCATGCGTCCCTCGTGGACCATTTCTTCGGGGCGGGGACGACTCTGGAATCTTTTGCCCGGTGTGAGTACAGGGAGGCGGGGG
>Ga0209536_100013224_pt1 | contig 11915 bp, 8 predicted proteins | sample DeeMarSeWOR28_12_FD_187461 | JGI IMG/M metagenome (GOLD analysis project Ga0209536, IMG submission 187461) | Marine sediment microbial communities from White Oak River estuary, North Carolina - WOR-2-8_12 (SPAdes) (version 2) | ecosystem: Environmental > Aquatic > Marine > Intertidal zone >...
GGGATGGCGGCTCGGCGGCAGGTGTCGATCCGACTGTAATACTTCCTGTGGGAGAGACAAAGGTGACCTTGACTGTCTCCGATGGAGTTCTGTCAGCTACGGACACTGTCGAGATCACTGTTCAAAGTACCGAACCACCTGGAGAGACTCCTCAGGAAATTGTTGACGATATCATAGATTACATTGTTGAGGACATTTATGTTCCTCCCGAAGCAGAAAAGGAAATAGGCAAGGCCGTAAAGGAATTGAACAAGGCAATCGATGAATTCAATAATGACAAGATTGACAAGGCACTTGACAAGATTGCAAAAGCGGTCAAAGAGCTTATGAAGGCCCAGAAAGATGGTTTGGATGCAGAGGATACAGAGGCTGTCATAGATGGTCTCGTTGACTTGGCGCAAGCGATTGCAGATGAGGCAATAGACTATGCTATTGAGACGGCGGGCCCCGACGACCTTAATGTTGAAAAGGCTCAGGAATTCTACGATAAGGCACTTGGAAATTGGGAAGATGGAAAATACGATAAAGCGATCAAGGAGTTCAAAAAGGCATATTCAGAAGCAATGAAAGCCCTTGGATGATAGGTGCCGGAATCACTTCTGGAGCTGCAGAGGAGGAAGCTGGAGGCGCCATCGCCAAAATCAGGAAACCTAGGGCGGGCTCGGACGTCGTTTGTGCCATAGTCTCCTACGGTTCCCAGTGAAATGTCCCACCGCTGAGTTGCGAGACACGCGTCTCTATCATGCGCCTTCTTGCCGGAGAAGCCACCAGATCTTCGTTGATTATGTCAAGCTGGCGCCTCGCGTTGCTGTAGCCGGCAGGGTTCGAACCTCGCATCGATCTGCACGCAGCGAATAATCGATTCAAACGTACACTCAGAATCTCATCAGCGGGGCCGAGAGAGATTGACATTTCCACCTCGCCTTGTTCATCCGATAGGGCGTCGAGTTGCTCTTGAGACTCGTCTGTGCCAGGCTCATCGGTCTGCTCACCGATATCTGTGTGGCAGTTTGCGCAGATATGTGCATCGGCCCCTTCTTCGAATGAACACTTTCTTCTGTGGACAATCTCTTCACAGACCAGACACTGAACCCTGTTTCGCTTTCCCACATTGTTGCCGCAAATCGGACAGACAACAGCCCCAGCAGGCTCCGGTTCGGCGGCAGCATCATCCCACGTCGTCTCTTCTTCGGGTTCCGGCGTCTCGACAACAACGGCGGCTTTTCGTTTGTCCAGGCTTCTTTCGAGGTTATAAGCCACCAAGACGAACAACGCGGGCAGCAGCATCAGGACCATAATGGGAGGGCCCGGTATGACGAGCAGGATCATGGCAAAAGTCCCGGCTATCACACCCACGAGAGTCGCCCAGCTTCGCCTGATCGAATCCGATTTCGAAGGAAGCAGTTCTCCTGCAATCCAGCCGATGATCGGCATCCATATCGATTCCAAAGGAAAGAAGAGACTCCCCGCCGCCCCCAGAACGCTACCGATCAGGGTACCGTAAAGACCCTTAGTGCTGCGATGCCGGACTGTCACGTTCCTGCGAGCCTTCTTCCTGAAATAATCCTTCCTGGGCGGAAAGAAGAGCCATATGGAATTCAAGGCCGATAATGCGCCAACCGCCGCGGCAAAATACATCGCAGGTGTCTCGGCTCGCCACGCCAAATTCGGCGTTCTCGATCTGTACCTAATTACGAAATACCACATGTACTTGATCCAGTCTGAGCCGCAGGAGATGGTCACGAATATGCCGAATCCAAAGGTGACGACGGCCAGGACCTTCGCGAACCACGCTCCCGGAAATCTCCGCATCGCCGAATTGAAGAAGTCCGTCATTCTGCGCATAAGATCCAGAGTGATAGTGGGAACGGTGAAGATGATCAAGAGCACGATGCCTCCGGCGAGCATTGTGGACTTGGTATTCTGCCAGTAAGTCGCATCCGGGTTGCGCGCCGCACCTATAGACATGTAGGTGGCTATGCCAAGCACCAACCAGAAGAACTTCTCATCTCCACGGATGTCCCGAAAGTCCAGGAATGAATAATTCACGCGTATAATCAAGATACCGAAAAGGAACCAGGGCACAAAGCCGACCACCATTTGCCCCAACCTCTTGATGAAACTTCCGTCAATTCGAATGCTCCAGGATTCATCGTCCTGGTCCGGGGCTGGCCAGGTTATTCCCGTCTCCGCGCGCCATTGCCTGTCAGCCTCAGAAGGCGTGATCTTCTTGACTGGTTCTATCGCACCACCGGATCCTATGGTGACCTGCTCGCCACGCTTGACGGTTACGGCTTGCTTTGTGTCATCAGTAACGATCTGGACTTCACCGCGCAGTATCGTCACTTGAGCTGGGTCACGATCTAAAGCCACTTCGCCTGATCTTACCCTGATTATTCCGTCTGTTCCCCGAATACCAACGATGCCAGGAGGTATCTTGATCTTCATCGACTCAGGTTTCTTGCGGGCAATCGTGCCTGTCACGAAACGCAACACTCCTTCTGTCACGGTCGCTGTTATCGTGCCGACTCGAGTGGATGGGTCATAGATGAACTCGTCCATGACAATTTCGGAATGAGGGCCTATGGTGAACACAGTTCTATCTAGCAACATCACCTGCATTCTCCCATCCGGCCCTGAAATGCATTTGCTCATGTGATAGATCGTCTTGCCACTCGACATCCTCCTTCTTTCGCCATCCGGATCCTCGCAGAAGACATCTCCAGAGACGCCTCCCGCGGCTCCGATCTTCACTTTCCACCATGGTTTTTCAGCCGCTCGGCGCATCCTCGCCAGAAGGGGCTTGACCTGATCCTGGAAAAGCAGGTCAACCTCCTTAAGCGGACCGCTGCTTAATCGTTCATTGTGCTCGGCCACGCGACGTCCCAATTGCATTCTTGTCTGCGCCAAGTCCAGCATTTCCGCCTGGTAGCGGCTCTGAATCTCTTCCAATTCTTGCTCAGACTCCGGCGGCGATTCCTTAAGCAGGGCCGTGTATTTGGAGTCCAGCTCCGTGTATAGCGCATCCAGCGCCAGCATTTCGTTCTTCAGGCCAAGTCCGAGCATACGGAACTGCGCACCACGGGCGTTGATCGCTGTGACTTTGTGTTTGATGTCTTCTATCTTGCTTTTGATTTCACGTCTTATGTTGTCAGGCAGTCCGGCCTTGAGTTCGAGCTGTCGGTCCAGCTCAACAACGTCCCGCCAATCTTCGCTCCCCTCAAGCACCACGAACGGTTCTTCAGGAACATAGACCTCTAATCCCGCGCCCCCGGGGGCGGAAGTGGCCAAGCTCAAAATGATCGCAGTGACAAGCAGAAGCAATAGCAGGCATTTTTTCTTCAAGTTTGGTCTTCTCCTTCACTCTCGGCCGCAGCCGTCAAATTGCACAATTGCAACTTCATTGCCATATCAGGCGCCCGTGCAACTGATTCATCCGGGAACAATTTCGAGCCCCACAGCGTGAGCGGCTCTCGGCCACCGTTTGTGCGTGATTGACTCCAAATGTCGTTTCTATATCGGTCGTTGCCTCCATCGACTTAAACCGGCTATCCACCGAATCGGGCACGTATCAGGCAGATTGTTTAATGTTGTGGACCGAATTTTCCCGGAGTTGAAATGGGACATAAGAAAAAAAGTGATTCGTCCGGCTAGCACGTTGTTTTCTGCGCGTCGATCTACTATTCTGTGATCGGACAGGCCCTAAGAATGCCGGTGGGCAGGGCCGATGTGAGATGTTCTAAACTGGAGATACAGTGTTATGGCACACGTAGGTCGCAGAGAGGCGTTCTCTTGCCGGGCGATTTTCGCAAATACGATTGTTGCGCTCGGCGTCCTCTTCAACTCGCCGGCATCTCAGGCTCAGACCGATCAAAAAGACTGGGGTGCTCCGCAAGTCAAGGTTCTCGCCGAGCAGCACAGATGGACCATTGAGGGAACGACAAACCGGGTAGAACTGAATCGGTCGGATTTGCAGATGACGGTGCGCACGCCGAGCAGGACCTGGTCAATGGTGCCATCGTTTGCAGGCGATCTTGTCGTGGCCGATTCGGCCGGCCAATTGTCTCTGCGATTGGCCGATGCGGCAAAGATGGACATCTCGCAATACCAGACAGGTTCCAAAACCGGCATCAGAATCATATTGGGCGAGTTTGCTCACCGAGACAACAAGATCGATCTGCAGATATCGCTTACCATATGCCTTGAGGGCCAGCAGGAAGAAGTTGTCTGCGAACTGATTGCCCTCGAGAAGAACGCTGCGATCCTGGAATGCTGCTGGCCCGGCGGCATTACAGAGAGCGATTTCGATCACACGGTGGTTCCTTTCATGCAGGGCATGCTGCTGCCCAAAGACTGGGCGAAGAAGGTCTGGCTGTATAACACTGTCACCTACGGACGCGGCCTGTATATGCCCTGGTGGGGACATCAGAAAGATGAATCCGCCGCCCTGCTGCTGATCGAGACGCCGGAAGATGCCGGCTGTCGTTTCGAGCATCCCGCCGGAGGTCCGACGAAGATGCAGATGCGCTGGATCCACCAGTTAGGGAGACTGGCGTATCCGCGACGGGTCAGGCTCTGTTTCTTCGATAAGGGGAACTATGTCACTATGGCCAAGCGATACCGCCGGCATGTTCGCGAGGTAGGGCACTTTGTGTCTCTCAAAGAGAAGATTGCCAGAAATCCCATCGTGGAAAGACTCGTCGGCTCGCCCGTCGTTCATACGAGCATCCTGTATCACATCCAGCCGGAATCGAGCTATTACCACAAAGACGACCCTGAGAAGAACCATCAGTACGTCACATTTGCCGAGAGGGCCCGGCAGCTTCGCGGGCTCACTGAGAAGGGAATAACGCGAGCCTACGTGCATCTGGACGGATGGGGATTTCGAGGTTACGACAATCTTCACCCGGACGTGTTGCCTCCCTGCCCCGAGGCCGGCGGCTGGGAGGGCATGAAGGATTTGGCCGAGACCTGTGAGCAGATCGGCTATGTCTTTGCGATCCACGACCAGTACAGGGACTATTATCTCGATGCAAAGTCGTATGACCCGCGTCATACGATCCTTGACCGCAAGGGGAACCGCCCTGGCGGCAGCACGTGGTACGGCGGCAAACAATCCATCTTGTGCTCGTCGCTGGCGCTGGGGCACGTCAAGAAGAATTATCTGTCACTGCTAAGTCACGGCGTGAAAGTGCGCGGGGCTTATCTGGACGTCTTTGCCGTGGTGCCGCCCGATGAATGTTACAATCCCGAACATCCAGTAACCAGGGCAGATTGTCTGAAGTATCGCGGCGAGTGTCTGGATTTCATCCGCTACAACGGCGGCGTAGTCAGCTCCGAAGAGCCGGCCGATTGGGCCGTCCCGCACATCGACCTTGTCCACCACGGCCCTTATGCCCTGGTGCCGAATCCCGGAAAAGGCCCGGCGATGGGAATACCTATCCCGCTGCTGAACCTCGTGTATCACGATGCGCTGCTGCTGCCCTGGTCGCTCTCAAAGGGCGCATGGGGGATTCCTGAGAACGATCTCGGATACCTGCACGGTCTGGCCAACGCCGGACTCCCTTACGTGTCACTGAATCCGGGCAAAGAGGAATTGACCCGGGTCCGCACCATGTGTGCCCTGCACGAGCGGGTCGGCCTTCTGGAAATGACAAATCACGAATTCTTAGGCAAGTCGCGCAGAAGGCAGCGCATGAGTTTCGCAGACGGAACGACAGTGACAATTGACCTGGACGCTCCCGGCGCGCCGGGATTTGATATTTCACCGGAACTGTCCGGATTGTAGGAACTTGAATAGAAAGAATAGGAATTCGTATTAGACACTGATTAACACTGATGGACACGGGATAGAGAAATAGATCTGAAACACTGTGTGAATCTGTGTCTGAAAAAAGTGCCGCCGAAGGCGGCTAATTAGAGTCTTGTAGAACGAATCTTCGTAGGAGCCGGCAAATGAAGAAACTTGTTAGGTATTTCATTAAGGGCCTGGTGATTTTTGTTCCGATGGCGCTGACTGTTTTTATATTTGTTTGGGCATTCACCAGTTTCGATTCGGTTTTTCGCGATCGCCTCAAATTTCCTTACCCCGGCATGGGAATCCTGCTGACGGTGGTGTTGATATTCCTGATCGGTTTTCTCGCGTCGAATTTCCTGGGAAAAAGGCTGTTCGCTTTGGTCGAGAGAGTCTTTACGGGGCTGCCGCTTGTAAAGCTGCTCTACTCGGCGGTCAAGGATATGATCGAGGCCTTTGCGGGCGACAAGAAGAGCTTCGACAAGCCAGTGATCGCGACGATCGGGCCGGGCGGGTCTGTCAAGATCGTCGGCTTTGTCACCAGAGAGAGCCTGGAGAACCTCGGACTCGAAGACCACGTCGCAGTTTACATGCCCCAGTCGTACAACTTCGCCGGCAATGTGCTGGTGCTTCCGAAAGAAGCGGTCAAACCGCTGGATATTGAAAGTTCACAGGCGATGGCATTCGTCGTTTCCGGTGGCGTCTCCTGTGGTTCGGCCTGAGTGACTTCTCACGGGGTTTCACTGAGTCATTGGTAGTTTGCAGGAATATCAAGAGGGATAGGGCATGAGAAAGAAAAATCCACACGCCAAACCCTTCAAGGATTTTCGCAGGCTCATCAGCCCGCAGGACCTTCTCAGCAGAGCCGGGACGATGATGATGCGAAAGAGTCTCAAGGCAACCATCTGGACGGCGGGCATAACCTCATCGGGCTATCTCTCAGGTTATCTCGGGTTGCCGGGCTTCTCGGCCCTGCAGGCAATCGCAGCGCCCTTTGTCGTCGGCGGAGGGATGCTCGGAATCGGGGCGGGGATAAAGTACATCCCGAGGACACTCTCGAAGAGACTGACGGCGATCGCCGAAGCGAACGACTTGAACCTGATGGAGGACTACAAGAAATCCCAGGTGATGCAGCATCTCAACGTGCTCTGGGACAAGGTCTTCTGGTACGAATCCGACATCAGGTACACATCGCAGCAGCGAGCGGACGAGCGCGACCAGATCACCGCAGACAGAAAACACATAACCGATCGTATCTGCAAACTGGAGCCCGACGTCCTGGAGCGTCTGGGGGGCCAAAGCGAAAAGGACATCGATGACATCGTGATGGCGGTAATGACCGCAAGACCGCTCAACAACGGCGTGGAAAAATCGCGCCAGGGATTTATCATTTCGTCGTTGTACGCATTGAACCACGCCCTGCCGCAATCGAGCCAGGCAAAGCAGATAGGCTTCCGCCTGAACCTGTACGAAGATGTGTGCGACGGCGGCTATTTCGACGAAAGCGACGTCAAGCTCTTCGAGCAATACATCGGCAACACAACGCTGGCTGATATCAAGAGCGACGTGGGTTTCGGCAAGACCGAGGCCGTCAGGCAGATCGCGAGGAAGATGTCGTGGAGGTTCTGGTTTTGCCTTGCGACGAGGAAGGTCGCCACCGGTGTTGGAAGAGCTGTCAAGTCTCTAAATGATCGCTACGGCACGGACCAGTTCAATTCCCAGGTGCTGCTCTGGCCCGGCGAGGAAGACGCAGCCTGGATGCAGGAGTTTCCGGGAGCGAGAGAAGAAGTGCTCCGGCTGAGGGCAATGGTAGTCAAAGGCGCTCTGGGGGCCGACTACGACAACGCGGTCGCGCTGCTCGAACGGACACTGCTGCCCTGTTTCGAGTTTGCCACAAGATTGAGAGCCAGGTACGACCCTGAGTATTGTGATGGCAGTCTGGACTATGTCTGCGAGGACAGCGGCACCAACGTAAAGAACAACATCGTCAGCGATCTAAAGGCATACGGCTATCGCCAGAGGGACATCCACAGGGCACAGGCGTATGCGACGAACGCGAAGAACGAAATATCACTGTTTCTGGATTACCTCAAGGCCGGCGGACGCGAAGATCTGTTTGATGACAAGCTGGCACTGAGAGCAGCAAAGATCGCGTTCCACATAGACAAGAATGGACTCAAGAAGCTGTTCCAGGAGAGCGGCCCTGCTGCCAGTCGGGCAGAAATCAACACAGAAATCGACAAGGTGATCGCCCAGAAGCAGGTCTACTCGACAAGGCTGACCGGTCTGAGACTGCACCACCAATTGACAATGCTGCAAATCGCCGGATACAAGGACCTGGCGAAGCAACTAGCATATTCCGACTGATGCTGGCGTCCTCAGCCACGCACAGATCAAATGATCATGGCAACGAACAGCAGCAGCATGCTCAAGGCCGCGCCCGTCAATGTGACGCGGGACCATCTCTCGTAACTGGCGTAACCAGGCTGCTGGTCTTCGAATTCATGGTAGTAGTCGTCCAGCTCAGAATCGTCTGGGCGCAGGCGGAGGCTGACGTAGAAATGGCCGGCGATGGATATCAGAAAGAGCGGTCCGGCAATTATGTACAGGACTGTGTCCATCCGTTTCCTCCGCAGCTGCGAAACCAACAAGCAGCCAGCTGCAATCGCACCCTCAGCCTTGGGTGGACTCGGCGGATCCTGGCTTCGGCGGAAGATTGACCTTTCGACAGATTATCCGTCTGTCTCCGAGCAGTGCGCCGCCGGCTAGCAACTGAAAACGATACTCTCCAGGGTGCGGGAAGACGATGCCCTGAAGGTTTACCGCTAAGGTAACGATTCGTTTGACGTCGTCGAACTTGACCGTCCCTTCACGCTCAAAAATGACCTTCTCTTCTTCCTGGGTGTCGACGAGTCTGACTTTGGTCTTCGTCGTGCCGTGCCCGTTCGTAAGCTCACAGAAAAAGACGATCTGAGCATGTCTGGCCGGATATTTCTGGGCGTCTATTGTCTGGACGATGTCGATCACGCTCGGCATCCCGGAGACCTTGTCGAACAGGACCCTGCCACAGGTGATGGCTGATAAAAGAATGGGCTGTATGTCTTGCATCGTGTCAATCCTGCGACTGTATCTACTCAGAGGTGAGTCTAACGGACAAGTCCGCTGCGATCAAATGTTTTGTCGTTCTTGTCTGGAAAGTGCTGCAGGTCGAGCCACAGTCCGGTATTGTCTCCACTATTAGAAAACCAGGTCCATGAGCCAAGAAAAACTCGGGATTCAGTCCTTTTTGTTCGGTTTTTGTTTGGGTAATTCGAGGCCCTTTGCCGATAGTAACATGTGCGGTCGGATGTTCTCGACGACGTGGTGAAAGTAGAAATTATGAGCCACCAAGGCACAAAGACACGAAGAAAACAAAAATATGCAAAACTCGGTGTCTTAGTGTCTTCGTGGCCAAAAAGTCCTGATGGTGAAACATAATGGTAGCTCAAAGAGCCAGACAAGTCGAGCCGCTGTGCAAGTTCGGACCGGGGGGCGATTACGCCGTTGCGTGGCAGCCGGAGCCATCGGAGGTTTTCGAGATGAACCGACTTCTCAGGCTGCTGAGCGCGGCCTTTGAGGTGCTCGTCTTCATGCTTGGCTTCAGGCGAGCGGCCGCATACGTATCATGGAAGGATGCCGCTGACAGCAGCGAGGTGATCGACTTTGACAGGGAGAAAGCAAGCAATGCCGGCCAAAACAGCAAATCCCGAGATCCGGCTTACGCCCCGGCAACTGCAGTTGCTGACAATGGTGGCGCGTTTCCAGCAGAACCGATGCTATTCCCCGACCTTGGCGGAATTGGCATCCGAGCTAAACCTAAGCCGAAGCACCGTATACGAACATATCGCCGAACTGCGAAAAAAGGGTCTGCTCTCAGATTCGTCGAACAAGGCTCGCTCTTTGAAAGTCAGTTCCGAAGCGCAAGAACTGCTTAACAGCCTGGCCGATGAGGACTTGCATCCTTATCCCGCTGAGCCGGCTTCAATACCGCTATCCGGAATGGTGGCCGCGGGCATGCCTATAGAAGCGATTGAGAACGCCGAGTCTCTATCGCTGAGTTCCTGTTTCGGCAGCGGCGACGACATGTTCGCCCTCGAAGTAAGAGGTGACAGCATGATCGGCGCCGACATCCACGAGGGCGATTACGTAATCTGTCGCCGCCAAAGGACTGCGCACAACGGCCAGTTGGTGGTTGCTATCGTGGATCAGGAGAATGCAACGCTTAAGAGATTCTACAAAGAAAAGAGCCGCGCTCGGCTACAGCCGGCCAACGATGACTACGAGCCGATCTATTCGTACAACTGCCGAATCGAAGCTGTAGTCGTAGGGCTGGTGAGAAAGCTCTGATTCAGCTACTCCACTCCAGCACTTCGTAGACTACTTCCGCACCAAGTGTGCCTTCGGCGACCAGCTCTCCGGTCCAATCTCCTGTTGGCAGTATGATCTTTTGGACTATTGTCCATGGACTGCCGGCCGGGAGGACGACTCGATCGGTCTTCTTCTGCGGTTCGCCACCACGAATTGTCAGACATTTGTAGTTTGCAGGATCGTGATCGTTATTTGAACATACGCCGTCCGAAGAATCATGTGATTCGTGATCGCAATAGTAGTATCTCATTCTCTTGTGCTTGCCCGGGCCGGAAACCTTCAACTCCGGCGGGTAATCCGGATTTGCCACATACGAACCGGCATACTCGCCGAATGAGCCGTACACAAATTCAACACTGATCTCTGGAGGCGCGCCTTGTCCATCTATGGCCCCCGTAACAGAAATTAGAACCGGCTCCGGTTTAGACTAACCTGGTGGCGAAGGCGGTTCGTCAGCGTGTCCTGACACAGCAAATGCTGCCGCGACAAGAAGAGAGGTGAAAACAATTGCCGAAATAGCTTTCATCTCTTTCATAACAAATACCTCGAAGATACCGTTATTCAATCTTCTACATCTACCAGGTCTCCAAGCACATACTCACTTGGCCCCGTGCTTGCGCAGCAGTTCGACCATCCTCAACTGGCCTTCGGCCAGAGCCAGCAGCGTCTTACCTTCGTTGTTTGTAGCGTTGACATCGGCGCCGGAGGCGATCAGAACTTCCGCCGTTCTCCAGCGCCCAAGATCGATCGCATAGTACAGTGGCGTGGCGCCCGACCGCGGGTGCTTCGCATCGATGTCCGCACCGTACTTGAGGAGCTTTTGGACGATCTGAGAGCGTCTAATGTCTATCTCTCTCGTCCGTGAGTCAAAGGAGTTGACTGCGAGAGTCAGTGGTGTGCCGCCTTTGTAAACTGCATTAACATCTGCGCCATGGGCAATCAGGATGTCGATGATTGTACTGTGAGCGCCAGCAGCCGCTGCATGGAGGGCGGTTCCGCACATCATTTTGTCTTCCGGTTGAAGATTGACCTGAGCACCGCTGGCGAGCAGCAGCTTAACAACATTCTCATGACCGGAGCGTGCTGCGTCACCCAGTGGGTGCGTGCCGTCTTTCGCCGTAAAGTTGATGGCAGCTCCGTTTGCAATGAGCAACCTGACGACAGCTTCTCGACCGGATAACGCTGCGTATTGAAGAGCCGTGGCTCCGAATTCGCATTTGGCGTCGACTTCGGCGCCTTTGTCAATGAGAGATTTGACGATCTCCAGTAATCCGGCTCTGCTGGCCTGATGCAAAATGGTGCGTCCTCTTTCTATCTTGGCCGAAACATCCGCACCCTGGTTCAGCAGATACTTGGCCACTTCCTCCTGGCCTGTGGACACGGCCCAGCAGGTTGGGGTCCAGGCAAATTCATCGGGAGCGTCGACGTCCATGCCGCTCTCAACCAAACCCTTTACTTTAGTCAAATCCCCTTCGAGCACGGCATTGTGAAAAGCGGGGATTTTGACTCGAGCCCCTACAAACTGTCGAGCCATCTCTGTATTCGCTCTCCGAAGTGCAACATGGAGAGGTGTCAATCCATCATCAAGCCTGGTGTTGACGTCGGCTCCGGCTTCTATTAGAATCTTGGCAACCTCGGGACGTCCGTAGAAGACGGCGTGGAAAAGCGGAGTGTCGTTACCTCCTTCGGGACGTGCATTGACATCGGCACCACT
>Ga0209536_100013226_pt1 | contig 11914 bp, 11 predicted proteins | sample DeeMarSeWOR28_12_FD_187461 | JGI IMG/M metagenome (GOLD analysis project Ga0209536, IMG submission 187461) | Marine sediment microbial communities from White Oak River estuary, North Carolina - WOR-2-8_12 (SPAdes) (version 2) | ecosystem: Environmental > Aquatic > Marine > Intertidal zone >...
ATTGTACGGCAGCGATACCAGTGACCCAAGCAGTCATCTGTTACGCGATATCAAAACCATGGGCAACCTCTCCCTGCGCATGCTGCAAGATGCACTGGACATTTTTGATACCTTTGATGTAGCTCGGGCCCGGGTGCTAGCCAGAGGCAACGTGGAGCTGGACGAGGAATTCCAGTCGAGCTTGCGCCGACTGGCAACATTTGTGCTGGAAGACGCCCGCAATGTGGGACATACCATTAACGTTACGTTGATTATCAAGGCACTGGAACGGATTGGCGAACATGCCCGCAATATGGCGGAGTATGTCATTTATCTGGTAAAGGGTGAAGATATACGCCATCAATCAGTAGTGAACATCGATAATTCCAGTACTTGATAATAGCTTCCAAGTCATGTGACTCTGGGCATTCTATAACAGATACCCTACTTGCAACTGTCCATATAATTTCATATTTCTGGTCGATACTAATTGACTACATCCACAGCCAGTATAGGATTTAGGGAATAGCTATAGCGGTAGTTTAAATCAACAATTTGCTTTTTATATGACGCGTCAACTTTTATTACTTCGCCATGGAAAATCCGATTGGGATGCCGGAACTGACGACTTTCATCGACCGTTAAAAAGCCGGGGCAAGCGCGGCGCTCAACGCATAGGTATCTGGCTTGCTCAGGAACAGCTCATTCCGGATCTCGTTATCAGTTCCACTGCTGAAAGGGCGATGGCTACCGCTCAGAAGTGCTGCAAAGCCATGGGCATATATGTCAAACAAATTGAGAAGGATAAACGCATATATCTGGCTTCACCGGAAGAACTATTACAAGTACTTGCAGACTGCCCTGCTGACGCACAGCGCGTCATGCTGGTAGGACACAATCCAGGACTGGAAGAGCTACTCTACTATCTGGCAGACAAATCTATCAAGACACCAGAAGATGGTAAGCTTATGCCCACAGCCACCGTTGCCCAACTACAAATGCCGGCCAACTGGAGTTCATTAAAAAAAGGCCAGGCAAAACTATTACAAATAGTTCGCGCCAAATCATTGCCGGATAAGTTCCCCTATCCCGAACCCAATAGTATAGAACTGCGCAACCGACCCGCCTACTATTACACCCAGTCATCGGTCATTCCTTATCGAATCAACAAAGGCAAACTGGAAATTCTGACTATTCGCTCAAATCAGAATAAGCATTGGGTTGTCCCCAAAGGTATTGCAGATACAGGACTCAGTTTACAGGATTCCGCCCGTAAAGAAGCCTGGGAAGAAGCAGGTGTCGAGGGTAACATCCTAGAAGAGGCACTAGGAACCTATCGTTATAAAAAATGGGGTGCAACCTGTAAAGTTACTGTTTATGCAATGGAAGTCACTAACCAACTTTCTGATGACGAATGGGAAGAACAACATCGTGGGCGGCAATGGGTATCAGCAAAGAAAGCAGCCACTTCTTTGAAACAAGTGGAACTCGTGCCAATGATTTTAACGCTTGAAAAACAGTTATTGAGTTAATCAAATGGCTCGGTTAATTGCCGTCTTTCTCAGGCACGCTGATTATAATGGGACTGTAATACTCCGATTGACAGCACAGTTAGTTCTAGCTTGGTTAGTAACAGCCTACTTAGCCGCTGCTTGATGTATCTCAATGTGTATGGTTAGCGATAATTGTTAAATCTAACAAAGGAATGTATGAATTGCCTGATAAATAGTCGAATTTATTCTCAACCATTTCTAGTACACCATAACTAGCCAAACGTGCAAAACGTGACTCATAAATCCGTATCGGGTGACAAAGAAGCCAAGCTTGAGGCGCCGCGCTTTCACAAACGTTTTTCTTCCGTTGAAATTACACCGATCCATACCAGAGTGGCAGGACGCGCCCGGGTCCATATCAACGTTCTCTATCGGCAACCATCTTTTGCAGCGAATCTGCAGAAACAGCTGAATGTCATCACTGATATCCGTGATGCACAGCTCAACGTACACACCGGTAATGTGCTCATACGTTATAACCCGTCGTTAACCGCGTCAGACCTGTTGCTAGTAGTGCGCAAAGCAACGAACAGAACAATAACCAGCCTGCGCTATTCCGGCAAACAACCTATAAAGATCGTCCACAAACGAAAAGAGCACTCCGCAGAAGATGTCATGCTCTGGCTGCAACAACAACTGGCATCATTCCGGTCATCAGCAGCCTTCCGGCGTCATGCAGTAAAAAAACCAACGGCTGAAACTCCCCAATCGGATTGGCATACGAATGCCATCAATCAGATCGTCAGCATAACTGAAACTGATATCGAGCACGGCTTAACACCCGGCGAAGCGGCACAGCGCTTAACGGCTTATGGACTTAACGAACTACCACCTATTGGGAAGCGCTCGCAACTGGCTATGTTGATCGAACAGTTCACCACAGCACCGGTTGCCTTGCTCGCTACCTCTGCTTTGGTTTCTGTTACCACCGGGGGTCTTGCAGATGCCGGTGTGATTCTGAGTGTGGTAGCCATTAATGCCGCGATTGGTTTCTTCACCGAACGCCAGTCCGAACAGACCATCAGTGCTCTAACCAAACCGGGCCCCCGTTATGCACGAGCCATGCGGGGTGGTACGCTTTGCGAGGTGCCTCATAACAAGGTAACGATTGGCGACGTACTTCTGTTAAGTCCCGGTGATTTCGTTGCCGCTGACGCCCGTATCCTGAAAAGCCAGCGTTTCACCTTGGACGAATCGGCACTCACTGGCGAAAGTCTCCCGGTACGAAAATCCGCCGCGTATACGGCGGAACTGGACACGCCGTTAGCCGAGCGTTTCAACATGGTCTATAAAGGCACGATGGTCACTGGTGGTAACGCCGTGGTCGCAGTGGTTGCCATTGGCTCCGACACAGAAATCGGCAAGATTCAATCCATGGTCGGTGAGGCGGAGTCACCGGAAACACCCATGCAAATTCAATTGAGAAATATTGGCACCCAACTGGCGATCCTCAGCAGCGTGGTGTGTGCCGGTGTCTTTGTGATCGGCATCCTGCGCGGTCAAAACTTCCTGCAAATGCTGAAAACTTCCATTTCACTGGCAGTAGCTGCCGTGCCGGAAGGATTGCCCACTGTCGCCACCACCACACTGGCGCTGGGCATTCGTAACATGCACCGCCACAACGTGGCCATCCGACACTTGAACGCAGTGGAGACCCTGGGTTCGGTACAGGTATTTTGCCTGGATAAAACCGGCACACTCACCTTGAACAAAATGCGTGTGATTGCCGCCCACGTGGGACTGGAATCCGCCGCCATCTCTGAATATCAGTTTATCGTCAATGGTGAGGTCATTGATCCCGTGCAACGGGATGAATATGTGCGCCTCTTGCAGGTCATCGCCTTGTGCAACGAAAGCGAAGATAGTTTCAAGGATGCGAGCAAAGTCTTTAACGGTTCGCCAACCGAAAATGCACTGGTGGAACTGGCAGTTAACGCAGGCATCGACGTTGCGGACCTGCAGCAACAATATCCGCGTTATAAAACGCAGTTCCGTTCGGAAGACCGTCCTTATATGTGCACCTGTCATAAAATATCGCCGCAAAAACAACTGGTGGCAGTAAAAGGCAGCCCGCAGCAATTGTTAACGCTGTGTACCAGCTATATCAAGGATGGCAGCAAGCACGCATTGACTGATGAGACTAGACAACAAGTCGTTGCCGCCAATGACCGCATGGCGGGAGATGCCCTGCGGGTACTGGGTGTGGCTTACGCCGAACACCCGCTGGATGAAGACGAGTTTTGCCAACATCTCACCTGGCTCGGTCTGGTGGGAATGATTGATCCGTTACGTACTGGAATGACCGACCTGATTCATACTTTTCATGTTGCTGGCATACACACCACTATGATTACCGGCGATCAGACTGCAACCGCTTACGCGATCGGCAAACAACTAAATCTCAATGACAGTGAACCCTTACAAATCCTGGATTCCACGCGCCTGGACAAACTGGACCCGCAATTACTGAAAGGTCTGGTCGATAAGGTACATGTATTTGCCCGGGTCAGCCCGGCACATAAACTGAAAATCGTGCAAGCCTTACAGGAAACTGGCAAAGTGGTAGCCATGACCGGTGACGGAATTAATGATGGACCGGCGTTAAAAGCTGCCAATATCGGTGTTGCGATGGGCGGTGCCACCGCGGATGTTGCGCGTTCAGTATCTGACGTAGTACTGGAAGATGACAATTTGCATACCATGGTAGAGGCAGTACACCAGGGCCGCACAATTTATAATGATATCCGTAAGACTATTCACTATTTAATCTCTACTAATTTATCCGAAATCGAAGTGATGCTGGCCAGCGTCAGTCTCGGTAGTGGTCAGACCCTGAATCCTATGCAATTACTCTGGATCAACCTGGTCACCGATATTTTCCCGGGTCTGGCGTTATCCATGGAGCCAGCCGAACCGGACATCATGCAACGCCCACCACGGGATCCCAAAGAAGAAATTATCCGGCGACAGGATATGTATCGCATGGCAAGGGAATCCGCTATCATCACAGCGAGCAGTCTCGCAAGTTATGCTTATGGGGCACTACGTTATGGACCGGGAGCCCAGGCCAATACCCTGCTGTTTAATACACTAACCACAGCACAACTACTCCATGCATACAGCACCCGCTCCGAACATTATTCCATTTTCAGTAAAGACCGCCTGCCACGCAATAAAACGCTGGACCTGGCGGTGGGCGGTTCCTTGGCGTTGCAGGTGCTGGCGATGACGGTGCCAGGACTGAGAAACTTTCTGGCTTCGACACCCATTGGCCTTTTGGATATGCTGGTCATTGGTGGCGGTGCGTGTGCACCTTTCTTCATAAATGAAAGTATAAAGGAATTATCGCATTTCAATCGAAGCACTCCGTTAAAAAGCAGCAGCGACCCGCCCGATCAATTAGCTGAAAAGGAGACCTCATCATGAAATCTGACTTTGTCTTCACTTCCGAGTCCGTATCAGCAGGTCATCCGGATAAACTGTGTGACCTTATCAGCGACGCCATCGTGGACAAATTTCTCATTGCGGATCCCTACTCCCGCATTTTGGCCGAAAGTGCAGTCGCTAACGGTGTTGTATTTATTTCCGCCCGTTTTGTATCAAAAGCGTCGGTTGACATACCGCAGGTAGCGCGCGATGTGATTCAACAAATCAATTATACGGGCACTGATTTCAACGCCAACGATTGCTCCATATTAACGAACTTTAGCGAATTACCTTCTGAACAATATGTAGCCATAGATGAAGCGAACCTGGCTAAAAAAGACTACGACAAATTCCCTGCAAAAAATCATGCAACTATATTTGGTTTTGCCTGCACACAAACTCGGAATTTAATGCCACTGCCCATCCACCTCGCGCACGGTATCGTCAAGCAACTGGACAACTTACGCTTGCAGAACACACTGCCTTACCTGCTGCCGGACGCTACCGCCCAGGTCGCCATTGAATACCGCAAGCAAAAACCCTATCGGGTACACAGCATCAACCTCATTACCGCCCACGAGAAACTGAACGAATCGGGATTGGATTCCATGCGCGAAGAAATAATCGAACAGGTGTTAAAGCCGGTCATCGAACAGGAAACCGTGCGGTTTGACGACAAATCCCATGTCTACATCAATCCGGCCGGCCCCATTACCAAAGGGGGACCCGCCGTCCATTCTGGATTAACAGGCAGAAAAAATGCCACCGATACCTACGGCCAGTACTGCCGCCATAGTGCAGCCGCACTAAGCGGAAAAGACCCCAGCCGCATTGATAGGACCGGCAATTATATTGCCCGCTATGCCGCCAAAAATATCGTTGCAGCCGGTATGGCCGAGGAATGCGAAGTGCAATTGAGTTATACCATTGAACAATCGAACCCGGTCAGCATCCAGGTAGAAACCTTTGGCACAGGAAAGTTAGATGACATCAAACTGGCTCAACTTCTACAACAACATTTCGACTTCCGGCCCGCAGCGATCATCGCACAATTTAACCTGCGTCATTTACCGGCACTTACCGAGAGTGGATTTTACAAAAAACTAGCCAGCTATGGACACTTCGGTCGCAGTGAATTGGAACTACCGTGGGAGCAGACAGACAAAACGGAAATGCTTAGAAAATAGGTAAATTATATCGAGGAAACTGGGCCTGGCGTTATTACTTCTTGCCCATTACCAGTTGAGTTGCATACCACAACAAATTAGATGCCGACCCCAGAATGTTACCTTGCTGCAATTGGCGTACCGCCAACAAAACAAAAATTATAACCAGCATTGAGCGAAAATCAATTTGTCCCGCACTGCCTTCTTTCAGGAAACTGTCAAAACCTGTAAGACGTTGCGATGCATCCTCCCAAATGGCTATCGACTTGGGCTCGGCCCCCATTTCGAAATGGGAAATTTTGTCGAGATGCAATTTTAACTGTTCGAATGGTAGTTCTTGCTCGTGGTACTGGATTAAGATGCTAGCGGTAAGCGTATTAATAGATACACGTTTAACACCGATGACATTAATGAGATCCGGTTCCAGTGCTTCGAAAAACTCCGTGTCGTGGCGTTTCTCGGGAATTTTAATTCGGCAGCGTCCAGGCGCAGTGTGAATAAAAAAAGCGTTGGGTTTCATCACTTAGGTAATTATTAACAAGTTAGCTTTCAACAGTCGCTTCGCCAGTCACTTCACCGGCGGATTCTGCTACTTCTTCTACTACCTCCTGTACTGTTTCTTCCTCGATTTCAGCTTGCGCCTCAGCGATGAGATCTTCTGCGACTTCACCTAGTTCCGCGACAGTTTCCCGGCCTTTTTCAAACAGAAGAATGCCAGACTTTATGGCCGCTCGGGCCAACGGTCGACCCGCCTTAGCTAAAACGGGCAGTACTACCGGAGCAAGCAATGCTGCACCGATACCGATTGCAATCCCTTTTCCCAAGCCACCTTTGAAAAAATCTTCCGTCGCCATATTCAATATCATCTCTTGTTAAATTTTAATAAAAATTATATGCAATAATTCTAGATCTTAGTTTATTGGTAACGGGCAAGTACATGCAAAATAGCGTGAAAACCTGCTCTATGCTCCGCTAGAAATTCCTATGTCAGCCATGATTTTAATTTTCCCGCATCAAGATCCGGAAACAAAGCTTGCAGCGTGGACACCAGATCATCGACGTTTTTCTCATTCTTAAATGTTTTTTTGTCATACTTGATTAATACGTTGCCAGACATAGCATCTGCCTCAATGAGTCTAATGCTGATCAAACCGCGCAAGTCTTTTTCCACTTTGTCGGCAAAAGGTTGATTGTCTTTCACCTTGTCCACGCGGAGTTTTAACCGGCCCGGAAAGAAACTAACGACTTTAAATCCAGGAAATAACTGCATACATACCCATATATTAATTAAAAGGCCAAGATTTCGAGTTACTCGTTACCAGAATCATATTTTAATATTAATTGGCACTAAATAGCAGACTTAGATCAAAGATTACCGTGCTTCAAAACATTAGGATGTCGTGATTGTCATAAAACTGTAACATTTCTAGTGGTGATACTTAATCCACATTACTCTGCGGTTAATTGGTAAGATCTACGCCAGTCAGACTTTAAAAGTGACATGGCAGGGTAAACAAGGGAAACAATCATGATCGGGCGACTAGTGGTCAATATAGGCATCTTTCTGGCAGGCTATTACATCGGTAAACAAATTGGCCTGACTGAGCACATTCGTAAAGATATTGATGAAAAACGCAATCGTAAACAATTACCTGATAAAACCAGCACTGAAAAGACACGGACAACCAGGAAAAAGCAACGGACTCCCTGATATTCAGATAATATGCAAGCTACGACAGGTTTGCGAACCTCACCAGCCTTCCACCGGACTGTAATGCTGGCTGGCAGTCTCCTGCTGTGTAATACGCTCATAGGCTGTCTTAATCGCCTCAACACCGTATTTTCTTTCCAATCGACGCACAATGAAGTGGCCTCGAGCAACATCCAGATAGTGATTCATAAAAATCAGATTTAATGTGGCACCACTGATTGCGCCCGCCACCGGGATCATTTTAACGGCGACCTTGTCCTCGATAACCATGCCAAAGCGCGCTGCCACCGCACGTGTAAACTCAATTCCTCCCGGTATAGCTAAAACGGGTCCTTCTGCCATATTGACCAAAGAAGAGGAAAAGTGCAGCCCTAACATGGTGCGCACGCCATAATAACCCAGCTCGGCAGCATCATCATCCTGGGACCGAGCACCAAACGCAAATACCTCCATGCACGCAATCCGAGTATTCTGGTCTGCCAGATCCTCCCCCTCTTCCCGGGCGACTTCCGCGATAGCGCGTAGCATTATTATCGTCATCAATGGTAACTCCGCCAGCAAAGCCAAAGGGCCTAGGAAGCCTCCCACCGCTCCGGAACCAGCCGCCATCAATCGGTGAAAATGGTTATTTGTCAGGGTTGATGTGGCAACATCAATTGAATCAATAGCGATCGCCAGCGACTTACGCAGGCTACTCTGGACAGCAGAATGAAGCGTCTTGTACCAGGTTTTTGGTAATAACCTGAGTCCCTCTTCGACGGGTGACCCAAGCACACTGGTTATGCGGGCTGCGAAAGAAGGATGCTCCAACCGACGGTGCGCCCATTTCAATTGTTCCAGCTCCTTTTTAGTAAGTCTACTGGACTCCAAGGCCATTACTTTTGTCATATTATGCTCTTTGTGTGCACGAAATATATTGTAATTATAAAACATACCTGTGCAGTAGCAGCATATTTCTCTACATAATTTTCTTTGTAACAAAAAAAGATACTTTTAATTGCGGAATATCAATATTCCCACCCTGGATATGCACTAATCTTTTTGCACCGGATATGGTTTATTTTCTCTTTAAACGAAGGAAAACATGATGGCGAAGAAAAAAGCGGCTAAATCCAAAGTAAAGAAAAAAACAGCAGCAAAACAAACCTCAACCAGCCTGCTGGAAGATGTCGAACGAATTGGTGATGCATTGCTTAAAGATATTAAGGTGGGTATAGATAAACTAAGTGATAAGGTCAGCCATACCGCAAAATCTGCAGTGAGTAGCGTATCGCAAACCACAGCTTCCGTAGCAGAAACTGTCACTGACACAACCTCAGCAGTCGCAGAGGAGATTGCGGAGCGGGCAACTACAGTTGCTGATAAAGTTGCTCGTACCGAATTTGCTCAACACTTCAAGGAAGTGATAGACCAGATCGAACAGACTGGTGAAAGTCTTTTCGACGCAGTGTCAGAAAAAGTGGATGCCTTGAGAGGCAAAGTCATAGCGAGCAGTAAAAAAGCAGCGCCCAGGAAAAAGGCCGCAAAAAAGAAAGCCACAAAGAAAAAGTCTACCAAGAAAAAAGCCGTTAAGAAAAAAGCCGCCAAAAAGAAAGCAGTAAAGAAAAAGGCGACTAAAAAGAAAGTCGCTAGTAAAAAAACCCTAAAAAAGAAAACGACCAATAAAAAACGCTAAGAGACTGCTACATAAACTATAACAGTTCCCTGTGTACTGTGTTGGGCATGCTGCACAGATGGAGTACAATTACGTTCCACCTGTGCAGTAATTGATATTACTTTATTTTAATTTCATACAACTGGCGTAGTACGTTACAGTTGCCGGCCAGTCGGAAAAAATACCCAGAATACCGACATCCTGTGCCAGCACATCCAGCATTACCATGGTGTCACCTTCATTGTCGATAACACCGTTGGTGGTTTGGTAATACCAGCCACCGCCACCGTTACGCAATAATCCTGAACGCTCCAGTGTCCAGGTGATGATATCCAGGCCGGCGTTTTTCGCCATCATTGCGTAGGTAGACGGCACGATATTATTTGCTGAATCCACAGCAACAAGCATCCACATGGGAGGCGCAATAATATTGACGCCGTCAGCAGCGAGCTCCATCATGCTGGGTGACCAAGTTGCCGGGTCGGTATGATTGAAAGCAGGATCGTCGTAACGGCCATCGAGATACACAGCCTGTTCGCCAAACTGCGGTTCGTTGTTCACCCAATACAATACATCGCTATAGTTAAACGATTGGGCCCACACATGTTCCGGTTTGACGCCAGCCGCTTTATATTCGTCAATCATTTTTTGCGCATAATCTTCCTGGCTAAAGCCATTAAATGGCATGAACACACTGGGTGATTTCAGTTCCGGTGTCATTTTCGCGCCCAGCGATTGAAATAACGCGATACTTTCTGCATGTGACAGCAAGGTGCCAGTATATAGATTCTGTCCTCCAGCATACTCACCAGCATAAAGGTCGGTACGTGCGTTGTCCGTGCTATTTAAATATTCTTGCAGCGTGGCAGCGTTCGGATTACCAGCATCCATTTTGCCTTTCAGCATTTTAAATTCCGCCAACGTAATGTCGCTGGTACAACATTGAACATTAGCAAAGGGGGCATCACTGCTGTAGTCAGGGGGGATGTTACATTTTGCCGCCAGCGGAGTAGCAAGAATATTAGTAGTAGTGTGAAGATCACACTGCGAGTGACGGCAAACCAGCTCCTTGTCCTTGGTGAAGGTAACATCACACTCCAGAATACCAGCGCCCATTCGCGCTGCCGCGACGTACGATTCCTTGGTATGTTCTGGAAATAGTAATGGAGCACCGCGGTGCCCAATTGAAAAGTCCGTCTTTTTGAAAGGGCCTTTATTGCAGCTTTGCAACTTGCTTTTTAAAGCGCCTTCCTCCATATCATTAACCAGATAAAAAGGACGTGGACCCAGTTGCACACTCTGCGCATTTCGTTCGTAGCTATCACGTTTGGATTTCGCCTCGCGCTCATCGTCATCCGCGCTAACAATGCACGGCAGCAAAAAACCCATGCTTATAAGCAATCCAGCTGTTGAGACTCTAAGATATTTACCATCAATCATGTTTCTCTCCATTCATCATCTTCATGCTTTCGTCCAGTTAACACAAGCGAAAAAACATATCACTTGATACTCACAGACTAAGCCTGCTCAATGACAAATGAATGAAGGTTTTTTTAAATATCTATGATGGCTGTAACAAGTAGCGGAAATAACTTATAGTTATGCCGTTTGCCTTAAGGAGTGCTTAATTCGGAACGACAATAACTCACAGTTCCCAAATGACAAGGAGTCCATTTCCTGATCGGAAAGATGATTGAATCGCGCCGCAAACACGCGCATGGTTTCTTCGTGCGCCACTATCAATATGTCGCCGTAGTCTTCCATCAGCAGAACATCAATGAATGCGTTCGTTCGGTGTTTAAACTGGCTGAGTGATTCACCACCCTTGGGCACAATATTGAATCGGTCATGCCCTACTGCGGCGAAATAGTCATCAACCGGCTTGCCATCAAAACCCGTTTTTATATCGTTAAGTTCTTCACACTCAATAATGCGTACACCATGGTGAGCGTTGAGAATCCTGGCCGTCTGGCGGGTTCTGGGCAATTGCGACACAAAAATCAGGTTAATATTCATGTCGCCAAGTTTTTTAGCCGCGTGTTCCGCCTGGGCGATGCCTGCCATCGTCAAATAAACATCTCTCGCCGGATTGTCGTTGCATAATCGCAAAATATTATAGTTGGTCTGGCCATGGCGAATGATATGAATGTTCATAGAATCTCGCTCGATATAAAACAGTTTTTAGATCTGAAAATATTGGCTAAATGTATAAATGTTGCTGCCGGGATGATTGTGATTGTAGGCAGCTCACTATTATTTCTGCATAACAATTTATCGGTAGCTATCCCAGTATGCTTGACTAAAATGAATGATCATTAAATTAGATAATTCTCATGACACTTTGATGACTGATTGGAGAAACTTTTTTGAAACGCATCACATTTTTGCAAGGAGGGAAAAATAAAAGCCGGAGCGATTTATGCTC
>Ga0209536_100013227_pt1 | contig 11914 bp, 5 predicted proteins | sample DeeMarSeWOR28_12_FD_187461 | JGI IMG/M metagenome (GOLD analysis project Ga0209536, IMG submission 187461) | Marine sediment microbial communities from White Oak River estuary, North Carolina - WOR-2-8_12 (SPAdes) (version 2) | ecosystem: Environmental > Aquatic > Marine > Intertidal zone >...
CTGCGCCACATCATGTCCTTGACAAATACATATTCCTCTCCGTTCCAGGTGTAGAGGAACGGGCAGCTCCCCTTGAGCTCCTGCTCTTCGATGAGATCCTGGTCGCTTCCTGGTGAAAAAATATTCTGAGGGACACCATTGGTCCATAAGATCCGAACTACATCAGCTTTTTCCCGTTGTCCCAGGCCAAAGTGTAATTCTGGTACTTCGATCACTTTCTTTTGGTAAAGATCTCCCGCACGCACCTCAACTTCTGCTCCAATTCCAAAGTAATTGTTTTTACCGCTGCCAGTTTTCAGTCCGACTAATTTGATTTTTAAATGCCTGTTTGAATTTCCTCCATCATTTCTAAGTAGTGATAATCCTCCCTGCATGTCTACCAGAAAAACATCAAGATCTCCATCCTGGTTGTAATCTGCCAAAGCAATCTGGCGACCATTAGTTACGTCATCAGGTAAAAGAAAGGAGGCGTCTTCAAAACCATTGCCTTGATTGTGAAGTAACTTTAATCCCTTTTTGCCTTCATCAAAAGATTGTCCGGCAATTAAAATATCCGAAAGACCATCATTATCGAAATCAAAGATAGCCACATCGTAACATTCAATTCCTTTTATTATCTGATTGATAGTGACTGAATAATCTGAAATTTCAAAAGTACCATTTCCTTTATTATGAAAGAGCTTCATATCTTCAGACCTCGATAATGCCACAATGTCGAGATTCCCATCATTATCATAATCTGCAACACTGACACTTATACAACCTTTTAAAAGGCCTATTCCACTTTCCTGAGTGATATCTTTTAAAATCCCCGACCGCAAATTTGAAAATAGCTGAAGCGGCCCATCTTCATTTGCGACTGCAATGTCGATATCCCCATCTTTGTCAAAATCGCCAAAAGCAAGGTCACTGGAATGATACTCATCTTTAGCGATTTCTGAATCCACACTTATATCCATAAATGTACCATCTCCATTATTCCTGAATACGGAGTTGTTTCCAGCCCTGGCAATGACCAAGTCCAGATCCCCTTCATGGTCTATATCAAGAAAAAGTGCCTGATTGCCAAAGCCATGTAATCCCGATTCTTCCGTGGCATTTTCAAAAACACCTTCGCTTATATTTCGGTAGAGACAATTTTTAGAAGAATTGGATATAAACAGGTCGAGAAATCCATCATTATCTACATCGGCGAATCTTGCCGAATAGTCCAATCCGCTATGTTTTACCCCCGATGTATTGGTAATATCCTTATATCTTCCAAAATCGCTTTGCAGGACAACCTGAAAGAATGTTTCTTGCCCTGCTTCATATCCTGAAAAATACAGGTCATGATCCCCGTCTCCATCCATATCTCCGACAGCGATATTTGAGATGTATTTTTTCGCCTTATCCAGCTTATTTTTTTTATAAAAATCCAAACCTGCACCATCAGTAGCATTTGTAAATTTCATCAGATCCAGAATGGATTCACCTTCATTCAATCTGGCAGAAGTGCCCTGGGTAAAGGATATCACCGGCACCCCAACTGTTGAGCTCTGTGTGCCTTTCAATTCACGAATTCCAGCCTGATATTCCGGGGTTAATTTCAGGAAATTGTGAAAAATCAGGATTGGGGTTAATGCTTCTTTCACCTTTTGACTGTGTAAAGAACCCAACGCCTGGGTAAAATATTCCCTGGATTCTGTAGGAAATTCCGGATAGATCTGTTGTGTATCTTCCAGATTTTTTAATGCTTCATCTCCTTTATTATTTCGAATCAGAGCTTCTACCAGGTATAATCGTGCCACGATATTCTTTGGTGAATTTGCCACGATTTTCCTCATGTAATTTTCCCACTGTGCGACTGACTGTTCATCCAGTGCGCCTTCGTATTTTTCAGCGATACTATACAGTGTTTTCACATGATCGGGAGCTATCTCCTCGCTTTTCTTCAGTTCATCAAGTGATGCCTCTTTTTTATTTTTCAACTCGTAGACCTTTGCCAGGTTCAACCTGATGTCCGGATCATCCGGGGATAGCCCAACAGCTTTTATAAGGATTTGTTCGGCTTCATCGTACCTTCCCTGTCTAAGATAAACAACTCCCAGATTTGCATAGCCTGATGGATTTTCAGGAGATAGTTCTGTCAATTTAAGGAATTGTTTTTCGGCCTCGTCAAGGTTATTTTCTTCAAGGTAGGCCATTCCCAAAGATTCGACAGAGATGATTTCGGCTTCGGTTTTTCTTTCCTGTTTTTTTACCGCGATACTATCAGTTTTTTCATCGGCAGGTTTCCGTTCATTTTTACATGCGTAAAGTATGATCTGGAGTAATACATATAAAAATACAATGGATCTTATTTTCATGAATCAGACCTGATATAAATGTGATTTCAAATTAGTGAAATCCCCGAAAAACACATGGAAGAATTTATGGTATTTAATTCTGGTCAGAAGGAATACCTACGTTTATTGCTTGTGAATTCAATCAATGGCTTTCTGTGAGGTTGGATTTTGCATTGATTTTTAACATCTGATAAAAATCATTATTACATCCGGCAATGATTATTTTATCATTTTGATGTATAAAAGGCTTAAGTCTTTTTACATCGTATGGTAAAAGAACACCACTTTCTTTATGATGAATATGGGTAAAATCCCCTTGGCCGTTTCCTGCTAAAAATACTCCAATTCCAGCATCGGGTCTTACTGTTTCCACTTCTACTCCATAAAGGTTTCCTGCGGCAAGTATATCCAGATGACCGTCCTGATTGAAATCCTCAATGATTATATCATTAATAGGTGAAAGTTGAGCCTGCCATGGTAATGGATGAAATGCATATTTATTATTACCCAAATTTTCCAAATAGACACTGGAAAAGGTATTTGCTTCATAGTGTAATGCGTTGTTAAGATTCTCTTTCCCATAGATTTCATAGATATCTGCTTTGGCAAAATCATGAAAAGATTCAAATTTTTCAGCAAGGAGTGGAACTTGTTCAACTGACCTTTTTCGTTCCCTTACGGGGTATAGCTTGTCTCCCTCATAATATGCCAACACAAGGTCTTCTGATCCATTATTATCAAAATCATAAGAAAACAGGTGAAAAGGTTCTTCCTCTGTAGCCTTATATTCATAATTCAACCCCAGATTACCCAAAACAAAATCCATATCCCCATCTTCATCCATATCGGCTGAACTAATGCTGAACCACCAACCCGATGTATTTTCCAGTCCAAGTGAGTTAGTGACATTTATAAATTCAGTTCCATCATTTTTTAGAATTGTGAACGGCATCCATTCTCCGGCTAAAGCCAGGTCCACCAAACCATCATTATTGTAATCAACCCAGGCAGCATCATTTATCATCCCAATGTCCATTAAATCTTTAGCAACTTTTTTAGTGATGTCCTCAAACTTTCCTCCTTCATTTCTCAGTATTGTTGTTTTTGCAGGCTTTGGATAATTCCATGGCGTGTGGAGACCTGTGATTAAAAGATCTGTATCTCCATCACCATCAAAATCAGCAGGTAATACTCTTCCACCACTCGTTGTCATTTTTGGTAAAGCGTCTTCGGATTTTGTAAGCAGTCCTTTGCCATCATTGATGTATAATCTGTCTTGGTATTCTTTGGCACCATCCCTAAATTCATTCCCTCCACTCACAACATAGAGATCCAGATCTCCGTCAACATCAGCATCAAAAAACAGAGCATCGATATCTTCAGAACTTCGGTCCACTTTAAGATCAGGAAATGGTAAGATCCCAAAGGACCCATCCTTATTTTGATTAAATAATCTTCCTTCCGTATTTGCTGATCCACCCATATATATATCCTGAAGATTATCGCCATTAACGTCTCCTAATGCAAAACATGGGCCCCTATCTGAGAACTTGTGCGGGAGCATAAGCTGCTTTTCAAAATCGTCAAAATTGTTTTCATTGTGCTTAATTATCAAACCGATCTGATTGGTGCTATTTGTAAACAGAGGATCATGTTTCTTATCTTCTTCAATATTTTCTCGATTTGCCTTGCTGTATAATACCTTGATGATTTTATTGACTTTTTGGTTCTTTAAAATGTTTCTTTTCCCATCAGGCCATTCTACAATTATGTTATCAACCTTATTTGTTTTGCCTAGACCAAAATGTGCTATATGTTCGCTGGTAGAATACATACCACGTACACTGGTCAATTCGATATACTGGGTTTTGCCTTCACATTCAGCCCATATCTTGGTGTTTAAAGAGGTAACTCCCGGCTGATCTGCAACAGGGATAATCCTTAAAAAATTATTATCCTTCATTTTATCCGTATGATTTTCATAAACAGAGGCGACATCGTTGATGTTATTTATTACTAGATCCAGGTCTCCATCATTATCCAGATCTGCATAAGCAGATCCATTCGAAAAGGTTTTTTCGTTCATACCCCAGTCCGTACTTACCTGTTTGAAAGAGAGGTCGCCAGTATTTTTATACATGTAATTCTGAAGTTTTTCGGAAGGAGATATCTTCATGGCTTCCTGAATATCAACAATATCCCAAAGAGAAACATCACCAACATTGGGATTTTTCTGAAGAAATTTATGTACCTCCTCTTCAATATATTTTTGAAAAATTCGTGCGGCATCGTTATCTCTTATATCCCGCATGAGTCCATTCGCAATGTGAATATCCTTTAAGCCATCATTGTCAAAATCAGCAAGGAGTACAGACCAGCTCCAGTCAGTAGCATCGACATCACAAAATTGCGCAACTTCACTCATGAGCTCATTTCCCTGGTTCAAGTGGAGCATATTGTACATATATTGGTGGTGCCCCTTTTCCCTGACGACATCTATAAATGCATTTTTTGGCATTCCACTCATATTACTTTTTCTGCGGAAATTATCCTCGGCAACCATATCAAGTACAAATACATCCAACCAACCATCATTATTGATATCAGCTGCATCTATTCCCATGCTGCTAAAAGAAATATGGCGGGTCATTTGGAAGGTTTTATCGGTGAAGGTTCCGTCACCGTTGTTCATATAAATAAAGTCTCTGACCCAGAAATCGTTGGCAATAAAAAGGTCGGTCCAGCCATCGTTATTAAGATCACTGGCCGTTACACTGTTTGGGAATCCCGGAACCAGCATACCAGATTGCCGGGTAATATCAACAAATTTTTCTCCCTGATTTTCCAGTAACCTGGGACTATACTGTTCCTGTAGTAATTCAGATGTTTTGAAAGGTGAAAAATCCCCAGGATTGGGAGGTTGGTTTAATAGAAAAATATCCAGGTCACCATCTTTATCAAAATCAATGAAAGTAGCGTGTCGCGTTCGTTCGCTGTCATCTAATCCAAAATCAGCAGCCCGTTCAGTAAATGTCTCATTGCCATTATTCATATATAATTTATTTCGACGCAACTCAGGTTTGTCATCGTAAAGTTCACGTGTCACATAAATATCCTGGAAACCATCATTGTTAACATCACCGAAAAGCACCCCAGATGACCAGCCATCATTAAAGGTAATCCCAGCCCTTTCGGTAATATCTTCAAAAATCATATTACCTTTGTTCAGGTACAGCCTATCAGCAACCTGATTACCTGCGAAGAAAATATCCTGGAGCCCATCATTATTTATATCTCCGATGCCAACACCTGCCCCTCCATAAAAGTTTGAGTAAATCATGATGTTGTCTTCTTTGGTGTCTTTTAGTTCATTATTGAAGTGTATATTCGAATGGGATGGATCCAATAATGAAAATTGCTTTTGCTCAGATTGACCCATCGACTGAATTGGATTCAGGATCTGAAAGAAAATAATGATGTATAAAGCAAGCGATTTACCCATATCTCAACGCAAATCAATCATTCAACATTTTAGGTAAAAAAATTAACACGAATATATATACATAAACCTGTATTTACCCCATATTTGTTCAGATGTGAAATAAATGAATTTAACATTCATTTCAATAATTTAATTCAAACTATTGTGGAAGGCAAGACCTATTTCAACAGGATTCATATCAATTTACTATTTGTATTGATTTTAGGCACAGCAATTTCCAGGACATTATACGCTCAAAAACCATTAAAACGGGAATTTCGAGGAGTATGGATCGCATCGGTAGCTAATATAGATTGGCCTTCCAGACCTGATCTCAGCACTGAAAAACAACGTGATGAGTTTCGATATATTTTAAACCAGCACCAGAAAAACGGAATAAATGCCGTAATTGTGCAGATCAGACCAAGCGCCGATGCATTTTACAGGTCTAGCTATGAACCATGGTCAGAATGGTTAACAGGAAAAAATGGGAAAATACCACATCCTGAATATGATCCATTGACTTTCATGGTTGAGGAAGCTCATGAACGATGTATGGAATTTCACGCGTGGCTTAATCCATACCGTGCAATATTTGATGCAGATAAATTCTATCAGGACACAGCACACATTCACCTTGATACACTTAAAAATCTTGTTCAGGATTTAATAGTTAGTGATTCATCGAATGCCTCAGGAGAACTAACTGATAAGCAATATATCGACCTCCTACAATTACTTGGTACGGATACTTCTTTATTGATTTACAAGCATCCGGATTGGTTTCTCCAATATGGGAACAAGATCTATTTTGATCCTGGAATACCTGAAGTCCGGCAACATATTGCTGATGTAGTAAGGGACATTGTGGCCAGGTACGATATCGATGCCATACATATGGATGACTATTTCTATCCGTATAAAATAGCAGGTGTTGAATTTCCGGATAGTCTTTCTTTTAGGGAATATGGTTCAACCTATTCTGATGAACTTAAAGATTCCTGGCGGAGGGAAAATGTGAATACGATTGTTAAAATGCTAAATGAAGTAATAAAATCAAAAAAACCATATGTGAAATTTGGCATTAGTCCCTTTGGTGTATGGCGAAATGCCTCAGTTGATCCAACAGGTTCTGAAACAAAGGCCGGTCAAACCAATTATGATGATTTATATGCAGATGTATTGAAGTGGCAAAAAGAAAAATGGATTGATTATGTGATCCCACAAATCTACTGGCATAGGGGATTTGAGTTGGCAGATTATGAGGTTTTAGCCAATTGGTGGAATGAAAATCATCATGGGATCCAGGTTTATATTGGCCAGGGTTTGTACAGGGTAGATGGTAATTCTTCTACTGAGGCCTGGCGCAATCCGGATGAAATTCCGGAGCAGATTACCTTGAACAGATCCTTGCCTAACATCCAGGGGAGCTGTTTTTTTAGCTCAAAATCTATGATTAATAATCCTCTTGGTGTTACAGATTATTTAAGTGAAAATTGTTTTCAGTATCCGGCTTTGGTCCCGGAAATGAATTGGCTGAAAAATCCAGCACCCTCAAAAACTGAAATAAAGGAGATTAAATATACGAGTGAAGGTTTTTTGGTAGAATGGGAAAATAATGGCAATGCCAAGTATTATATAGTTTATAGATTTAAAGGAAAACGAATTGGGAATCTTAACGATCCTTCAAATATATTATCAATACAAAATAAAAATAAAACTTTTTTTGAAGATCAAAAAGTTAGGCGATTCAGGAAATACACCTATGTGATTACTGCCCTGGATAGGTCGTTCAATGAATCTGAACACAGTGATCCAATGACAAAAAGATGGAAAAAACAAAAAAGGTGAAGCGTTTAGGATGATTTTCCAAACCAATGAAAATACTCAATGACGATATATGCTATTGTAGTAAACATCGGACTTAGTAGAAAATTTTTAAGTATAGCAGCAAGATTGAAAATAGAAGATGATTTAAACCAGAACATTTCCACCGTAAAAAACAGGGCGCTAATGATACTTAGCAGCAGGTAAAAAAAGCCGATAATTTTTGCGTTTTCCAGAGTTTTATAAAGAGTTAGGAAAAGAGCAACATTTCCAAGGAAAAAAAACAACCAATAGATAAGGATTGATTTGATGTTTACGTAGGAATTTGATGAAATTGTCCAGCCTAGTTTACTTATTTCAATCATAAATGGATCTCCATCAAGGTTAGGATTCAATATATATGTATACCTCCAGTAGGAAAGCCCAAGAATAAAAAGTAACGGAAGAACAAAGGCAAATTTCTTCAAAGGACGAAGAATTTATTTTTTGTCAGCAAATTTATTTACCCACAACACCCATAAACCAAAAATTGCCCCATACACGATGATAACAAATGTATATTTATGGTTAAAATCCAGGTACTGAGGTTTGTGATAATAGATGATGGAAAGCGCAATAATACGGATAATATTGAGTACCAAAATACCAAAGAATCCCAAAGGGACAAACCAGAGCTTATCTTTTAGTCTGCCTTTCATCAGTAGGATAAATCCAAAAAACAGAATAAACAATTCCAGGCCGCTGCAACCAGATCCAATGCATATATGACCATGACCTGAAAAAATCAACAATGCTTCGCATCCATTGACCATATAATCCTGTTCGGCATGGTAGCCGATAGAATTCAGAAAATAGGCACTTATATCTGCCTGGGGCTTTATAATAAAATAATGCATATCCCGGATGAGTGAGGGAAAAAATGCAGAAATTAAAACCCAGGCTAAAAGCATGAGAAAAGCCAAAAAAAGAAATTTAATGACCGCACGATTTTCTGAAATGACTTTTCTTATCAAAATTAATCTTGTTACAAACTTAAATATTTGAGGCCCTTTATTTTTCCTCTATATATTCCTTTAACATCATAGAGTAATCCATCATTGCCCATCAGGTTTTTAAAGTATGCTGTATCGAAACCTAAATATGATCTATGGTTTACTGCCAAAATCACTGCATTATAATTGTGATTTGGCTGATCTTTTAACGTAATCCCATATTCATGTAAAAATTCATCAGGATCGGCAAATGGATCAACTGCATCCACATTAATGCTGAATTCCTGTAATTCATTTATCAATTCCGGGACTTTTGAATTACGGATGTCACTTACGTTTTCTTTAAATGTAACACCCATCACCAATACCTTTGTTCGCTTGAGGGATTTATCCTGTTCGATCAGGTATTGAACTATTTCTTTAGAAATTTGATTGTGAACGGAATCGTTGATATTTCTTCCGGCGGTGATCACCTTGGCGAAATAACCCAATTCCATTGCTTTGTGAGTTAAATAGTATGGATCAACACCAATGCAATGTCCCCCAACCAAACCAGGGAAGAATTTGAGGAAATTCCATTTGGTGCCGGCAGCTTCAAGCACCTCATACGTATTAATGTCCATCTTTTTGAAAATAAGCGAAAGCTCATTCATTAATGCGATATTTAAATCCCGTTGTGTATTCTCAATAATTTTACTTGCTTCGGCAACTTTAATCGAGCTGGCTTTATGAATTCCTGCTTCAATAATAGATCCATAGACTTCAGCAACCAGATCCAGTGTTTTTTTGTCACTTCCGCTCACTACCTTTGTGATTTTTGTCAAGGTATGTAATTTGTCACCCGGGTTTATTCTTTCAGGTGAATATCCTATTGTAAAATCTTTTTCAAATTTCAATCCGGATTCTTTTTCTAAAACAGGGACACAATCTTCTTCTGTACATCCCGGATAAACAGTTGATTCAAATACTACAACATCATTTTTTTTTAGCACTCCACCAACAATTTTACATGCACTCAATAAAGGTTTTAAATCTGGATTTTTATGCTCGTCAATTGGCGTAGGAACAGCAACAACGTAAAAAGAGCAATCTTTCGTTACGCTTGGATCTGAAGTATAGGTGATATCGCAACCTTCAAATTCTGATGAGTCCAATTCGTTACTTGGATCCATGCCCTTTTGCATCATTTCTATTCGCTTTTGGTTGATATCAAAACCAACTACTTTGTATTTTTTAGCAAATTCTAAAGCAATGGGTAAACCTACATATCCTAGGCCAACCACACATATTTTTTCTTGTTTGGTAAGATATTTTGTAATCATGAGATATAATTTTGTGCGTAAAAATAATTATTAAGAGCACCTGCACCAACATTTGGGCTTTTCTTTTCAAAGGACAAGCTATTTACTTATTTTTGCAGCCCAAAAATTATAAGAACATAAGCGTAATGGCAGAATATAACCACCAGGATATCGAGCAAAAATGGCAGCGTTACTGGGCTGAACATAAAGTCTTTAAAGCACATATTGATCATCAAAAACCGAAATTCTACGTCTTGGATATGTTCCCATATCCGTCAGGGGCAGGGCTCCATGTTGGTCATCCATTAGGATATATTGCTACGGATATTGTTTCGCGTTTCAAGAGAAATAAAGGTTTTAATGTGTTGCATCCAATGGGTTTTGATGCATTTGGTCTTCCTGCAGAGCAATATGCCATTCAAACAGGGCAGCATCCTGCAATTACAACGGAGCAAAATATTAAGAGATATAAAGATCAGTTAAAAGGTATTGGATTATCCTATGATTGGGACAAGGAAGTACAAACCTGTGATCCGAAATATTATAAATGGACGCAATGGATTTTTTCTCAATTATTCAATAGTTGGTATAATAATGATACGGATCAGGCCGAGCCTATTGATGATTTAATATCGAATTTTAAGAGAAGCGGTAATTTGAAGGTCAATGCTGTTTGTGATGAAGATACTCCATCTTTTTCAGCAGAGCAATGGAAACAGATGTCTGAAACCAAAAAAGCTTCGATTCTCCTGAAATATAGATTGACCTACCCGGCTGATGCGCTTGTGAACTGGTGTCCGGCATTAGGGACCGTTTTGGCAAATGATGAAGTGAAAGATGGATTTTCTGAAAGAGGAGGACATCCGGTAGAGCGAAAAAAAATGCGTCAATGGATGATGCGGATTACGGCCTATGCTGATCGGTTAGCAGGTAATTTGGAAAGGCTTAACTGGTCTGAATCCATGATAGACATGCAGACCAACTGGATTGGGAAATCATATGGTTGTGAATTGGAATTTAAAGTCGTCGATAAAGATATTACACTCACATGTTTTACTACAAGACCTGATACCATTTTTGGTGTCACCTACATGGTGTTGGCTCCGGAACATGAATTGATTGGTGAATTAACCATTGCTGAAAGAAAAGAGGAAGTGAAGGCATATGTCCAAAAGGCAATTAACCGAAGTGAACGGGAACGACTTTCTGAAGTAAAGACTGTCTCGGGAGTATTTACAGGATCTTATGTGACCAATCCGTTCACCAATGAAAAAGTGCAATTATGGGTAGCCGATTATGTACTTGCTGGATATGGAACAGGTGTGGTAATGGCTGTACCATCATCCGATGACCGGGATTTCAGGTTTGCTTCTTACTTTGGATTGCCGGTAAAGCGTGTTATCTCCGGAACTGAAAATTTGAAAGATCCCACGGAGATCAAACACGGGAAAATGATCAATTCCGGATTTATTACAGGAATGGACTCGAATGATGCCATACAGGCAACAATTGACTATGCTGAAAAGGAAGGGTTTGGAAAGGCAAAGATCAACTACAGGATCCGTGATGCAGTATTCAGCAGGCAGCGGTACTGGGGAGAACCAGTTCCCGTATACTTTACTGACGATAATATTCCACATTTGATCCCGGAAAATGAGTTACCCCTGGAGTTACCCCCGGTTGATGAATATCTTCCAACGGAATCCGGTGAACCTCCACTAGGTCGTGCAATGGGTTGGCTTTATAAAGGAAAATACAAGTACGAGTTAACAACCATGCCGGGTTGGGCGGGATCAAGCTGGTATTTTCTAAGATATATGGATGCTACCAATGAAAATGAATTTGTGAGCAAGGAAGCTGTAAAATACTGGAATTCAGTTGATCTCTATATAGGAGGAACAGAACATGCTACCGGGCATTTATTATACTCGCGCTTTTGGAATATGTTCCTGTATGACAGGGGGTTTATTTTTCATGAAGAACCCT
>Ga0209536_100013228_pt1 | contig 11913 bp, 7 predicted proteins | sample DeeMarSeWOR28_12_FD_187461 | JGI IMG/M metagenome (GOLD analysis project Ga0209536, IMG submission 187461) | Marine sediment microbial communities from White Oak River estuary, North Carolina - WOR-2-8_12 (SPAdes) (version 2) | ecosystem: Environmental > Aquatic > Marine > Intertidal zone >...
TCACATCGATTGCCTGGAAACAGTTTGTAGCCAGCAACAATGCATTTGGATTTGCAAGGCCAATATCTTCTGATGCCAGTATCACCATTCTTCTGGCAATGAATTTCGGATCTTCACCTCCTGAAATCATTCTGGCCAGCCAGTATAATGCAGCATTGGGATCACTGCCACGAATGGATTTGATGAAAGCTGAAATTATATCATAGTGTTGCTCACCATTCTTGTCATATAATGCGATATTTTCCTGGACCTTATCAATAATCCTTTCATTGGTCACTTTAACGGTGATTTCTTTCTCCCTGCCCGGATGATCGGAAATATCAGCATTAACAATAATCTCCAGGATGTTTAGCAACTTTCTGGCATCTCCTCCGGAATATTGCAACATGGTTTCATATTCCAGGATCTTAATATTTAGTTGTTTAAGGAGCACATCTCGTTTCAGGGCATACTGAACCAGTTTAATGAGATTATCTTTATTTAATGGATTCAGTATATAAACCTGGCATCGTGAAAGTAATGGAGAAATGACCTCAAAAGAAGGATTTTCCGTAGTTGCACCAATAAGTGTAATGATTCCCTGTTCTACAGCACCCAGGAGTGAATCCTGTTGCGATTTACTGAAACGGTGTATCTCATCAATAAAAACAATGGGATTCGGCCGATCGAAAAATTGTTGTTTTTTTGATTTTTCTATGGTCTCCCGGACATCCTTAACTCCTGAGTGCACAGCGCTTAAATTATAGAACGGTCGATTCAGATGATGCGCAATGATGCGTGCCAGTGTGGTTTTCCCAACCCCGGGTGGCCCCCATAATATGAATGATGGCAGGTTCCCGGACTCGATACTTCTACGTAAAATCGCATGTTTTCCTACCAGATGTGCCTGTCCGAGATATTCTTCCAGTGTCTTCGGCCTCATACGTTCAGCCAGGGGAATATTTGAACTCATCTGTTAATCCTTGTTTTTATGCACAAAGATAAGGTTAATTCATCATACCAAAGCCACTCTACTATCCGTTACACACATATATTGATGTTTATAAAATCGAATATTTGACATAACTTTCAGGCGTTGAAAACGTAAATATATTATGTGCCTCATATCACACCTATACTTTAAACTTAAATTACAGAAAATGAAGACCTTATTATTTGTTCTTTACAAAAAACCGGTCCTGATTATTTTCTTGCTCGTTATTTCAATGAATGTAAAATCTCAAATAGAAGATTTTAATTTTTTTGATGGCGGTATTCAGGACGGTATAGAGCTCTTTGTGCCATATGTAACGCCATGGGTCAATGCTTTTGGTACCGACCTGAACAGTGGCTGGTATAATACTGCCAAGCCGCATAATCTCGGTGGGTTTGATATTACATTAACATTTAATACGACGTTTATCCCTGATAAGGACCTGTCGTTTGACCTGGCTGACCTCAGTTTTGAAAATCTTGGTGTGGTGGGAAGTCAGTCCATCACCCCTACGATTGCCGGCGAAAGTGAAAATGGGCCCGACCTGGAATATGTGGTGCAAAATGCGGTTGATCCTGGCCAGGATGTTACCATTGCCAATTTTCCATCCCCCCCCGGGTCCGGTATTAATTTCTTGCCGGCTCCCATGATACAGGCCGGTGTTGGACTTCCATTTGGAACCGAGATCATTGGCCGTTATATGCCCCGGCTTAAGATACCATCCACAGATGTACGTATTGGGCTTTGGGGAGTCGGTTTAAAGCACAGTATAGCCCAGCATATAAAACCATTGGCTGCAGCTCCGGTTGATATATCGGCATTTGGAGGATACACCCGGCTACACAGTGATGTGGGCTTTTTCTATGAACCATTTAATTACGACAACTTGAATAATTTTGGTCCAGATGATTTTCAGAACCAGGAAGTCGATATTCTGACATCGGGATATAACTTGAGCCTTGTGGTATCGACCACACTTCCGGTGATCAATGTGTATGGGAGTCTGGGATACAGTAAATCAACCACGACTGTTAAGATTGAAGGCAACATTCCCATACCCACCTATGATCCAGCTGTTGATGCCTTTAATCCCGTGATCAGGGACCAGGATATCACCACCATTCCGGAAATATCTATAAAGAACTTTAGCGGATTGAGAACAACAATAGGAGCACGGCTAAAATTAGCTGTGGTAACGATACATGTGGATTATACCTATGCAACGTACTCTGTAGTATCCGGTGGGATCGGAATCAGCTTCAGATAATTAAGATATTGGTATATTTATTTTTCGGGGCAGGTTCATCCTTACCAGCCCTTTATTTGAGTTGGCAGGCCTGGAAAAATTTTTCTCCATTCCGTTCAGCTCTAAAAAAATAGTCATCTTTGCAACCGATTGATCCAGGTTTCCATGGTTAAAAACAGTGATATGGAGCGGGAAGTGGTTCGGCAGTATAGGGGATTGATCCGCGATTGCCAGAACCACATATCAAAAGAGGACCTGAAACAGATCCGTCAGGCCGTGAATACACTAATTCAGAAGGGATCAGGACGGACCCTGAAATCGGTGGATGTTCCACTGGTGATTCATTCCATTTCCGTTGCCCGGATTGTGGCCAGGGAAATAGGCCTCGGGAAAACACCTGTAATTGGGGCTTTGCTGTACTATGTGGTCGATCAGAATACTTTGGCAGATAAGGCATTCAAGGAACAGTTCGGCCCGGAGATTGTCTTTATTCTGTTCAGTCTTCTAAAACTGGCCAATCTCAATACCACCCAAACCTCGGTGCAATCAGATGCATTCCGGAAGCTGATCCTGACAATGGCCGGCGATATTCAGGTATTGCTCATTAAAATTGGGGAACGACTGGCGGTGATGCGTAATCTAAATAATGCCACCGAATCCGACCAGCTAAAAGTGGCGAGTGAATCAGGTTACCTATACGCCCCTCTCGCGCATCGTTTGGGATTATATAATGTGAAATCGGAAATGGAAGACCTTTCAATGAAATACCTTGAAAGGGAACAATACCAGGAACTGTCCACAAAAGTGAAGGCATCAACTCGAGCCCGAAATCGGTTCATCAGAGAGTTTATTAAGCCGATCAAGGAGCAGCTGGATGCGGAAAAAATTGAATTTACGATGACCGGACGTTTAAAATCCATTTACTCCATTTGGAGTAAAATGAAGCGTCAAAATGTGGATTTTGAAGAGGTCTATGATTTGTTTGCCATTCGCATTGTTCTGAATGTTGATCCCGCTGAGGAGCGGGCCCTGTGTTGGCATGTCTACTCCATTATCACCGATCTGTATACCCCCAATCCACAACGCTTGCGGGATTGGATTTCCATACCAAAATCGAATGGGTATGAATCATTGCATATTACCGTAGCCAGTCCAAAGGGACGATGGGTGGAAGTGCAAATACGTTCAGAACGTATGAATGCCATTGCTGAAAAGGGATTGGCGGCCCATTATACATATAAGGGGAGCCAGTCGGATAAAATTTTGGACGAATGGCTGGGAAAAATGCGGGATGTGTTGGATGAATTTGAATCAGAATCTGATGAGTTTGTTGACCAGGTGAAACTGAATCTTTATTCCGATGAAATATACGTATTTACCCCACGGGGTGATCTCAAAAGGCTTCCAAAAGATGCCACATTACTTGATTTTGCTTTTGAGATACACTCTGAGGTAGGATCCAGATGTACCGGTGGTAAAGTCAATCATAAAAATGTCACGTTGCGTCATGTGCTACAGAATGGTGATATGGTTGAAGTCACCACACATAAGAACCAGAAACCCAAACATGATTGGCTCCAGGCCGTTGTGACATCCAAAGCCAAATCCAGAATCAAACAATTACTGAATGAGGAAAAAGCAAAAGCAGCTGAAATAGGAAAAGAAATTCTGAAAAGACGGCTGAGAAACTGGAAAATTGTTTTTAATGATGAAAACGTTAAGAAATTGCTTAAACAATACCAGCTAAAATATGCCCAGGACCTGTATTTTCTGATCAGTGAAGAAAAAATTGTGATGACTGATGTAAAAGAATTTTTATCCAAAAAACCGGATATTGTTAATCCAGCAGAGATACCGCCACCGATTGCAGAAACCAAAATATCCACTCCCCGTCATGAAGATTTCCTGCTTCTGGAAGATCGTGTTGAAAATGTAGATTATAAGCTGGCACGGTGCTGTAATCCCATCGTCGGTGACAGAATTTTCGGTTTTGTAACCATCACCGAAGGCATTAAAGTGCACCGGATGGATTGTCCGAATGCCAAACAACTGCTATCACGATATCCCTATCGGGTGATCCAGGCCAGATGGACGCAGAGAGTTGAAAAGGCCTTGTTCGATGCCGGATTACGAATAACCGGCCTGGATGATACCGGCATCATGAACCGCATTTCTGAAGTCATTGCGAATGAATTGAGAATCAGTATCCAGTCAGTGCACTTTTCTTCATCCAGCGGAGCTTTTGAGAGTGAGATTCGGCTCAAGGTAACAGATAAGGAACATCTGGACCTCCTTATCAGGAGAATATCTAAAATCAAAGGTGTCTTAAAGGTTTCAAGGATGACTGATGCGGGTTTAAAATAAAACAATTCCGAAAGCCCCCGACGATTATTTTTACCATTTTTAACACTTCCTATATTTGATTTACCCTGCATTATTGTTATTTTCGTCTTGAAATTTGCAATCATGAAACGACGATTCACTTCGATCATTGGTGGTCTGTTGCTCATCCTGAATGTGTCCGGGCAAAGCATCCTGCATCATCCGGAAGCCTGGTATGCACCAGCTCCAGGTGCGGACAAATATTTTCATGACTCAATAAATGATCGTGGCCAGGATCTTTCAAGCCTTCCCCTCATTCGCTACAATATCAATATTGGAACCTCTTTCACTGCTGGTGGATTCTATGGAGATATGTTCCAGACCTGGGTTGCACCGGAGATCCAATTTCCGGTATCCGACCGTTTGTCTATCAGGGCGGGTGTGGTTGTGGGGCACGTACATGCCTCCAATATGGGTTTCATGCCAAACGGAATAGAAAATCAGGGGAATACAGCCAATTGGATGACTTATACTCTGTATGCTGAAGGAACATACAAAATATCAAACGACCTGACCATGACAGGAACGGTATTCAAAAAAATTGATCAAACCCCTGCCTGGGTCAACCAGTCGGTTTATAATCAGGATTTTGAAAGTTATTCCCTTTCGTTTCATTACAGGTTAAGTAATTCCATGCATATCGGCGCCAATATCAGGATTGACCGGGGGGCCAATCCATCTATTTACCAACCCTACTCGCCATATGGAAGGCCACCGCCTCTAGGGTGGGAGCCATGGCGATAGCGGAACGCAGCTGTATCTTTCATGAAGCTTCTTCTAATTTCCATAGCTCCTGTTCTTATTATCATAATCTATATTTACTATCGCGATAAGTATGATCGGGAGCCATTGAAAATTTTATTCAGAGCCCTCCTTGTCGGTGCTATCATTTCCGTTCCAGTCATCTTTGTGGAACGTTTCCTGAGTGGCTATATTCCAGACGGACAGGTTTTTTCTGCCGCCTATTCCGGATTCATTGTAGCCGGATTCACAGAGGAATCCTTCAAATTCCTGGCTTTTATGGTGTTTATATGGAGCAGTATACATTTCAATGAAAAGTTTGATGGAATTGTATATGCTGTATTTATTTCCCTGGGTTTTGCCATGGTAGAAAACGTGCTTTACGTGTTGAATGGTGGCTATCAGGTGGGCATCATCCGTTCACTCACGGCCGTGCCGGCCCATGCTCTTTTTGGAGTGGTCATGGGATATTATCTGGGACTGGCCAAGTTCTTTCCACAGCAGCGAATTTTTTTTATTATGCTGGCCTGGCTAATACCCATATTGCTCCATGGATTTTATAACTTCTGTCTGATGGCACAGCAATACTGGTTGTTAATCCTGATGTTTCCCTTTCTCATATATCTATGGATCAGCGGTTTTCGTAAGATGAAATACCTGTCTGATCACAGTATCTTTAGAAGTGACTGGTCGAATACTGACAGCTTTGGTATCTAATGTTCGGTACTGACGCTATTCTCACCATTCTGTTTTGATGGTGTATACATGGAATCAACCAGTTCTAATAACATGGTGTGGATGTGATGGCGCTTCTTATGTGTTGATGTGAACCCATATAATGCTGCTCGTTGACCATTGCCATGATGTGCTTTCATTTGCTGTGCAGCGAACCTCGCAGCTAACTTGAAACTTGTTTCCGGTAAAATATTCAGGAGCAAATTCATGGCCTTTTCCTGCAATGCATGTCGGTATGATTTAACAGGAGGGTATTTTTTGTGTCGTACAATATGCCTGAGATCCTGAATGAATGTGTCGATATGCCGGGCGGTATGTGGTGTCAGGGTCATGTGCAGGGCTTCAGGATACTGGAGCCGGTCCAGATGCCAGTCTTTTTTTGATAGATCATCACCAATCTGGTAAATATTACCGTATTCTGAGGTGAAGGACAGAATACTCATAACGGGATCTCCAACGATTCGAAGTCCGTTTATCTGCTGGATGACATCTTTAATTTTAGTTGTTGCCCTCATGGATTGGCAGGCACATTCTGTATATCCTTTGCGGCCCAGACGATTGATGATGGCCCAAGTGGCTGCCATACTGGCGCCACTGCGGGTACCCAGCAATCCGGCCGTAGCAAAAAGCCCTCCGGGCCAATCGGTATGCACATAAATTTGATGCTTCCTGAAGTCTTTATTCCGATATAATATGACCGATGCCCCTTTTGGGGCAAATCCAAATTTATGGGGATCTACTGAAATGCTGGTCACTCCCGGGATTCGAAAGTCAAACCGGGGCACAGGATACTGAAGGTCTTCCAGGAACGGAAGCATGAATCCACCCAGGCAGGCATCTACATGGAAGGGTATGTCATGCTGTTGCGCAATGCTTGCGATGTCTTCAATCGGATCCATCACACCATGGGGATATGAAGGAGCAGAGGCCGCGATGAGGGCTGTATTTTTATTGATGGCATTCTTTATATACCCGGGTATGGCTCGTTTTTGGTCACACAATGGGATGGGCTTGATTTTCATATTCAGGTAATGGGCTCCTTTATGAAAGGCCGGGTGGACTGATTTTGGGAGCATTATTTCAGGTTGGCCCGGACCATTTTTACGCTGCAGGAAATGATCCCGGGCGGCTTTTAAAACCAGAAATATGCTTTCTGTCCCTCCCGATGTCATATTGCCAACCACCTGGTCATCACCGTGCAGCAAATCTGCTATCATGCCTACCGTATCATTTTCAATGCGCCTGAGGGATGGAAATAAAGAAGGATTTAACGCATTTTCATGCAGGAAATTTGAATAAATGGTTTCAATAAACCGGGCCAATTCGACTCCGGGATAGTATACGAAACCGAAAATTTTTCCGGATTCCCAAGGTATATCATGGTCTTTAATGCGCCTCATTTGACTCAGGACGTCTTCCGGATTGGAACTCTGATCAGGGAATTTTTTGAGCATAATATTCTGGTTTTTATGGGTGGACTGCTGTGGTATGTATGGTCATCTCCCCATTAACAAGTTACTTTATTCGCGCGGGTGGCTAAAATTGAAATGATCAGGTGGTTTCATATGTTTGGGAATAATTGCAAATAATGCAAAGTCTTCAGGATGCCATTTGCACAAAATCAAAAAAAGGGAGATAGGCGAGATGGTCGCGATGTTATTTGCGTAAATTGGAAGATGGATATTGACACCTGTTGGATTATTTCATAAGTTTGGTTAATAATGCCCGCCATGTATATCCAGGAAGCACTATTTAACAGGATCAAGGAAAAAATTCCCGCCCAATATGCTCTGGTCGATTATATCTCAGAATTACTTGGGATTAGTCCAGACAGTGCCTACCGAAGGATTCGTGGGGAAAAAATTCTTTCATTGGATGAGTTTTACCTTCTTTGCAAGCATTTTGATATTTGTTCAGATGAAGTGATGAATCGGAAGTCCGATTATATCTCGTTCAGGAGTATTGTATTGGATGAAAAAACCTTCCGGTTTGAACAGTACCTTGAGGCCGTGCTGAATGATTTTAAACAACTTGCTGACGGAGACCATCCTGAATTGATGATCATACTGAATGAACTGAACCTGTTCCAGATGCTGCAGGAACCCGCAGTGGCCGCATTTAAGTTCTTCTTCTGGAGTAAATCCAATCTCGGTTTTTCCGATTACAGAGAGCTCAAATTCACACTCGATAATGACCATTCGACGATCCATGAAATCAGCCGGAGGATTCTGGATATTTATATTCGGGTTCCAACGGTTGAACTCATGGCGACAGAAGCCATCAATAGCATGTTGAAACAAATTCGGTATTATTATGAAACCGGTGTGATTCAGACCGTTGAGATGATCCAAAGGTTGTGTGATAGCCTTTTGCGCCTGATTGCCCATATCCGGAAACAAGCCGAGCTGGGATTTAAATTTCATACAGATCAGGAACCCATGGGTGAGGTGGGTAACTACCAGCTCTATTATAATGATATGGTACTGGTCGACAATACCTTTCTTGCACGAAATGAAAAAAGCCGCTGGACATATCTGACCAATAATGCCATAAACCTGATGATTACAGAGCAACCTGACTTTTTTCAACAGAATTATGAATGGGGGCGCAATCTGATCAGTAAATCCATCCTGATCAGTGGATCTGCAGAAAAGGAACGGATTAAATTTTTCAGGCATCTGGAAGATCAGGTTGGCATTCTCAGGACCGAACTCAGTCCTCACTAGATCGGATTCCCTTTTTTGTCAGGCATATCGGGGATCTTTAATAAGCGGTAGTTTGGCCAGCTTCTCAACCTCTATACTGGCAAAACCAAATTCCTCAACCACTTTCCCCAGGATCAGGTACAGGCCACTTCCCCTGAACGGGTATTCCCGGATACTCTGTGGAAAATGAACCGTATCAAAAAAATCACCCCGGGCATCATGAAAGGCACCAAAGTACATCCACTCCCTGTTCTTTGTTTTAATGTACTTGAAGGTAACCAGCTGACCCACTATTTTCACCTTTTTACCGGTATACCGGTTCATCTCACACGCCACGATATCGCCCCGGAATGAGGTCTGTAACAGATCAAACCAGCTCAGACTGACCGGGAACCCGAGAAGTTCAATCTCATCAAAGGCATCTTCAACAGGGTCCTGGATCAATGCGGGCATTTGAAAGGTACGGTTTGGCAAACGGAACAGGGGGAGGGGATGCATTTTTTTTCCCGATTCGGGATTCAGAAGCAGGTGGGCTTGCCAGAGGAGTTCTTTCTTGGATTTTTGCGTGAACCGGAACGCATTGATACGGATCAGAAGGATGAATTGTTCGATACCGAGGTGGATGCGCTGTGCAAAATCTTCAAGATCCCTGAAGGCACCACCACGCTCCCGCTCCAGAAGAATTTTAATAACGGTTTTGTGCTCAAGGTTTTGAATATGGATGAATCCCAGGTACACCTGGTGCCCTTTCAGACAGGTTTTGTATTCGCTCTCATTGACGGATGGCAATTCGATGGATGCACCATTTTTTCGTGCTTCATTAATGTACACCCAGGTACGGTAAAAACCACCGAAGTTATTAATGACGGCCACCATGAATTCAATGGGGAAGTGTGTTTTAAGATACAAGCTCTGGAAACTCTCCACGGCATACGAGGCCGAGTGGGCTTTTGAGAATGAATATCCGGCAAACGATTCGATCTGACGCCAAACTTCCCGGGTCAATTTTTCAGGGTACCCTTTGTCTGCACAATTACGGAAAAATTTATCGACAATGCGCTGGAATTCTTTTTTTGAGCGGTGTTTCCCACTCATGGCCCGCCGCAGTACATCGGCTTCATCCAGGCCGAGTCCTGCAAAATGGTGACACACCTTCAGCACATCTTCCTGGTATACCATGACCCCGAAAGTTTCACCCAATTGTTCTTCCATGACCGGGTGCAGGTATTTGAAATCGCCCGGATGGTGAAACCGGTGGATGTATTCACGCATCATGCCCGACCGGGCAACACCGGGTCGGATGATGGAGCTGGCTGCGACGAGATCGGTATAGTTTGAACACTTGAGTTTTTGAAGCAATCCCCGCATGGCCGGACTTTCGATATAGAAGCATCCCGTCGTATGTCCAGAACGCAACAGGCCCAGGACCTTCGGATCGGTCTTAAAATCTTGGATGGCATGTACGTCCACATTGATTTTACGGTTTTGTTGAACGATCTCAGCCGCTTCCTTTATATGCCCGATTCCACGTTGGCTGAGGATGTCAAATTTTTCGAATCCCAATTGTTCGGCAACGTACATGTCCCATTGGGTGGTCTGGAATCCCTTGGGCGGCAGGTCAAGGGCCGTATAATAGGTGATGGGTTTTTCTGAGATCAGCACCCCCCCGGCGTGAATGCTCCTGAGATTCGGGAAGTCGGTCATCAAAAAACCCACACGAAAGATATGGTCGGTAATATTATTTCTGTTGACATCATTTTCAGGATGGTCCAGGAGCGCGTCGATCTCAGTTTTTGGTAATCCATAAACTTTACCGAGTTCACGGATAATGGACTTACCTTTGAAGGTGGATGTCGCCCCCAGTAATGCCGTATGCTGGTGACCATAGCGCTTAAAAATATAATCCAGGACATCATCCCGTTCCTGCCATGAATAGTCGATATCAAAATCGGGGGGACTGGTTCGGTTCGGATTGATGAAGCGTTCAAAGTAGAGGTCCAGTTCGATGGGATCCACATCGGTTATTTTCAGACAATATGCAACGATCGAATTGGCGCCGCTACCGCGTCCTACATGATAGAACCCACGCGACATGGAGTACCGTACAATGTCCCAGGTGATGAGGAAATAGGATGAGAATCCCATCCGGTGAATGATTTCCAATTCATGCTGTACCCGTTTTGAGGCTTCTTTATGACCTTTTCCGTACCGGTATTGCAGTCCGTCTGCAGCCAGCTTCTCAAGCAGGAGTTGATCGTCGTAGCGACTCCCAGTAAATGAAGTTTTATTCTTATAATGAGGCTGTTCAAAGTCGATATTGCAGGATTGAATGATGTTATCAGTGGTCCGGATGATCTCGGGATATGCGGAATAGGCCTGGTACAGTTGATCCGGTGTCTGCAGTTGGTCGTCCTGCAGGGCCATCTGGGATGGTTGTACCTGGCTGAGCAGGAGGTTGTGATCGATGGCCCGAAGGTGCTTGTGCAGATGGTATCCTTCATCATCCAAGAAAGTAACCGGGTTGAAAGCCACCAGCTGTGACCGGTCGGTGCGGAACTCGGATGTCAACAACTGGCGCAGTTCACTGGGCCGGATACCGATGAATTCATGGTCATGCAGCTTTTTTTGTGGGCGTGTCTTAAACGGATACACCACATAAACGTGCTCAAACTCCGGGGCCGTATGGGGTTTGGTTTGCCGTGTCAGGTTGCAGTGGCTCATAAAATCGTTGAGCTCTTTAAAACCCTCGTGGTTCATGGCCAGGCATGAGTACAGAAGTTGATCGCCTTCCCTGAACTCCATCCCGGCAATGGGATGGATCGCGTGCTTTTTACATTCCCTGACGAAATCGGGCATTCCCATCGAATTATGGATATCGGTGAGGGCCAGTGCTTTGATTCCTCGTGACCGGGCTTCCCCCACCAACCGTTCGGGAGACAAGGTGCCATATCTCAGACTGTAATATGAATGGCAGTTCAGGTACATGTTATGAGTTAACAGTTTTGAGTTTTGAGTGTTAAGTTGGGTTGTTTATTTGTTGATTTGTTTATCCACCTTTGCTGCTTCGCAGTTATGGCGGACAAGGTTTGTTTTATTGGTTGATGAAGCCACCTGCCACCTGTCACTCAGCA
>Ga0209536_100013229_pt1 | contig 11913 bp, 14 predicted proteins | sample DeeMarSeWOR28_12_FD_187461 | JGI IMG/M metagenome (GOLD analysis project Ga0209536, IMG submission 187461) | Marine sediment microbial communities from White Oak River estuary, North Carolina - WOR-2-8_12 (SPAdes) (version 2) | ecosystem: Environmental > Aquatic > Marine > Intertidal zone >...
CTATACTGGACGCTACCGTGATATGTATCTCTGTGATAATGAGATGCAACTCATGACTGCTATGGAAGATTTTGAGTACACAAAGTGGTTGGACCCCGATATGGTTCCTTGCTATGTCAAGGACGATGAAGACACGGAGAGTCTTTAAAAGAACTGGTGGAGTCATCCTCATTATGCCCATGATGGAGACATGTAAAAAACCCTGGTCGGGATGGTCTTAAGACCCCTGGAGTTTACGGCATCTCTAAAATGCCGTTGGTGCGGATGGGGTAACCCCGCCTAGTTTCTTGCTTCTAGTCAAAGAGCAAGTGGCGTGCATGTAAAGACCTAAGAGGATGGTTGCATAAACCATCCTTTTTTAGTATAATAGTAAAAAATAAATCAATATGAAAAAGGCTTTAATTACTGGAATCACGGGACAAGATGGATCATACCTAGCAGAAATACTTCTTGAAACTGGGTATGAAGTTCATGGTCTTGTTCGTCGGTCGTCTTTGATCAATACTCATCGTATTGATCACATTTATGACTCTTTAAAACTTCATTATGGTGACTTGACAGACCCAACAAATCTTGTGAGAGTTATTCAGCAAGTTCAACCAGATGAAATTTATAATCTCGGTGCTCAAAGTCATGTTAAGGTATCATTTGAGATGCCTGAATATACTGGTCAAACTGACGCACTTGGAACTCTCCGTATATTGGAAGCAGTTCGTCTCCTTGGTATGGAGAATGATGTTAGAATATACCAGGCATCGACAAGTGAACTTTATGGACTAGTCCAGGAGGTTCCTCAAAAAGAAACAACACCGTTTTATCCCCGCTCTCCATACGGCGTAGCAAAATTGTATGGATTTTGGATTGTAAAAAATTATCGTGAGTCTTATGGATTACATGCAAGTTCTGGAATACTTTTCAATCATGAGTCCCCGAGAAGGGGAGAAACGTTTGTTACCCGTAAAATTACCAAAGCATTGTCCCGAATTTCAGTTGGGGAACAAAACGTATTATCTCTCGGAAACCTTAATGCACGAAGAGATTGGGGACACGCGAAAGACTTTGTAGAAGCAATGTGGTTGATGCTGCAACAAGATGAACCTGATGACTATGTAATTGCAACAGGTGAGCAACGCTCTGTTCGTGATTTTGTAGAAGCAGCAGCACCTTACTTTGGTCTGAGTATTGCTTGGGAAGGTGAAGGTCTGGAAGAGCGTGGGGTTGATAAGCGTACTGGAAGAACGATTATCAAGGTAGACCCTAAATATTTCCGACCCGCAGAAGTAGAGACTTTGCTGGGTGATGCAACTAAGGCAAAAGAAAAACTAGGTTGGGAACCTAAGATTTCTTTTGAAGAGTTAGTTGAAGACATGTGTATTTACGGACAGTGATTTTATGTATGCTTTTCCAGAAGAAAAAGAATTTTTCATATCCCATTTAAATAAAAATCAAAATGTTTTAGAATGGGGTAGTGGAAGTTCAACAAAAGTTATTGCGGAAGCAGTAAAAAGTATCGTATCAATTGAGCATAATAAAAATTGGTATGATAAGGTAATTAAAGATTTGCCTAAAAATGCTACTCTTCATCATGTTCCATCAAAGTATCATCATGATTGGAAAAAAGATGGTGATGGATCTCCAGATAATTTTAAAAATTATATTTCTTATCCGTTAGAATTGGGTAATAAGTATGATTTAATATTCATTGATGGTAGAGTAAGAGTTCAATGTGCTTCTATCTGTAAAGAAATATCCAAAGAGGACACCATCATATTCGTTCACGATTTTAGCGATGAGCGAATAAAAGATGGATATGGTAAGATGTACGAATATCTTGATCTTGTTGAGAGAGTTCGGACTATGGCATTGTTTAAATTGAAATCATGAATACTGAAAGTAAAATCTATGTTGCTGGCAACACAGGACTAGTAGGATCAGCAATCGTTCGTATGCTTCATCGTAAAGGGTATACGAATATTCTATCAACACCTTCAAGTCATTTTGACTTGCGTCGGCAAGACGAGGTTGAAAGATTCTTTAAGAATAATGAACCCGAATATGTTTATCTTGCCGCTGCTAAAGTTGGTGGAATCGTTGCAAATAGAGATTATCCTGGACATTTCATTTATGATAATTTGATGATTCAGTCGAACATCATTCATACTGCTCGTAAGTTTGGTGTTAAGAAACTTTTGTTCTTAGGTTCTTCATGTATCTATCCAAAGATGTGTGAACAACCAATCAAAGAAGAGTACCTGATGACAAGTCCTCTGGAACCTACAAATGATTCTTATGCCATTGCAAAGATTGCTGGTATTAAGATGTGTCAGGCATATCGTCAGCAGTATGGATTCAACGCAATCTCTTTGATGCCTACAAACTTGTATGGTCCAAACGATAATTTTGACCTTGAGAGTTCGCATGTCCTTCCCGCATTCATTCGTAAATTTCATGAGGGGAAAGGTAAAGTAACTGTTTGGGGAGATGGAACTGCTATGAGGGAGTTCCTTCATGTAGATGATCTTGCAGAAGCTTGTTTTACGTGTATGAAAGATTATGATTCCGAAGACATTATCAATGTTGGAACTGGTGTTGATGTGACAATCAAAGAATTGGCTGAAACGATTGCCAATGTTGTTGGATTTAGTGGTATAATTCAATGGGACACAACAAAACCTAATGGCACTCCGCGAAAACTCCTCAATATCGATAAAATAAAATCTCTTGGATGGGAACCAAAAATTTCTTTAAAGAGTGGTATTGAATCTACGTATAGGTGGTACAAAAATGAACTTTAAATGGCCATTAATGAAAGATAATATGACTTTGACTGATCGTCTAAGTCTAGCAAAGTTTGTCTTGACATCAAACAGATTTACTAATGGACCAAAAGTTTGTGAGTTTGAGAATGCCTGGTCCGAATGGATTGGATGTAAGCATTCTTTGTTTGTTTCTTCTGGTAGTACTGCAAACTACCTTCTTCTTGCATCTATAAAGGAATTTTATGGATTCAAAGATGGTGATAAAGTTTTAGTTCCTGCTGATACTTGGGTTACAAATATTGGTCCAGTTATTCAGTTGGGATTTACTCCAATATTTTGTGACATTAATTTAGATGACTTTAGTTTTTGTCCAGAAGATCTTAAATATATTGCAAAGATACATCCAGATATTAAAGTTATTTTTACTACACACCTAATAGGATTTCCTGCAAATAATCATCTTACTTCTCAATTGTTTCCAAATGCCATCAAGCTTGATGATGTTTGTGAATCTCATGGATGTGAGAATGGAAATGGTAAAGTAGGTTCGGACAGTATCGGCGCTACATTTAGTTTTTATTTCGGTCATCACATGTCTACTGTTGAAGGTGGAATGATTACGACCAAAAATCGTAGACTTTATGACTTGATGCGCATCAAGCGTTCTCATGGATTGGCAAGAGAATCTGCACAGTTTGAACACTATAAAAAACTTTATCCTCAATTACCCGATCAGTTTTTATTTCTTACTGATGGGTATAACTTTAGAAACGATGAACTGAGTGCTGTTCTTGGTCTTTCTCAATTGAAAAGACTTGATTCATATATCCAAAAAAGAAATGAAAATTATTTAATGTTTAGGGATATTATTTCTAAATATCCTACCAAGATTAAAATGCCTAAGTATTGGGATGGAGTAAGCAATTTTTGCCTACCAATTCTCTGTTTTTCTAGGGAAGATGCACATAAACTTAGAAAGTTATTTGATGAAAATGGGATAGAACATCGACCAATTATTGGTGGAAATCTTTTGAGACAACCATTCCTTAAAAATTATCAAATAACTAGTAAAAAAGATGACCTTGTAGTAGACTTTGTTCACTACAATGGAATATATCTGGGCAATAACCATTTCATTGGTAAAACTGAACTCAATCTATTGGACAAAATTTTAGAACAACTATGAGTTTTTCAATCAATCATCTTGGTAATAATGGACATCTTGGAAATCAGATGTTTCAATATGCTGCTGTTAAATCATTAGCAAAAAAATATAATACAGATTTCTGTATCCCACCTAATGATATATTTGGTAAACATTATTATCAAGATCTTTTTAGTAATATCGATGAAGCATTTGATTTGAAATGTGATAGAGCAATTAAAGATTATCCCGTTGCTCAAGAAAAAACATTTGAGTATGATGAAGAGTTTGTAGAATCTCTTTCGGGTGGTAATTATAATCTGATTGGATTTTTTCAATCTGAAAAATATTTTGCTAACATTGTAGATGAATTAAGAACTGAAGATTTTTTGTTTCGAGATGAAATTGTAAAAAACTGTTCTGAAATAGTGGACGTATATAAAGGTTCTATTGCAGTTCATATTCGTAGAAATGATTTCTTAAAGAATCCAAATCATCCAGTTCAGAGTAATGACTATTATAGTTCTGCTCTTAAAGAATTTCCAGATGATATTCCAGTTCTTGTTTTTTCTGATGATCCAGAATGGTGTATGGAGCAAGAAATTTTCTCCGATGACAGGTTCTTAGTATCTGAAACTAATGATGCTTACTATGACCTTTATATAATGAGTAAGTGTGATTATCATGTTATTTGTAATAGTACATTCAGTTGGTGGGGTGCATGGTTGGCAGATAGTAAAAATGTAATTGCTCCCAAAAAATGGTTTGGTGGTGATTGTATAAATCATAATACAAAGGACCTTTACCTTGACCATTGGAAATTAATTTAGAATTATGTTAGCTAATGATGATTTGGGAAACCTAGGTCGGTTGGGAAATCAAATGTTCCAATATGCCGCTCTTCGGGGACTTGCTCAAAAACATGGGTATCAATATTGTCTTCCACCTAGACATGTTGTTGCAACCAGAGATCCAAATGTAGTGGCATCTGATACTACTATGTTTGAAACATTCAAACTTCCTGAAGTACCTAAGAGAGTAACAAATTTTAGAAAATATTGGGAAGCTGCAAATTGCAAACTGGATATGAATCTCTGGGATAACTGTCCAGATAATGTTAGTTTGTATGGATATTTTCAGACAGAAAGATATTTCAAACATATTGAGGATGAAATAAGAAAAGATTTTACATTTGTTGATGAAATATCTGAACCCACTGAAGAATTTTTTAAATCGGAATTCTCTGATGAGGAAGTAATTTCTCTTCATGTCCGTAGAACGGATTATCTAAAGTATCCAGATAATCATCCAGTTCTTCCCAATGATTATTATGAAATATCTCTAGAAAAAATGCCAGAGGATTTGCCAGTCCTTGTTTTTTCTGATGACATTGAATGGTGTAAACAGCAAAAGATTTTTGATAGTGATAGATTTTTAATGTCTGAAGGTAACAATACTGCTGTAGACTTATATTTGCAAACACGATGCAAGTATCATATAATAGCAAATAGTTCTTTTAGTTGGTGGGGTTCTTGGTTAGCTAAGAGTAAAAAAACAATCGCACCTAATACATGGTTTGGAGTGAAGGCACTAAGGGATATGACTGAATTTTATCTTTCTGATTGGGAGGTTATTTGAAAATGAAAACAATTGCACTTGCTATACCTTTTTTCAATACATCTGAATATTTTTTGGATTGTATTAAATATGCTCTTGAAGATAGTTTTGTTTGTGAGATCATTGTAAATGATGATTGCTCTGAAGAAAAAGAATATGAGAAACTTCTATCACTTGTAGAGGGGAAAGAAAAGATAAAAGTATTTCGTAATGAAAAAAATCTTGGTGCATTTAGGAATAAGTATGAGACTGTAAAAAAGTGTACTAGTGAATGGGTTTATCTGTTAGATAGTGATAATCATCCCTTTGAAGAAACCTATCAAGTAATTAGAGAAATTCCTGATGATCATAAAAATATTTGTTATTCTCCTAGAAAAAAGTTTTGTAAATTTGAGAAAAGAGAAATTCCAAGCGAGCATGATGGATATGAGATAACTCCCGATTATAATTTTAAGTATGATATAATTGGTATTGAAGAAAGTAAAGATGCTATTTTTAAAAAAACTAAATGGTTTGAGTGGTTTATTAACACGGGAAACTATGTTATAAACCGTCAAATGTATTTGGACTCTTTAAAAGATGCATATGATAATGAAGAAACTCCATTACTTCATGCTGACACTGCAGCAGCATATTATTTCTGGTTAAAAAATAATGGTGAATTTGTAGTCGTTGATAATTTACGACACAATCACCGTCTTCGCTTAGATAGTTATTGGAATGCTTGTGGACCTTATTCTATGAAATCTGTAGAATATTACAAAAATAAAATTATAAACCTGTAATAAATTATGAATATTTCTAACGAAAAAATCAAAAGTTACTTAGATGATTTTAGGATTCTCTATCGCCAAAAAAACTTTTCTCAAAATAATGGAGGAATGAGATTTCCTCAACTTTTTGGAACATATTGTATTTTAAAGGAAACAAATCCATCACTTGTAATTGAAAGTGGAATTTGGAAAGGATTGGGTACTTGGTTAATAGAGCATACTCTCCCAGATTCAAAAATTATATCTTTTGATATTGACTTAAGTCTTAGGGAATATATTAGTGAGGAAGTAACTTATGTTGAAAATGATATTAATAGTATAGATTGGAATGAATTTTTTGACACTTATCAAGATCAAAGTCCCGATAATACTTTGTTATTTCTAGATGATCATATTGATATTAATAAAAGATTTGAACTTTTAAAAAATACTAGATTTAAATATATTATAGATGAGGATAATTATCCAACGGAACAGGGATGTCGCATTTCTCCAAAAACTATACTTGAAGGTGAGGAGTGTATTATTGTTGATGATAACGGAAATAAAATCACACAAAAAATAGATGCAAGTATTAAAGATGAGTATAATTATTTGATTAAATCATATTGGGAGTTCCCTCCAATTCATCTTCCAGCCAATACTAGATGGGGAGATGAATTTAGTAAGTATAATACTAAGAAACCAATTTTTGATTCTATTACTGAAGAAATTAAAGAGTTTGGAAATTATGATAATTACACTTGGTTGTGTTGTCTAGAGACAAATCCAAAATGATTACCGTTTCTGTACCATATTATAATACTCCCGAATATTTGGAAATGGCGATAGAACCATTTTTAGAATCGGATTTTGTTTCCGAAATAATTATACATGACGATTGTTCTGATCAAGAAATATTGTCAACTAATCCTAAAGTTAAAGTTTACAGAAATGAAAAAAACTTAGGTGCTTTTAAAAATAAGTATCTTGCAGTTTCTAAATCTACCAATGAGTGGGTTTACTTATTAGATAGTGATAACTATATTTGTAATGATACCCTTGATGTAATAAAAAATATTAATTATGAAAGAGGTATTTGTTATTTGGCATCAAAAATTAAATTAGTTGATGATGGATTAGATAAATCTCTTGATGGGCAGATCAAAGATTTTAATTTTGGATTAGTTGATGTTGATGTGTGTAGAAAATATCTTGGGGAAAACAAATCAGAATTTAGATGGTTTGTAAATTTGGGAAATTTTATTGTCAATAGGGATGATTATGTAAATGCAATTGAAAGTGTTTATAATGATATGGAATATCCTTTCTTTGAAGCAGATGCGATTGCTTTTACTTACAATTGGTTAAAGGTGGGAAATAAACTTAAATCTGTTGACGGTCTATGTTATAATCATAGAACCAGACCAAAAAGTTACTCACACGTTGTTGGTAATAAAAATTGGATGTCTATTAATTATCATCTGAAAAAAATATTAGAACTATGAGATATATTGAAGTACCTGCTGAGCTTCAACCAAAATGGACTGGTAGTTCATATCCTTCACATCAACAAACTGATTTAATTGAGAAAAGGTGTGCTGATTATTTTTGTGCAGAAGATACAGAAATAGAATCCGATTACATATACATACCTATTCTTTGGACTTCATATCATGTTAAAAATGGATATGGAAAAAATGCAAATGTCCTTCAAGAATATGTTGATGCTATTGTAGAGCAATTTCCAAATGAAAAGTTTTTTACAGTAGTTCAATATGCTGGTGGAACATTAACATCTATTCCTAATAGTAAGATATTTGGATGTTCTGGAACAAATTTTTGCCTGTACAATGGACCAGGGAATTATACAAGAGGTGAAAGAATAAAGCATGAAACCTCTGAGTATATTCCTATACCATTAAAATGTGATGACCATATTGGTAAAGGTGATAATCAAAAATATAAAGTAAGTTTTGTTGGAAGACTTTTTACACATCCATGTAGGTATGAAATTTTAAATAAGTTTAAGAATATCGAAGGATATGCAATACATGCAACGGAAAATATTGATGGTGATAATACCAACTTATTCAAAAGGGTGACATATAATTCTATCTTTACTCTTGCTCCAAGGGGATATGGTCCAACATCATTCAGACTTCTGGAAGCAATGCAGATGGGTAGTATTCCAATCTATGTTGGTGATAATCATTGGTTACCTTTTGCAGATGAAATCAATTGGAAAGATATCTGTTTAGTCATTGATGAAAAAAATATTGATAGTATTCCAAGCATTGTTGATGATCTTATAGATAGTGGTAAGTATCTTCAAATGCGAAAGAATATCCTCAAAATATATCACAAATATTTTTCGTGGGATGGAATTATTGAAAACATTGAAAAAAGAATTTCCAAATGATTAGGATTGTTGAAACTCCACAGAAGTGGATGCCAAAAAATACTTTTAGACATCCACCTCATCAAGGAACAAACCCTTTGATTGAGGAGAGAGCAATTGCTTACTTCAGTTCTCAAGATATTGATTCTGATTATATTTACATTCCTATTCAGTGGACAATGTATCACTGCAGTAATAGATTTGGCAAAGATACGCAAAAAATTAAAGAAATTCAGAACTGGTGTAATGCTCTGACGGAACAATTTCCTGATGAAAAATTTTTTACTGTAGTTCAATATGATGATGGAACTTTAGTTTCAATTGATAGATGTAAGATCTTTGCTTCTTCCAATTCTCCAAAGTCTCCTAAGTCTTTGACCTCAGAGTATGTTCCTATCCCATTATTATCTCAACCACATCCAGGAAACATTGTAGAAGATAAGAAGTATAAGGTTGGATTTGTTGGTAGGAATGATACGCACAAGATGCGTTCAAAAGTTATTGAAAAACTTAAAGATAACTCTGGATATAAGTTTGTTGTAAACACATCTGGTGATTTGATTTCTCCAATGAGAGAGGTTGGATTTAATTCTATTTTTGGTCTTGCTCCAAGGGGATATGGTCCAGCATCTTTTAGAATGTATGAAACTATGCAAATGGGTGGAATCCCTATCTATATTAGTGATGAATTTTGGTTGCCATTTTCTAATGAGATAGATTGGAATCGTGCTTGTGTTATGGTAAAAGATACAGAGATTGATAGTATTCCATCCATAGTTGATAGAATTATTGAAACGGGTGAATATAAAAACTATCAGGAGTATGGTAAAATGGTGTATGATAAGTATCTAACCTGGGAAGGAACTCTTAATCAAATTTCTAAAATAATTTCTAATCATGTTAATTAATTTTACAAACATTCGCAAAAAATATGAGATGGACATTAGGGGTGTCATTCATATTGGTGCTCATCATGGGAAAGAAATACAAGAATATCTTGATAATGGAATTCAAAATATTACTGTTTTTGAACCAGTTTCTGAAACGTTTGATATTCTTGCTAAAAAGCTTAAAGATTATAATGCAAATATTAATGGATATCAAGTTGCCCTTGGTAATAAAGTTGGAACCGCTACAATGAATTTGAGTCCTACCCATTCTATGAGTAGTTCTCTTCTAAAACCTAAGCAACACTTGGAATTACATCCAGATGTCATTTTTGATGGGACTGAAGAAGTTGCTATTGATATGCTAGATAATTTTGATCTTCGTGGTGCCAACTTTATTAATATGGACGTTCAGGGATATGAACTTGAAGTTTTAAAGGGTGGTTCTAAGTCTTTGGAAAATATTGACTATGTTTACTGTGAAGTAAATCGCGATGAAGTTTATGAGGGAAACGCTTTCATTGAGGAGATTGACGAGTATCTTTCTAACTACGGATTTCAGAGGGTTTTGACAAAATATCTGGAGACTTATTACACATGGGGAGACGCTCTTTATATTAAGAGGGTAAAATAGTGAACATAGAAGATTCTAAATGGAACAATCCATATATAAGGATTGTTGATAATTCTCACTCCAAATATAATAAGGTTTTAGAACAATCTTTTAGAGAAGAAAATAGTTCTTTGCCTCAAGAACTGTTAGAAATTTCTGGAATGTCTGGAAGTTCGTATAGAAAATTTATTAATAATCTTGTAAAAAAGGTTAATAACCCAAGATATCTAGAAATAGGATCATGGAAAGGTTCTACTGCTGCAGCAGCAATTTATGAAAATAAATTGACGTGTGTCTGTATTGATAATTGGTCTGAGTTTGGGGGACCAAAAGATGAGTTTAAATCTACTATTGAGCAATTTGCAAATCCAGAAGTTGACTTTACTATTATTGAGTATGATTTTCGTGAAGTAGATTATTCTGATATTGGTAAATTTAATATTTTTATGTTTGATGGACCCCATAAAGAAAAAGATCAATATGATGGAATTGTTCTTCCTTATGAAAGTTTGGATGATGTTTTTATATTAATTGTAGATGATTGGAATTGGAGTTCTCCCAGAAAAGGAACACAGAAAGCAATCTCTGATTTAAATATAGAAGTATTATATTCTATTGAAGTTTTTACTAAACATAATGCTGAGGATGAAACTAACATACCTGATAGAATATTTGAAAATAGTCTTTGGCACAATGGATACTTTATTGGAGTTTGTAAAAAATGAAAAAAGTAAATTTAGAAGTTGGTATTTTATCTGAAGATGAAGTAAAAGAAATCTATAAAAAATTTGTAGATAAACCAGAGTCTTATTATAGAAAATCACATGATGAATATCAAAAACTTTCTTCTATAGAAAAAAAGGAATGGTTTCCTAAAGACTTTCCTAGGTTAGCATCATTATTTGATTTTAAAGAATGGATAGAAAAATATAATATATCTTCTGTCAATAAATTGCTTTCAACTTGTTCAAGCGATCCTGAATTAAAATATATTTCTGCTAATCAAAAAACTTTATGCGAATATTCTCCTGGAAATGAATATGATTTACATACTATTGATTTGCCAGATAAAGATTATGACATGATTATCTTTAATCAAACACTAGAGCATTTGTATAATCCTTTTGTTTGTATGGCAAATCTATATAATCATTTAAAACCTGGAGGACATTTGTACACAACTGTCCCCACACTTAATATTCCTCATATGGTTCCCTTTCATTTTTGGGGAATGACGCCAATGGGATTATGTTCTTTAAGTTATAGTGTTGGATTTAATATTTTGGAATGTGGGTATTGGGGTAATATAAATTATATAAAATATATTTTTACAAATAATCGATGGCCAAATACTAATGATGTTATCAATGGTGGCATCATAGAAAATGAAGAGCATTGTCAATCACAAACTTGGGTTTTATTACAAAAATGAAAATCGCAATTGTAACAGTCGCAACCAACATTTATATTAGTTGGGTTCCAAATCTTTTAGAAAAGATTGATAGATATTTTTTATCTGATGATGAAAATGAGTTCACTTGTTTTCTTTTTACAGATTTTAATCAAGATGATTTGGAGGAAACATCCGATAATATTAGAATCTGTAGTATTGAGCATAAGAAATGGCCAGAGCCTGCCTTAAAAAAATATAATTATATTAATTCTCAGTATGAAAGTCTTAAAGAGTTTGATTATGTCTATCTTTTTGATGCTGATGTAGATATAGTTAGTCCAGTTGGT
>Ga0209536_100013230_pt1 | contig 11913 bp, 30 predicted proteins | sample DeeMarSeWOR28_12_FD_187461 | JGI IMG/M metagenome (GOLD analysis project Ga0209536, IMG submission 187461) | Marine sediment microbial communities from White Oak River estuary, North Carolina - WOR-2-8_12 (SPAdes) (version 2) | ecosystem: Environmental > Aquatic > Marine > Intertidal zone >...
GATTTCCAATAAGCGGATTCTTGCTCTTCACTGCCACCGTGACCAAGTTTGCGTGAAACAAGATCGTAAGCAGCATTGGCAACTTTGCTATCACCACCTTGGGTTGCCATGAAGTCTTTTGACAAAATCTGTTTCCAGGTCTTTTGACCTAGACGATATTTGGTCTCATAATCAACCTCGAGGTATCCGTTATCCTCGAGATATCTGACCATAGCCGAAGATTCGCCTGGCCAAAGCTCTTTGACTTTCAGTTTTACCCAATATTCGTGTTCTTTTGGTTCGAAAGACCCCATTTGCACCACACCATAACCGGACGGACGATCCGATGATCTCCAAGTGGTTTTGTGAAACGGTGCTTTGCTATCCGTGATATAGTAGGGCTTACCAACCAACGTTCTATCGGTTATGTGCTTTTTGTCCATATCGATCGCATAGCGTACTCGATACACTCTAGCCATTTTTGCAGGATCAAAGTCTGTTTCAGACGATGAATGGCTTATGGTATAGGACGGGCTAAAGACCATAGCCAACTTGCCATTCCACAAAGAGAACTTCTCCCAATCATGTATTTCGGTCTTTGGTGGAAACTTTCTAATATCCTCCTCAGCCAAAGATAACACATCTGATGGTTGATCACCACCAACAACAGCATCAATCAGTTGTTCTGCGATTGTCATTTATTCTTCCACCGTAACCTGGTGAGTGCCAAACCTTTTATCAAACTTGGATGGTGATATCTCTGATGTACTAAATCCATAATCATCAGACAAAATTTGAATAGCTCGCATCAAAGATTTCATCGACCCATAAAGACCAACTTTTTTAGCGGCAAAATTTTGTACATGCACTTTGGGTTTAATACCCCGCACCATATCTTTGACCATGTCAAAAAAATCTTGTTTTGCCTCTTTGACACCATTAGGTTCAGAGATGATAAAGTCAAGCAATTTGGGAATGTCAGTTTCATGAATGGCTTTGCTGATAAGAGACTCGACATCGGAGGTGTCGTCAATCTCTTCCACTTCAATTTCTGGCACTGGCACCGACTCTGACTCGATGCTGTGGTCAATACCGAGGGCTTGCATTGCGTTTATAACAGTGTTGCCTTGTCCTGGTGCCCACGAAATGATCGTTTCGCCAGTCTCTTCAATATATTCAACATCAAAAATGACCGCAGCAGCACTAAGGGCGTTCAACAACTCATTGTATTGAGCTTTTTGTTCGGCGGTTTCAGTAAAGAGGGCCATTTCACCAGGACCAAGTTGTGCAACCTGGTCATCTTCTGGTGATACCGTGGCATCCGGTATTTCAACACCACCACCAGTGTCTTCAACAAGGGGATCTGCGGGTTTCGATCGATGACACAACTCTTTGCGTTCGCCATAGATCATGTCACGCAACAAATCACCAGGCAGAGTACCAGCAGCTGCAGATTCAATAAGTTGTTTTGCTTTGCTCATTGTCTTTGCTCTTCTTATTTGTTGCTGATACTTTGTCTGACGACTTGTCAGACTTAATAACTACTGGCCTTGGGGGGTTTAATATGGTTGCAGTTGCAGGAGATGCCAACACGGCTTTATGCCAAGGCCAAAAGGACATCACAACTTCCTATATCGACCGATATCGAGGTTGTCATTGATATCTTCGATAAGGCGCATCATTTCGTTTGCTTTTTTGATGGCGTCACCAGCAAACTTGGATACGTCATTTTGACCAGCGCGTTTGGTTTTTATTTGTATTTCGCGCAGCCGATTCATCATTTGCTTGAGATCACCAATAAGCAAATTTGCAGAAGCTGGTACGTCCGCTTCATTGACACAAGCCCGTTCGATGAGGTCTTTTGCGTTTGACATTTATCTCACGTGGTTCCAAAGCATGTAATCAAAAGCAAGTTGAGGTGATTCTTTCAATTCTTTGATTTCATCTTCGGGTATTTTTACTACAGGGTCTTTGTTCAAATGCACAGGGTGAAATTTCCAACCTAAACCTCTGAAAAAGTCCAAAGTTTCATTATAACGGTCTGTGAAACCTATGTGATAAAACTCACTTAAGTTTACAATGGCCATATCAACGTGTGATTCGTCGATATGCACACCTCTACCAGCACCAGACAACATACGCACCTGAATATTGTCACCGTATTGATCAAAGCCTATGCATGAACTAAGGCTTTGTATCAATTGTATAGGGCTCAAACCGAATTTGACCCTATACTCATGTCTGATGTATTCTGATAAAAATCTTTCAACTGGCTCTCTTAGAATAGTGAAATATCGAACATCAGACCCAAGTTGTTCATGGAGACCATATTTGAAATGACCATACCACGCCAATTTGTTTTTATCTTTATCTGATAGAGGGTCACCTTCGTGATCTCCCCACCAGGGACGACCTACATTTGTTTTACCCAACGATTGATCCATGATCGATCTCATCGAGAGACCACCGGATCTAGGGATGTGTAGAAAAATAAAACGTTTGGAGTTTTGCATTGGGATCGTCAGAAGGTTGGGCCATCATAATCGGTAGAATAAGCGTTGAATCCATCACGAACGGCTGATGCAGCACGCACAAACAGTTTAAGATCCGATTGCTTGATGTAGCCTTCTTTTACAGCTTTGTTAATCAAATCTGCGACTTGACTACGTTTGATTGACTTGAAATGACCAATCAAAGCGCGAATCATCACTGCAGCTTGGATATCTTCGTTGCCTTCTTTAAGTGGCAACGTGTACTTTTCGATGATTTGCTTTGCGTTTGACATTTGTTCACCTATGCCCAATTGACTTTGAAACCTGTGGCGGTTTTCTTTACATCAGAAATACGAACTTGGGTTGGCTTACCACTTTTGCTGTGTGGGCCACCCTTCAACTTGGTTACCGAGTGAAATTCACCTTTGCCCTGGTCTAAAACCCAAGCTTCATCGTCTTTATCCCAGAAAAACTTAGCAACGCCAACTTCCAACTTGTCTCCCTTGTTAACCGGTTCAAACACACCCTGACCAGGAACAAAAGAAACAGTTTTGGCTTCCGCTATGACATCAACGGGGTTTTCACCCTCAACAACACGATCAATCAAATCAGAGGCAGCACTTTCACCAGCTGCTGCCATCTTTTGAAACTTCTTTTTACCGTATTTTTTCCTGCCGATAGCCGCAGCTAGGGCATCAGGGTCTTCAACACCCTTTTTCTTAAGTTGCTGCGACAACTGTTTGAAACGTTCGCCCGATCCTAACTTTGGCTTAGCCATCTTAAAACCTGATTTCTCCGGAATAATGCCTCAACATTGTCATACGCCCAGCAAAAAGTATTTCTTGTGTACCTGGGTCTTCTTCTAGTTCAACTGGTTTACCATCTGGCCCTTTGACATCAAGCAATTTGTACCACGTAACGTAACCGCCCCGATCTGCACCTTCCGATGATTCTCCGATACGGGCTTCTACTCTGCCAACACCAGGAATGGTTTTCTTTAGTTTTTTACCAACATTGGGAGATAATCTCTGCAACAAACTCTCAGCGTCAACGTCAAATAGGTCCCAAAAATTTGCAAGTCTAGTGTTTTTTGAGACCTTGATAACAGCCTCGTTAATACTTGGTTCAGAAATACCAGAATATTCATCGTATTCTGGTTTAACCTTTTTCAAACCAGCTTCGGTGATAGTATTCACCACTTTTGATGGCTCTTCGCCATTTACAACCGATTCGATCAAGTCTTTTGCGTTAGACATTGTACAATATCCTATCGAACCAGTTGCTATTTTTTACCCTTTTTGGCCTTCTTCATACCCTTTGCAGCCATTTTGTTTACTGCATCATCGCCATACTTCTTGCGAATGATATAGGCTGCAATAGCTCGAGCTGCCTTTTCAGGGGTGTCATAGTCACCCTTGGGCTTTACAGCGTCACCTTTGATGGTGATACCCTTTTTGGCTTTCTTCTTTTCATCGAGAGTGGTGGTGAGCACTTCCTCGATGTCTTCGCCCTCGATCACACGGTCGATCATGCTGCCGGTATCAAACATTGTGTTCTCCTTCACTAATTTGATTTGCCTATGATCTTTGATCTTATTGAAAACAGTCATTTTCTTGCGAGACCGTTTAAACTCTTGTACAAAGTCTTTTATGATGTCAGCATAGTCGGACACATATTTATAATATGTATTGTCCAACTTGAAAATTACGAAATGTGGCGGAGGTCCTTCATGAGAAAAATCAGATATCTTTATTGAAGGAGGTTTTGATTTGCTAGCCATAATTTACTTCTTCAGCCAAACCTTTAGCAACCAGCATTTCAGAAAGAGAAACTAAATCAGAGTCAATGTTTGTGTCAACCGTGTGTACATCAATAAAAACGTCTGCTACATAACGTCCAAATGTTCTTCTATCTTTGCCTGATCTTGTTTTGAAAGTCTCGATCACCAACTCGTTGTCATACAAAGTCGTTTCAACATATTCTTTTGCCGCCAAAGCGTTTCGTCTTTCATCCGGGTCTTTACTTCTAAGCTCTGGCGTGTTTACACCTTTTAATCTCAACCTTCTTTTTATTGTAACATCAAAACCGAGGTCGACGATCACATCGATTGTGTCACCGTCGATCACTCTATCCAATTTAGCTCTGTAGATATACATACTATTTGTTTTTGTTCAAGACAACAAGAGAATTTTTGTCACGCACACAAGCTGAACAGATATATCGGTGATTGTTCGCTCTCCACAGCCAAGAATTGTTGACCGGAACACCAATCTGACGACCGTGGACGGGGCAGATCACCCACGATCTGTCGTCATATGCCTGGGAGGCTTCCCGTTGGCTTCGGTTGGCCTTTGATGCCTGAATAGTCACTTGGGTACCACCTGGAGGAGAAAGGGCAAGGGAAAGGAACGGGAAGCCACCTACCTCATTTTGCAACCTTATCTTTATCAGTTGGGGAAACTGGACTATCTAGCTTTAATGTGAGGATTTAAAGTCAAACCATCAATAGTTTTGTCGGTAAAATTGTCAGTTATTTCTTCCATGGTATCAAACAAAAAATCCCCAATATGTTCTTCAATCGCTGATTTAAGCTTACGCTCGTTAAAGCCACTTGGGAAAGGTAGTGGCTTTAAATTATCGTCGACATGTGTTGCCGTAATTGTTACGGTGTAAACAAATTTCTTTTGGGAAGAAACTTCAACTAGATCGATCGGACTTTTGCCACCAACAACCATGGCTTCGATCAAATCTTTTGCATTGCTCATTTTGCAACCTTATCGTCAGTTGGTTTATCCGTTAATGAAGCAACAGATTTCAATGACGTGGATGGAGTATGGCCACGAAAATTATCACCATCAGGACAGCGATCGTCCCAATTATTACATGGGAGACGATCAATTTTGCGTTCGACTGATGAGATACGTTCATTGTGAGTGATTTGGTCTTTGCGTATCAAATCGGTATTGGCTGCAACAGCCTTTAGATCTGACAACACGTCATCAATCTTTTGACTAAAGCTTAAAAAATGTCTTTCGTGTGTTTCCAATAAACGAGCATGAGATTGTAACACACGCATGATGTCTTCACAAGATGAAATGCGATCTGGAGGAGGTGTGGGGTCGGTTATATCAAATTCAAGCCGTTGTGGTTGATTGTCCGGATCCGTCTCTTTTTCCATCAACGGTTTGTCTTTGTTTGTCATGGGATATTGCGTGCTCTGGGCAAAAATCTTTTTGTTTGTAGCCTGTGGTCTCTTCTATATCGACGCTGATCCAACCCTCGAGGCGCATTGCCTCGCCCATTTTTGATTGTTGGTCCGTATATCCCTTGTGTTCAACTTCCAACATCTCTTGACAACCAGGATAGTCACAATAAACACCAGATCGCATTGGAGGCCTCATTGAGAGTCAATGTAATCTTTTGCAGCAAAGGCAGCCAATTCATCGGTGCCATACACTGCAGCATTGTTTATGTCGATGTCCCATTCTTCAGCTTCAGTCAAATATTCATCATCATTAAATTTTTTAACAACCCAGTTTGCACCATGGTCAACAACTTTCAATTGGTTCAGAATGGGGATTTCAATAGACATTTGTTGTCATTCTTCCGTGTTATTCTTCCGTGAAATAATCTTCAAGGCGGGTGTCTTGCACCACCTTGATCACTCTGTGACCAAGATCCCGCAATTCAGGAGTTGCAGAAAGAATACGGCCACCAACATTAAGCAAACCAACAGCAGCTGAAACCATTGCTTTACGGCTTTTAGCTTTGGCAAGTGCTTTCGCATATTGCATAGCCGCTGCAACACTAGAAGATGGTGTTACCGGCTTTGTTAAAGCTTTATATAGCAAACCAGCGCCAGCACCAATTGCTGCGCCTTTGACAATAGTTGACAAATCCAACTCGTCAAGGTCTCTGTTGTGACCGTTGGATTGAGCCTTTACAGTCGCAACAAGATCATCGAGTATTTCTTTACGATCTGTCATTGCATATCAATCTGCACGAACCCCCCTTGCGCGTACGCGCGCGGGCTGGAACGATCAGTGTGAATATAAACATTGTATGGTCGAGAGATTCGGTGTTTGTGTTGGATTGACAAAATGTTTCGATCTTGCGGTTCTGAGGCCAAAAGCTTTACAAAGATATATTCCGAGGTCGCCTCGAACCAGATCTCGGCCGGTTTATTTGAGTGTCGGATCTGATGGGAAAATAAAGGATTATTGAAATTTTCCGATAGGTGATCATCGGATCTGCAAGATCGGAAAACATGCGGTAGCCAATGAGATGCAGTGTTTAGGTGAGCAAAACAACACTGCTGATCAACTTGAAAAATAAACAGTTTGGAAAAGGGAAACGCCCAGTAAACCCGATCAACCAAACAATTTACAAGGTGCGAGAAAAATGTTTTGAAACGCCTTGCGAATTGTTTAAATTGTGCGTGTTTTTGTCCCACAAAATCTTGGAAGGGAAAGAACTTTAAAAAACAAGTCGATTGAAAAATGGAATATTTGAAAAGTGCTCGTGTGGGTTTCAATACAAGATCTAGAAGGAGAAATGGGTTGGTAAAAGGTGGTCGAGGGGGTGTATCCGTTTTATGGGCGATTTCCTTGAGATGATCATCTCACTCCTCCACGCAATCTGGACACGGCTCAATCATTGGCTTCGGTGTGTGGTTGTCGCAAGCGCTCCCGTCTGCTGGTTCGCCGCAGTGACAATAGTCCCCTTCGATCTCTCCCGTGCCGTTGCACCGAGCGCATTTAATCGGAATCTTGACTGAGAGTGTACAATCGCCCTGTCCCTTCTCCTCTTCGGTCGCCGAAACCTCAATCTCGGCATTCGGTAGATCGGCCTTATACGTTGGTTTCTGTCTCTTTGTCATGGTTATTCGCCACTAACAATCCACCTTGCAGCCGCGCGTTTACTCATTTCTGCACAAGATGCAGCTGCGGATTTATCATGTGCACAACTCCCACAAACATAAAGTATTCTTCCCTGGCCATTTAAATAAGGGCCAGTAAGGATTCTCCAACCTTTTTCTCTACGAAATTCCTGGTTACATTTGAAACATTCCCTCCAAATAAAAACGGGCCATATTTTAGTTACATTATGGTATTTTACAACTTTCTGTCTCTTTGTCATGCGTCTATTGAGTCTTCTATGGCTTGGGCTATTGTGTATTCTTCTGCGTGCCATTTGTGTTCAATCAAATGCGCATAACTGTAATTAAACAGTCTGTTTTCAAGCTTTGATTTCAATTCGTCGTACCAACCGTCTTCTAGTCTTTCTTCAAAGTTGATATACGGTTCGTCAGGGTCACCTTCACCGATATCAAACAGCATTGTTAACGTAACTTTAGCTTTCATCGTAACGAAATTCCATACCCGGTGATGTGTCCTTGTGGTGTTTTGATAGTCAACAATCTAGCAATGTCATCATGCACCACCCAAATTGAAAATTCTTCACCCTCTTTGGCACCTGCTGGAGTGAGTTCTTTGCCAAGAGCGCTCATATTTTCTTGAAGATTGGTTTTTGCTACGTCAAGTTGTCTTTCTAGTTCTTTAACAACCTCTGTGCATTGTATGAAGTTGTCAAACAGTTTTTGTATTTTTTCTTGTTTCATCGTTTGTTTTATCGTTTCTATCGTTTCTTCCATTTTCTGCCGTCAGTTCTGTCTGGACCCCATATATACCCCCTCCAAAACCAAAAAGCGTCCACCAAACCACAAATCGCTGACGGTAAAGCAAATATCTTGTGTAACTGAGGAAGGAAAGACATGATAAGAAAAGAAATAGATGACACAATAAGACCTGCATAAAATGGCGCGATATATCTAGGCAGGTATGGGCCAGACCTTTTTATTGTTGCAGGACCCATGCGGCATCTGGCAAAGTACCATTTGTTGTTGTGTTTATGGGGGTATGGGTACATGCCAAGGGGTTTTCTTCCCTCGTGTATGTAGCCCACAATGAGATGACTGGTTTCGTGCACACAGTTTTGAATAAACCAAGCTGCCGGTATGGCCAACAGCACCCACCATGACCAATCCATCATCGTTAGCCCTCAAACCAGTGTTGAGCACTATACTTTTATTTGAAACACTCGCCTCTACATAACAACCTACCGCACATAGGACATCCTGTACGAAGTCTTGGATCAATACCTTCTGCTGAAAGCCTTTGTTCAAGTTTGGCTACAATCTCCCATACTTGTTCTAGCTCTTTGATAAGCTTGCGATGTCGTTTGTAATACCGCTTGGCTTGTATTTTCCACCACTTAGCCCAATTCATCATACTTCCCAAGAAGTCACTATTGTTTTTTGTGTCCATATCAATGCCCACAATGTGGCCGATGTCTCGGCATGAGCTTGCATCAATCCGTCAGTCATTATTCCTTCCATCCTGCTCTAAGCCTTTGACACATTTCTCGGCCACGAGGCTTGATTCTGTAGACAAAAGTTCGATATTCCTTACCACTATCGTCAATGTGTAACGTCGAAGAGTTGTTAACCATCTTCTTATGGCTCAGTTCAAGAGCCGCCTGCATCACAGCTGAGTGGGGCAATTTCAGTTTGTTGGCGAGGTAGCCAACCGTAACTTGAGCCCCTGCTTCCTCGATCGTAAGAAGAATAACCTTGTGGTGCTCAGTCATTCGATTTTCCCTCACTCCACCCTTCCTTGGGGTCAGGAGGTTCAATCATTTTCTTAGGTTCATATGTTTTAGGATGAAGCAACCACAAACTACCATCCGCAAAACGCTTACGGGGCCACTTCCTGTATTTGTGTTTGCTACGAAGTTTGTCTAACAGCTTACTCATTTGATTTTGACTGCCCACGGATTATCGGTTTTCGTGAGAAAGGTCAATGCCGAACCATTTTTCAATTCGAGTGTGTTGCCAGTTGACTTGTCCCAATCGATCAACTTCTTGAAGTTGGGATACATAGCCGCCAGTTCACCTATCAACTTGCTGCCATCACCAAATTCTGTGGATGTATCAAAAGTTATTTTGACTTCGATGTCCGGAGTTGCTAAGGCCTGGTCGACAGCATCCAATATTTTAAGAGAATGCTTCTTATGAAAATTGGGATCTTGCAAACGCTGATGCGCGCGCACTTCTTCAACAACATCAGATGGTTTCATATCACCCGATGTTAGCAAGTCCCACGTTGACTTTGGTTTAGTCATCCGTTGCGCCTGTCATGTAGAACATCGATCAACACCGAACAAACAAGCACAGTACCAATAACAGTCCAAGTGTTCAAACCTATAGTACCATGAATAAACAACAAAGCACCTGCACTAAGCATCGTGCTTTGCAACCACTTCACCATCATTTTGTTATTGCTCCATAAGCTTGTTGATGATGGACAGTATTTTTCTAGCTTCCACACGATCCGATTCTTTCTCTTCCTCTGGCAAGTCCTTATATGGTGTGTTCATTTGTCTGCGCCATCGCTTAGTTGCCCACTCAGGGATAACCGTTTCGCACGCATCTGCCCCGTGGTCCAATACACCCAAACACTTACTGAACAGGTACCGCATCCAGCCAGACCATGCATCATGGGCATAGTCAGCCAACGCTTCGACTAGCTGCGCTTCAAGCAAATCATTGATCGATCCATGCACAGGGCAAGAGTTCTTACCAACTACAGTCTCATGACAAATACAATCACATTTGTGATTGTAGTCTGGCGCGTGCAACGTCCCACAACGTTTGCATGCTACAAAGGCACGACGTGCAAACCTTCCATCCTTGGGATCATCGTTCTTGGTTGCCATTTGTAATTCGCTCACAATCCAATTTTAGCCACTCTTCTCTTTCACAAGGGTGGCAGTTTTCCGATTCATGAAAATAATAGATGTCCCAGAGAGACCAATCGCCGTCAGGGTCTTTCTTCAACAAACGATCTAGTTCTTTTTCTGCCTTCTCAGCGGTGAGTAGCTTGGGACATCCTTCACACATATTAGGGTTATTGACAGGCAATGGAACTCTCTGTCGCTTGATTGTCGAACGATCTTATCAACGACTTTCAAATCTTTGTTTTCTCTAATCCATTTGGTGACACGATCACCCAACATCTCCCTATTTCTGGCCTTCGTCTCCGAAAAAACTTTGTACACCATCGCTCCCTCCTAGAGGCCTATACTTTTCTGGTAACCACTTGGTTGGACCGTACCAACCATGGTCCCAGACCCATTCACCATCGATCATCGTGCACGTTGGTGGGATATACGTCAGACTGCTGCTGCAATCAATACAACCACCAGTTGAATAAACCTGCTTGCCACACCATGTACACCTGCCAAACGAATCAATCCGCATAACCTTTATCCAACTCAAACTCACCAACAACTTTCATAGCAATACAAGTAGCACCTTCGTTGTCATACGAATAGATGTTTTTGATCAACTGAGCAAAGTTTTCTGCTATTTCCTGATCAGTGATATCAACGTTGGTCTCTACATCAAACTGTATTGCCAACGGCAATACAGTGCTTATTTTACGCTTTCTGATCTTCGTCATCGGTTGGTCTCGGATGCATACAACTGGTCAAACCACACTTCTTGCAGTATTTTGAATGATAGGTATCAGGCAGTGGGAAGTGAGAAGGTTCACCTCTCGAATTGACGTAAACAGTCTCTCGAGGGGGAGGTGTAGGGCCAGCGATACCGTGACCATTCTCAGTACCTTCTACGAAAGCATTTCTACCTGCTCGTTTAGCTGCTTCTCCAGCAGCAATACTAGGGAAAACTCTACGTATCATAGGAAACGCAAACTTCTCAAAATCCTTTATACCCAACTTATCAACTTCTTTGCCAACCACGGCTTTCTCTATGGACTCAATCATTTGTTGATCAAGTGATTTGGCTTTGATTTCTCTCCTGGCGTATTCTTGTACTTCCTCGATAGCTTCTTGTACTTTGGTGGATTTCTCAACAATTTCCTTGGCTCTGATCTTATCTATATTATATTGTATGGACTCTCTACATGCCTTGGTATCTGTTGGATCAGTATGGTCCTTTCTAGCGCGATCAAGAAGAGAACCATCCTCATCAAAGATAGGTGTGGCGGGAGGAAGTACAGGAAAATGAAAACAATTACCTGCAGACCAATTATGTCTGTCCAACTGTTTAAGCATAACATCTATTTTATTGACCAATTGCGAAGGTTTAGCCCCTGCCCTATCATACAGTTCCTCTGTAACCCTCCTAAGCTTTTCCGTCGATTTGACGGAAAAACCTCGTTCTTGGTATCTCTTGAGTTGTATTTTAGCTTGTTTCAGTATTTCGCTAAATTCCTTGACATTCATATCAACTCTCAACAAACCTTTTTGACAAACACTCCATACACAATGGAGTGATAACAATCGATCTTGGTTTGGATCTATCGATCCATTCCTCCTCTGGCCCTGATACACCTATACCCTGACCTCGCCGGAATTG
>Ga0209536_100013233_pt1 | contig 11912 bp, 8 predicted proteins | sample DeeMarSeWOR28_12_FD_187461 | JGI IMG/M metagenome (GOLD analysis project Ga0209536, IMG submission 187461) | Marine sediment microbial communities from White Oak River estuary, North Carolina - WOR-2-8_12 (SPAdes) (version 2) | ecosystem: Environmental > Aquatic > Marine > Intertidal zone >...
TCTTTCGCTGCTGCCTTTTTCCCGTTTGGCAGGGTCAGGTTGGCAAACATGGTCAGGGCGGCCAGCAGGTGGTCACGTTTAAAACCGTGTCGTTCCAGTTGGTTCTTCAGGGAATGTTTAGCGCGGAAGAACAACAGTCGGGCCTTGAGTTCACTACCACCCGTTATGCCGGCAATCTGACCATAGGACAGGTTCTCGAAGCAGCGCAGTACCAGAATATTGCGGTATTTGATCTTAATGGCCTTCATGGCATCCAGCACCGCTTTCCTGATTTCTTCACTAACCAGAGCGTTCATGGGATTGTTGTCATCGCTTGCCTGAAATTCCAGAACGTAGTCGTCTGAAGTCGTTTTCCGGGCCAGACGCCGAGCGCCCTGGAGACGGAAATGGTGCTGTACCTTACCGAGGGCGGTGCGGAAAATCCAGCCCCAGAAGCCGTTGACATGGGGTACTTTCAGTTTAGGAAGGGCTTTTATCATCTCTAATACAGTTTCCTGAGTCAGATCCTGGGTCAGGTGATAGTCCAAAGTCAGACGGTAAATGTACGTATAGACCTTCTGCCGGACCTGTTCGGCCACAGCCGACATACTCTGCATATTCCCGGTCTGTGCCTGCCTGATCGCCTGGATATTCAGTTCTTTCGCCATTGGCTACCTGTTTATATCATCCCGGCCACAAGGATATGTTTCATTTTTATTTCATTATAACACAGTTGGACGGATGGAAGCGGCGATTCAAGGAAGTTTTGTGCTCTTTGGTGTATTACGCCTTTGGAATATAATAGACCAGACAAAGTAAAAAGGCAAAAGCAAAAAGGGGCAAGAAAGACTATAATTCGGTAAAGCGGAATCTCTTGATAGTTCAGTGTGAACCTCATAAGATTATTGGTGTCGTACGGAAAAATTATGTTTCTTGACCATGGAGATAGAAGAGTCAGTTAGGGATAAACCGATGATTAAACTTTTTGTAATGACGATTATCTATCTTGCCGTGATGGGGGGGCTTATTTTCGGTGCGGCCGGCCGATTGGACTGGCCTATGGCCTGGGCTTACCTGGTTATCCTGCTCGCATCGACTATTGTTTTACTCTCGCTCGGAGACCGCGAAATGCTCTTCGTTCGTGCCGGCAAGGAAAAAGGAGCAAAAACATGGGATCAGTTCCTTGCTAATGTTTCCTTCCTTTTGTTCTGGCCGGGATCGACGATTGTTGCCGGTCTGGACTATGGACGTTTACACTTATCGCCGTCAATTCCGATGCCGGTTCGGCTGATAGCAATGCTCGCATTTGCTGTTGGATTGGCTTTTTCTGTATGGGCAATGGTGGCTAACAAGTTTTTCGTTAAGTTTGTCCAGATTCAGACTGATCGCGAGCATGTTGTAATAACAAACGGGCCGTACGCTTATGTTCGTCACCCCGGTTATGCCGGTTCATTGCTGTCGTTTATTTCTCTGCCGGTGGCGCTTGGCTCACTGTGGGCGCTTCTGCCCGCATCGGTCGGACTGTCGCTTTGGGTCGTTCGTACATATCTTGAGGACCAAACCCTGCATAAAGAGCTGGATGGATATAGTGAGTATGCTTCACGAGTTCGCTGGCGTTTAGTGCCGGGTATTTGGTGACCATAACGAAGCAGGATTGTGAAACTGCTGATAAACGCAGATAAACGTGGGAAAAAATAATAAATCGTAAATAATCAATGACCACCCCTGTCATTGTCAAGTACAACTCATCGAAAAATGTTCCCCCCATAGGGCAGGCGGACATCTTTAATTCTCTCTCACTTACCGGCCTTTCTCCATTTTTTTCGCAAGCTTTTAAGCTCCTTCCTGCATGGATTACTTTTGTTGCTCTTGATATTGAAACGAAGATTGCAACCAAAATTTCGGAGCATCAATTTTTCGATTCTTTCAGCTTTAGACGTTTCGACCCACGAAACTCTTGCGTGCTGGAAAATCCAACTATTCAGTTTCTTTTTTTCATTTTCACCATTCAACTGCATTGCAGGATTCAAATTGATCTCTGACCATAACAGGGCTGCCAAGCTTTGACGCAATGTAGAGCCTGCACTGTTCTGATTCAAGTGATCTCCTATCCGATCTCTCAGCGTTCTCCCTCTCTTTTTTCCCGCTATGCCAATATACAATAGAAACCATTTTTTGATGGTAGCAGAATCATGCGAGATTGTTATGACACTATGAGTATCGGTAGTAAAATAAGTCCCAAAGTGATTATCGAAGTACCAGGCATAAACACCAGGCGCTTTAGGTATCACGTGCATTTTATGGTAGATTTCTTCAGGACTATACATTACGGGGTCAAACAAATCCATAACCTGCTCCAGAAGCCCTGTTTTTCTCCTTGATAGTTTTTTAATGTAGCCGCAACGGATACATCTGTGGCAATCCCATTGTGAGTTACAATTGGGACATGGTTTAGTCTTGCTAAACCAGTTTAAGACCATATCCTAATCCCTCCAGATTCTTATTTATCACCTGATCTAACATTGCCGATTCATCAAATAGTATTGATAGGGGCATTTAAGTATTTATGTTACCTTATTCAGTTCTTCTACTTTTGTTTATTTTCAGTTTCAGCCTACTTTTTCTTTTTTGCAGATCCTGATGGCAATTAACTATGTTTAAAATAATAAACAGTTCTAATTATTAAAAATCGCTCTTCGCCTCTGTAGCTGCTTTTGCATTATCGGCTTTTTGCTCATACAGGATGGGTCGATAATATATTCTTAACCATGCCTGTTTAATGATATTGTCATATTTCAAAGTCATTGTTACGTTGCTGACACCGGCTCCTATGGCGCTGTTCCATAGCCACTTGTCCTCCAATACGTCCAGTTTGTGTCCCTCACCATAGTGTGCAAATACAGCGTCCTTTAAATACTGGAAGTTTGACATTCCCTCGACCATGATAAAGACACCGAAGAATCGGTCTTTGTAACACATGTAAATCAAATCACTCAAGTCAGCTTTTCCAATCGAAAGCTTATCGTCTTGGCGTTCATAATATGAAACTCGTCTTTTTGTATTCTCGTATATCAAAACCATGTTCGGATCATTCATATCTCTGATGTTTGTATTCCATTTCAGCCCTCTAAATCCAGACCACTTGTCTGCAATGTCCTTGTAAAAAAAATGTGGCTCTTTAGTTACAAACCATTCTTCTTGGTGTTTACGTGGAGCTTCAACACAACCACAAAGAAATAAGCAGATTGTTAGTACTAACATTTTCATCATTTGTCTTTCAATTCCGGTGCCGTAGCTGATACCACCACTTCACAAGCCTTTGCAAGAGTTTGCTGCATACGTTGAGAAATATGACTTTACCGTCTTTGCTGGGATTAGCACGCTTCATGCATCACCTCCTTCTCTAAGGATACTAAGTATGCTAAGGACAGTCGCCTATTAAATTTATTTAACACTGTCTTATTAAAATTCTCATTTTCGAAAGCCTTCCTTCGACGAATAGTTGCGGAAAGATACAAAAGGCGATTCGAGGAAGTTTTGTGCTCGGTGGTTTAATGCGCCTTTGTAAATATGATACACGAAAGCAAGTTAAAAGTCAAAAGGAAAAAGGAAAAAAGCAAGTATTTACCGCAAAGGGCACTGAGAACCACGAAGCCTGCTCTGAGCGAAGCCGTACGGGGAAAAAATAATCAATAGTTCACCCCATGAGATATCTTGTCCTTTAGGGGGCGAAGCCGCCATCTCACGGGGTAAATAGTAAACTTGTGTCAGCGAAAGCGGATATAATTAATGACAAAACCTTTATCTTATACGAGAGGCGGAAGAAGAACTCAGTTCGTATCGTAGAGGACATCTTCCGTCAAAGATGCATCTTCCAGCCATGCAGCCGCCAACATTGCGAGGTCCAGGAAGTCCACCTTGCAGTCGAAGTTGAAATCGTACGGTGAAGGTGTGTAGCCGTTGGGATTATTCTGAGCCGCTTCGCAACTATCGACGTACACGCTGATTTCCATCTGGTCAGCGGCTTCGTTCAGAGCCGCATCAACCGCATGAAGCTCCAGTACATACGTACCAGTCTCGGTCAGCGTGGCAGTGGTCGCAGCGGCCGAGCTGTTCGCAATACTAACAACAGAGTTAGGCGGCGATGAAACCACAGACCACGTAGTTACAGTCACATCGCCGGTCGCATCTGTCACCGTTCCGCTAAGATTGACGGTTGTTATCCCTTCCTTCAGCCATGTCAGAATACTGCTGCCGGCGTCGACCTCCGGCGCGGATGTGACGGTCTTGAATGACCACGTTGCACCTTCTACGATGTTGTCCCAATCTTCAGTATGAGCAGCTCCGAGACTCTCATCCACTATCCAGTAGTACAAAGCGTCTCTCTGCAATCCTGTAAGGCTATAGGAAGCATTTGGATCCACATTCCCGTCTGCCGGATTCGAATCGGCCGGGATTTCAATTACCCGAACGCCTGAATCCTCCCAGTTAGGCCTGTCCGGCGGATTCATCGGGTCGTACGCAACGCTCAGCCACAGGTTATGTTGTGTAATCGCCGGGTTGGGAACACTGGCGGGATCGTTCGGATCCGCCAAACCCGTCTTCCAGCTCAGTACCTGATCCAGTGGAATTCCCGCCGCTCTATTTGGTGGTTGCGGGGCGTGGGCCTGGGCTTTTGTCCCCAGGAGAATAGACGGAATTAGCTGGTCTGTCGTGAGTGCTTCATCGCTGAAGCGGATGTTATCCATGTTACCGTCGATGTGGTCGACAAAGTTACCGTTATACCAGCCTCGTCCGAATGTCCAGTTACCTGTAGCCAGTAGTGAATGGTCGATTCCTGCTTCCATTATCAACGTGCCGATGTTCTGGAAACCGTTGCCGTCGAACTGGTCGGCATACATGTCGAGCCGGTCGCCGTCGGTAATGACGGCAAGATGGTACCACTTTCCCAGTTCGGGAACTAAGGAAGAGTAAAGCTCATAATGCTCGCCGCTAACGGTCACAAAAGCCACTCGCATAGCATCGTCAATACCATTGCTCTGCACCTGCAGTGAAGGACCGATGTCCCCGTCGATTCCGGTCCAGTCGTCTCTGCCTATAAGTGTCCGCCAGCCGGCAATATCATTGAGCTTAAACGACAGTTCGATTGTCCAGGTGCCTGGGCTCCACCTGCGGATACCTTCAGCTAACGTATACCCATCCCTGTGACTGTCATGTACGGAACTCAGGCCCGTACCCGTTGGCGTATCACCCTCGGCGGAAAACAGGGGGCCCCAGTATTCATCCCAGGCGTGCATGTGATAACCGTTGCCGGAAAGGTCGGCGGTCCCCACTGTCCCGTTTTGCTGGGTCACAGGGAAGTCATTCATCGGCACGCCCGGTGTGCCATCTTCAAAATCATAATGAAGAATAGTAGCACCAAAGGTAACACTGTTTACGAGAGTCACAACTATGAGTAATTTTGCAGCATTTTTCATCGCTTCAGCCTCCACCCAAAAAGTTACATTATGTGGGATCTTACATCCCGGCGCGCCGGGACTTTACGAAAATACCACTGCGAATTTCAAATTTTATCATAACTGAATTTCATCTCATAAACAACAATATTCCGGCGGAATCAGTAAGTTTTCTCGCGAAAAGCCACTTAATCCTTGGTAATACTATAGGGGTAGAGAAACTGTTGAAAAAGTAGCACCGTATCTATTTTCCTGTTATTCTACTCAGGTGAATTACTTAGCTGTTTGTACACTTTTAGGTATTTTTCGAATTCCTGTGTGAGCTTTTCGAAGCCGGCGGCGCGGGCGAGCTTGAGCGCATTTTCTTCGTGTGACGTAGCTTCTTCGAATCGGCGGGCCTGCGCATAGTGTGCTGCCAACAGGTGGTTCAGCAGGGGGGATGTATCGACCTGCGGATCAATAGATACAGCCTTAGTATAATGTATAACTGCCCGGTCCGGCTGCTTCTGTTGAGCCAGGGCCAGGGCAAGCTTATAGTGGGCCTGGGCATCATCCGGTATAAGCTGTACGGCCTGCGATAAATACTGGATTGCTCCATCGAGATTCTTGAGGCGGAGCATCAACTGGCCCATGTTATAGTGAGCATCGGCATAGTTCGGATCAAGGCGAAGCGCCTCCGATAGATGGGCCTCGGCCTGATCGAGTATACCTTTTGTCAACAGCAGCGATCCCATGTAACCGTGCGCTTGGGAATAGTCCGGTCTGAGCTTGAGGACCACCGAGAAATGCCTGATTGCCTCATCGAATTTATTCTGATGGGTCATTGCCTGCCCCAGGGTGTAATGTGCTTCGTAATCGGTCGGATCAAGACGTATCGCTTCGACCAGATGGACGTTAGCTTCGTCTAACTTGCCCTGGCGAACCAGCGCTATGCCGAGAGTGGCGTGCGCTTTTGCATTTTTGGGATTCAGTTCCAGCGATTTTCTGCATTGCCTTTCAGCGCCGGTAAAATCATTGCCTTTGATGAATTCAGCGGCGGCCCTCAGATAAGAGTAGTCATCAAGAAATTGTTCGCGGATTCTCTTAATCGCGGTTGGCTCGGCGTTAATAAACTCAGGTATATTTGCGGCCCTGTCGGCAGAAGTAAAGTGCTCCAAAACAACAGCGGGACTGCTTTGCCCCTGTTCGTCGATGTGCGTGAGGAAAAGCTGCGTGTAGGACGAATTAGCTTTGGAAGAAAACGCAAGCCATTTACCATTTGGTGAGAAGCTGTGCCATGAGTTCATACGATTAGTATTGGCGCGCAGTTTTCTTGCCTCGCCTCCTTCTGCCGGGATGATGTAGAGTTCGCTGTCAGGCTGGAGCAGCATATAGCTTTTGGCTTTGCAAAAGACAATCCATTTGCCATCCGGCGAGTATTTTGCGAAGTAATTGCTCATGCCGTTATTGGATGCCCCGTCAATCGGCTCAGGCTCGCCGCCTTTGCCGCCGTTGAAAGGAATTCGATACAAGTCGAACAGAAACGGCTTGCCATCCTTAAGGAATTCGGCGCATTGCTCCGGACTCAGAAGCACCCTGCGCGGGCCGGTGACGTTCTTGAGCTTGTATGCCCTGGCCCTGGCGAAAATGATGTATTTGCCGTCGGGACTCCAGCTCGGATTGCTTTGTACGAACTGTGGATCATCTGCTCCCGGCAATGATTTGAAAGTTTGTGTCTGCCTATCATATACACACAAGATGCCTTTGATGGGAAAAAAGAGCTGGGAGAAGGCCAATTCAGGCCTGGGAACGAAGACGGATGCATCTTTGACCGTGCTGAGCACAAACCTGCCGTCGGGAGATATTTGGGAAAGCAGGCCGAACGTTTGCTGTCCATCCTCTTTCCTGTAATCGTTCCACGTTATTATGTCACTGGTCGCAAGGGTCATTTGCTCGGCGATTTGGGTAATAACGTAAGAAGCTTTGCTGTTGGCATAATCGACATCCATTGCGAGTGTTTTGCCGTCCGCGTCAAACGAATGACAATTTCCACAGACCGGCAGATTCTCCAGAATTATCGGAGGCTGCCCGGGCGATGAAATGCTTCCAAAACGCCATCTGATATTAGATGGGTCCTTGACGGCATCAATAAAAGGCAGGTTTACTTCCCGGTAGAACAATGGTGCGCCGACCGGGTCTTTGGATGTTTTGAATGAGATTTTTCCAGCCGAGAGGATTCTTGTTGTTATCCGGTGCTTGACGCCCAGGATAGTAACATGGGCATCTTGTTCCAGCGACAGTTTCTTTATGATTTCCCACTGTTGCTGCTCAGGAGTCCACTCAGATTTGTGGGTGACAATATTCATCGGAGCGTCATTGTCCAGGAACTTGATGCTGAGAAGCCACATATTTGATTTGGAATTACCATCTTCCCAGCGAAAAGTGGGCGCTACAATTTCCGGCGGAAAAAGCGTCTCATCGAGCGGGCGGTGGATTGTTAAGGTATCATATCCCGAACCATCGTTATAGCGTGCCAACAGATCATCCGGTTCGGGGTTTGATTTATAGCAGAAGATAAAAATACAAGACGCGACAATTACAGCGAACAATCCTAAGCCAATCACCAGGTATATGCCTGACTTGTGCATATATTCCTTTCGCCGCTTATCGAAGCTGGTTAGCTCGCCGTTGTTGTTAATCAATCTGCACTTGCATTTTCAAGGTATCGCCATCAGGTTGTTCGCTGACATACCAGGCCTCGCCCTCCTCGGTGAGATAGATATCCTCACGGTCTCCAATAAGTATTCTTTGTGGTTCTTGGTTTGCGTAGAAGCCGCCGCCAACGGCGATAAGTTCGTCAGTGTAGTCGTCGATCTTCAATTGCATCTTGGTCGTGGAGCCGTCGGGCTGTTCACTGACATACCAATACTCGCCCTCTTTTGTGATATAGAGATCCTCAAACTCGCCCAGGGATATTTTCTGGTGGTCTTTCTTCCCTTCGGCGTTGGCATAATCGCCCTTGAACGATTCGGTCTTGAAGAGGGCTTTGTCTTTTTTGCCCATGTCGGTTTTTGATTCGTCATATTCGTCGGCGGATGCTTGTTCATCTCCAAAAGGCTCGTCGGTGTACTGTATGTCATCTTCGGCATCAACTATGTATAAATTTTCCGTGTAATAGTCCGTTTCGGCCTCGGCATAGATGGGCTGCTTGGCTTGTAGTTGGTTCTCGATGCTCGAAGGGCGAGCAGAAGCAGTGGATTCTGCAATGTCAGCCCTGTATATGCTTAAGCGGACCTGACGAATACCGAAAGAAAGGACGGTGACTAAGACCAGAATTATCGCCCCGATTAACAGTTGTTTAATTATTTGCCTCATGTTATGCTCCTTCTGTAATTTTCAGCACAACATTATATCATTACTCGGCTATGCTGCCTTGCTTCCTTGATAATAGAATACCAGATCCGTCTCGAAAATTCAAGGCTGGCAACTATAGTTACATTACAAAAACGTGGATCCGTCTTATTTGCAGACGGGCGTAGAACCGTCTTTGTGTAGGATAACGGTGAACGTGGATCCCTGGCCTTCCTGGCTTTGGACGGAGATTTCGCCGCCATGCCGTTCTACTATCTGCTTTACAATCGAAAGGCCCAGGCCTGTGCCGTCTCTTTCGTTTTTCCGGGCGTTGCCTGCCCTGAAGAATTCTTCGAACACACTTTCGAGATCATCGGCCGGTATGCCTATGCCGGTATCGATAATATCTATCTGAACTTGATCGTCGAAACTTTTGGCTTCAAGGCGGACGGTCTTGTTCTCGGGTGTGTATTTGACTGCATTGAAAAGCAGGTTCGTGATCATTTCGGTAATTGAAAATTCATGGCCGATTATTTCACCCACTGAAGGTTCTACTTCGGAGCTTACAGTGATTAATTTTTCCTTAGCACGAGTAGCTATGCTGGCCAGCGATTTGGATATAACGTCCGGCAGCGAAAAAGGTTCCATATTGAAATGCCCGCTGAGTCTCATTTGTGTCAGGTTCAGCAGTTCCCTGACGAAATTAGTAACCTGGGTGGACCGGTTGAGTGCTTTGTCCATGAATTTGGACTGCATCTCGTTTAGTTGACCGCTCGATTCGTTGGCTGCTACGTAAAGACTGCTCTGTATGGCGGCCAGATGGCCTTTAATATCGTGCGTGACACGCGCGACGTACTCATCCTTTATGCGGTCCTTCTCTGTGAGTTTGTCATTGGCTTCTCTCAGTGCTTTTTCCTGCTTTTGCAGCTCGATGAAGAAAAGATTTTTCTGTGCGAAATTGATTTGGCGCGCGGCTGCTTCCACAAAGTCGAACATTTCTTTCGACGACTTGTTTTCCAGAATATCCACGTACAAAGCGTCGATGCTTTCGCCGAGGTCATTAACGCGGGCGGAGAAAACTACGTGAGGTTTATAATCGTCGACAATTGTCAGCGCTATGTCCTGCTCCGAAGATTTCCCGCTGCTTGCCATCACAGGAGCATTAGTTGACCGTACGGCTTCGAGTACGCGTTTGGAGAAATGCAGGTAGGTAGTCTGGTTAGTGCTTATATCTTCATTACCGAAATTGAATGAAAGAACGTCGGGAGGGCTCGGTAGAGGCTTGGAATCACACGGTAATCTTACGATAGCTACAAGAGTATCCAGCATTTTAGCCAGTTTCTGACATGCTTCGGAATATAACTCTGCAGGACTCGATAATTTCAGCAGATAGCTGGTGAGTTCATTGAGGTCGTGTATCAGGTCCGGAGATAAAATTGTGGCCTGGTCGGTTTTATAAGATACGATGTCCTGCTCCAGTGCCTTATCGACAAGCAGTATTGTGCTTTTCGGCGCCATACCCGGAAGTCCCTGCTGGGTGGCTTCCTGTAAAATCGTTAAGGTGAACGGACGAATTTTAATCTGCTGATCGGGCAAAATAGCCTGGGCTTTAATACGTTGCCCTTCGATCAAGATGCCGTTTTGGCTTTCGTTGTCTTCGACAATCCAGCGGCCGAAGGGATCCTGGGAAATTCTGGCATGAAGCCGGGATACTGCAGCGTCATCGAGTATAATATCGCAATCCGAGCCCCGCCCCAACGTTGTGCCTTTCGGGTTGAGCGGAACTTCTTTAGTCTCTTCGGGCCCGGATATAATCAGTTTTGTTTCAGCCATATATTTTTCTCCAAACAAACTTACTCGGCAAATTTCTACCGACACTTTTCAGACAAGATCGTTTACATATGAAGGAAACCTCTCCTTTAAAGTACACGACTAAGGGAAAAAGACAAGCTTTTTGTAAAAAATTTTCAACTTGTTTATCCCGTTAAAGTGACAGTAAAAGCAAACCAAAGTAACAAGATTTAATAAATGTGGCCGACATCTAAACAGGTGCTATATTAAGCAGGAATTTGCGTTACAAGGCTCTGGAATTTATTGCTTGACATCATACCCCTTTTAACAGTAGAATAATCAGGAGATTTTCACTTGCTCAGGCTTACAAAGATCTGTATCGGGACAAGAAAGAATGGGTGCTTGTCTAACTCAGGAATTGGTTGAACGCTACACGGCAGGGGGATGTTTAGCTGAAGAGAAGCTTGTAATCGAGACTCATATTGCCGGATGTGAAAGTTGCCGGCAACAAGTAGATTCTTCCATGTCAAACACAAGTCAAACCCGAAAGTCAAACCCAGCCGACGATACTAAGGTTGCTGCCAAAGCCCCTGTTGATAAGACGCTTGTGCTTCAGGATGATTTTACTACTAAAGCAATACCCCCGGAAGAAATACCAGAAGTTGAAAAGCCGGATTTCGCTAAGTCACTGGAATCGATGATCGAGGGCTACGAGATCGTGGAGGAGATGCCGCGAGGCGGCCAGGCTGCGGTATATAAGGCCGTTCACACCGCTACCAAAACAAACGTGGCGATCAAGGTGTTGCTGCCGACATTGCTGGCTTCGGCCAGGGCACGCTATTATTTCGAGAGGGAGGCCGAGCTTATAGCGAGCCTCGACCATCCCAATATAGTCAGCATCCGCGACAGCGGAATTATCCATCATCAGTATTATTTTGTGATGCAGTTTATCGAAGGCCAGCCGCTGGAGCGATATGTACGTTCGGAGAAACTGTCCTTCCGGCAAACGGTTATGTTATTCATTAAGATTTGCGCGGCCATATCTTATGCTCACCAGCAGGGCATTATTCACCGTGACTTGAAATTTGCCAACATTCTGGTGGATCAGCGTGGTGAGCCGCATATACTGGATTTCGGACTGGCAAAGGCGGTTGGTTTAAGCGAGGAGGCCCCGGACAAAGCTGTTGCCACGATGACCGGCCAGTTGGCGGGAACGCTCTCGACAATGTCACCCGAGCAGGCGGCGGGCCGGCCGGATTTGATTGATGTGCGTACGGATGTGTATTCTTTGGGTATCATTCTTTATCACATGTTGACAGGCCAATATCCGTACGAAGTTACCGGCTCGACTTTGCA
>Ga0209536_100013234_pt1 | contig 11911 bp, 8 predicted proteins | sample DeeMarSeWOR28_12_FD_187461 | JGI IMG/M metagenome (GOLD analysis project Ga0209536, IMG submission 187461) | Marine sediment microbial communities from White Oak River estuary, North Carolina - WOR-2-8_12 (SPAdes) (version 2) | ecosystem: Environmental > Aquatic > Marine > Intertidal zone >...
GGTATACAAAACGACGTAGCCCGCCGCCGCATAGAGCTGCGTCTCGACGCTGAAATGCGGACCATATGCCGTGAACGGCCCACCGTGAATCTCGAGGACCAAAGGATATTCTTCTTCCGGATCGAAACCGGGCGGCTTGACGATCCAGCCGTAGATGTCGTGGTCGCCGACCGACGACCGCCAGCTGATCTCTTCGACCTCGCCGAGCGTCTTGTGGCCGAACAGGTCGTCATTGAGCCGGGTCAGGCGCGCCGGATCCGAATTGCGCCGACCTGCCGCGATATCGGCGGGTCTGTATGGCGTGCCGGCCGTGTAGGCGTAGGCGCCATTATCGGCAACCGAGAAGCTGCCGCTCGTGTACGGCCGGCCGATGCCGACGCCGCCGACGTCGTCGGTGACCGGCTCGATGCGGCCGTTCGTCCGGAGCGTGCCGATATGCCGCTTGCCGAAATCGTCGTAGAGGACGTAGAGCATCCCCGTGCTGCCAGCCCAGCGCACAGCGGCGATCGATCGATCGAAGTCCGTCGTCAGTTCCTCGGTCGACCCGTCGTTGACGTCCATCACGTAGACGTTCTGGTTGTGATAACCGCGTTTGAGGTCGTCGTAGCCCAGGTAGGCGATTCGGGAACCATCAGGCGAAAACGCGGGTGACGTATCGGGCCCGTCGCGCGTCGTCAGCCTGCTCATGTCGCCACTGTCGACCATCACCGACCACAGGTCGACGTTGCGCGGATCCAGGTCCCAGCCTTCGTTCCGATTGGCCGACATCAGGATACGGTCGCCATCCGGCGACCAGGCGAGCGGTCCGCCGTGATTGAAATCGCCCGACGTCAGCTGGCGCGGTGTGCCGCCATCGGCCGGGATAACGAAGACATGCGTAAAGCCGGGCTCAAGATAACCGCGGCCGTCAAATCGATACGTCACCGAGTCCATCACCTTGACCGGCGGCGCCCATTCCGCGCCTTCGGGCTTCGCTGGCGGCTTCGCGAGGCTCGGCGGATCCGTCTTCACCAGCGCGGTGAACGCGAGCTGCGTTCCGTCCGGCGACCACGCGATCGCGCCCGGCGACGTCGGCAGGTTACTGATGAGCGCGGTCTCGCCGGTGTCAAGCCAGCGGACATACATCTCGGGACCGCGGCCTTCGGCGCTGGAAATATAGGCAATCCGCGTGCCATCCGGGGACCAGCGCGGACTGGTGTAGGAGTCGGTACCCGAAGCCAGCGGGCGGTGCTCGCCGCCCCGGACGTCGACCAGCCAGATATTCGAACGCGCCGAGTCGGTCATGATGTCCATGGAGCGGCGCACGTAGGCCACCTGCGCGCCGTCCGGCGAGATCTGCGGATCGGCCGCAATTTCTAGTTCGAACACGTCGGTGTTCAGGAAGCGATCCAGTTCCTGTTCCTGTTCCTGTTCCTGGGCGCTGGACAGGCTGCTCGCCAGGAGCAGGGCAATCATGATTCGGTGCATTGGTTCTCCGGTACTGTAGTTTTATCGATTCGGCGGTCCGAGATACTTGTCCAGCCAGTCCAGCGTTTCGCCGATGACCCGCTCGCGCGGCACGTAATGACTCGTATCGAACACGCTGTGTCGTTTGTCGTCGGGATCTGATCCCAGCATTTCGAAAAACGGCTTTGCGGACGTCTCGAAATCAAAGTCGGTATCGTAGCGGCCGTGGAACTGCAGCACCGGCTGTGTCACGCGGCCCAGATAGTTCAATACGCTGGTCTCGGGAATCGCAAGATGCTGCAGCCCGGCCTGGTTGAGAACGCCGACTTTGATTCGGGGCTCGACCGCCAGCGCGATCGCGCCGAGCCGCCCTCCCCAGCTGTGCCCGTAGAACGCGATCTTGTCTTCGTTGATGTCTGCGCGGGACTCCAGGTAGTCGATGGCCCGCCGCATGTCCTTGACCGCATCGATGACCAGGTCCCGTCCCGCGATGCTGGTCCAGTCAGGAAACGTCTGCCCGCGCCGCTCCAGGGTGCCGGTATACACGGGGAAGACCACGGCACGCCCGTTCCGCAACGCAAAATCGAGGCGGACGAACTGCTGTACGATCGAATCGCTGAACAGCGCGCCGATTGAGGGCCAGTAGATAATCGCCTGGTAGCTGGTCGCCGGCGTACTGGGCAGATAGAGATACAGCGGGATTCGCTCGCCCTCGGCGTGCGACGTGATTGAAATGCGGTGCCGCGTCCAGTGGCGCGATTCCTCCGTCTCTTCGATGACAGGGTCGAGCGGCCTGCGGTCGTACTCAAAGTTTCCGAGATAGGCATTGAACACACCGGCGTCGACCGGTTTCCCGATTTCGGGCGCGCTGTGAGGCTCGACAGGCGCTTTCAGACTTTCCGCCACGGACTGCCGATCGCGCGTCTCGGCAAGCCTGAAGCCGTTCTCCACATCGCGGCTGAAAGGCGACATCGAGAACGGATCTTCGATCGAGTGATACACGTAATAAGCCGGATCTTTGTAACTGCCGCCGACGATGACGCGGTTATCGTTCATCGCGTTCCACGTCCATTCGCGCGCATTTCCGAGCATATCGTAGGTGCCGGTCCAGCCCATGCCCGGATTCTCGCCGACGGGCGCGATCGCACCCGACTCTATGTTGCTGTTTGCAAGCTGGTGCTCGATCATGCCGGCGGCGTGGGCTCGCCGCCAGTGGTACATCGTGGGCAGCTCCCGGCTCATGAACGCTGCATAGGCCGCCGCTTCGTACCAGCTGACGCCGGTGACCGGGTAGTCATCCATCCCTTCCAGGTAGGTGCCCCCGACCCAGGTACCGGGCCCCGGCCGGCCGGACTGATCAACAAAACGCGCCATGGCAGTTTCAGGGGAGATTGGTTCCCCGCCGTCCACGAAGTCATGTTCCCAATATCTGGCATTATCGTAGCCACCGCTGTCGACAAATACCTTGTACTCGCGATTCGTTACCTCGAACCTGCCGATGAAGAAAGACTCAAGATCTACCATATTCCGGGTGCCGAGCACTGCCGTTCGAACAGGCAACTGTAATCCTGGAACGGCGACCATGCCTTCGGGCACAGCATCGACCGTGTCAAAATCGAATCCACCCGGTGCTATCGACGCACCCCCTGTAAACGGTTGATCCCGAACAGGCAGCCTGGTCCGTCCTGAACTCTCACCCCCAATAACCCGCTCAATCGTCGGCCGACCATCGAGCTCCAGGCGAATCACCGACAGGCCGAACGGTATACTGATATCAATCATCGGCGCTGTGCCCAGCAGCTGCCATTCGGCGTCCGGCTCGGCATACGGCCGCCGATAGACGGTTGCGCCTGATGGTGAAGAGTCGATCGTGGCAATAAAGCCTATGGTTTGCCACAACGCATCTAGCGCCTCGCTGTCAGGCAGCCTTCTTTCGACCTCCTTGGCTATCGCGAACGCCGCTTCCCATTCGCCCGCGTCGGCATGGGCCTCTATTTGCGGAAACGCTTCGCCATTCGCCCAGCGCTCGTCCGCAGTGAGGAACCAGTAGCCGCCGCCACCAACGAGGGCAGTCAGGACGGCGGCAATGGAGATTGCGCCCGCCGGGCCCAATCCGGCTGAAACATTTGCCGCAGAACCGTCAGGCGCGTTCTCGCGCCGGACACCTTTCGATGACAGCTCAAAAGCCCAGGCAAGAATAATCGCAGGGAAGAAGCCGACGACCAGCAGCAGGAAAACCAGCCGGTTCGTCCACTCGGGCAGAGCAAGAATTGGTACCAGCTCGCCGGCGACTTGCAGCAGGACCCACGCGGCGACGAGGTAGGCTCCCGCTACCCTGAAGACTTTACGGCGCCTGAGTTCCTCGAAAAGTCGGCTCATTTCTTGTTGTCGCTGCCGAGTCAGCCATGAAAGATACCATGCCGGGACTTGCCGAAGCGATGCGGGCAGGAGCTGAGCCAGGCGTCTTCCCGGGAATTCATCATGGCGATCGGTGTCGAATGTTCAGGACGGTCGTCGGGAGAAATTCGAGAGTGCGCGAACGCCTGATTCTCAGCGGTAAATTGCTGGCCGGTGTCGCCGCCGCCTGGGCGGTCGGCACTTCAGTCTTCGTTGCAACCTCACGGGTAGCGGCAGCGCACGATCAGCCCTGGTTCCAGGCTCACGGGCCCTGGGGCATGGCGTGGCTTCTTCTGTTCTGCGGACTTTATCTGCTGGCCGTGCGGCTCGCATGGCAGGGAAAATATGCTGCACAGGCCGGAGTGGCGATTGCAGCTGTGGCACTGTCTGTGATCACAGGTTTCTCGATCGGGAGCGCCTACCTGCCCGCAGCATTGGGCTTATTGATCGCGACACTTATGCTTCTCTCATCACGCTGGTTGCAGCAACGATGATGATGTTGCTCATCCTGTTGACTGGCATCGTCGCTGGAATGCTGCCGGGAATTCTTGGGCTCGACAAGCTGCTCAGCGTCACCAACATCCTGGTTGGCATCGTCGGCGCATTGGCAGGCGCCTTGCTTGGCTTCGGCGATGTCCCGCTGTTTCTCGACTATCCGTTCCTGAACGAGAAGAGCCTGATGATCGCGGTATCGTTGATTTTCGTACTGATCAAGACCGCGATAGCGGGAACACAGACTGGACGCGGAAGGCGGCGCCTACGATAGATCCGATGCCTCGGGTATCCGGAGGCTGAATTGGATACGCGAAAGGCTGCTCATTCGAAAACGTTTCAGCAGTAATGTCGTGCCACAATCCAGTGCCGCTGACGTCCGCCCTTAACGTGACGCAATCTCAGGCTATTGCCATCGCACGTTGATGCAGGGAAACTGCCCGGATGAGTTCCTTCGAGTTTCTCTCCGTACTCATCTCTGTGGTCGTTGGACTCGGCATCGCCAATATCCTGACCGGGATCGGCAGGCTGATTCACAGGGAAGCAGAGATACAGCTATCCGCGAATTTTGTGGCGTGGACGCTGTTCGTGTCTTTCTACATGATCGTTTACTGGTGGACAGTCGTATTCGGCTGGCAAGAATTGCAGAACTGGAACCTTGTCCTGTTCATGTTTGTACTGACCTACGGCCTGATTCTCTACCTGCTCTCCGTCATGCTGTTTCCGACCGATATGCCGGAGACCTGGGAGCCCGGCACGCACATCATCCGCAAACGTCATTGGTTCTACGGCGTGTTCCTGGCGCTGGTCGTTACCGAGTTCCTGGACACCTATCTAAAGGGTCACCTGGATGACTTTTCACTCCCATACTACGTCTTGATGACCGTCTGGGCATGCGCAGGATTACTGGCCTTGGCAAGCCGGAAGAAGCGCGTGCACGATGTCGCCGGAGTCATCGTGCTGGTGTCCCAGGTTGCATGGGTAAGCTACCAGTTGAGTGACCTGGAGTGGTCCCTGGCCCGGTAAATGCGTTGCCGGCCGCGCCCGCGGCTGCTTCTTGTAACCCGCCGTCCTGAAGTAGGACAACCCGGTCAGCCGCCCGGACAAGCGCCTCCCGGTGGGCGACACATATACGGGTAACGCCGAGTTTTCGCAGAACGTTGACAATGCTTTGCTCGGTCCTGGCATCGAGGTTAGCGGTTCCTTCGTCGAGAACGAGGATCTCCGGATCCCGGTACAGCGCCCTAGCCAGCAACACACGCTGTCGCTGACCGGCGCTGAGCAGGCTGCCCATATCGCCGACCAGGCTGTTGTAGCCCATTGGCATCGCGGCGATGTCTTTGTGAATGCAGGCGTGCTCGGCGCAATGCCTGATCTTCCCAAAGTCCGCGTCGGGATCGAAGAAACTGATGTTGTCGGCAATCGAACCTGCCAATAGCGCGTCATCCTGCATGACTGTGCCAGTCAGCCGGCGAAACTGGCTGTTTCCGTAGTGCGCCATTGGAATACCGCCGACCAGCACCTCTCCACTGGTCGGTTCGAACAGTCCGAGCAGTAATTTGATCAGCGTCGACTTGCCGCTTCCGGAGGGGCCCAGCAAGGCGATCATCTCGCCCTGCCCGATCACGAGCGACACGTTGCGCAGCACCCAGGGATCCGCAATGCCGTACCTGAAGGACACGTCGCGCAGCTCGAGCGTACCTGCGTTACGGCGCAATGCGCCGAGCTGCCGACTCTCGCCCATTTGGAACGCGGCATCGGTTTCAGGCTTCGCCAGTCCGATATCGGCTATCCGTTCGATGTGCAGGTCGAGCATCCGGAACTCGACCAGGCGCTCGACCAGCATCGTGGCCTTATCGATGAACTGGCGCTTGTAGGCCATAAAGGCGAACAGCATACCGACGGTCATGTTGCGCTCGATCACCAGCAAAGCGCCGAGGTAAACGATGACGGTATTCTCGATGCCGAACAGCAGCCCGTTGGCCGCGTTGAATCCGATGCCCAGCTTGCCGAGCCTGACGCCGTTGTTGATGACGTCCGCCTGCCTGTTCTGCCATAGTGCGCCGCGCTCCGCCTCCTTGCCATACAGCTTGATCGACTGAATCGCTCTTAGTGACTCGATCACTGCGGACTGCTCGCGGGCCCGCGCAACGATGACATCTTCGCTGCTGCTGCGCAGTGGTCGGTAATACAGGAGTCGGAGCGCGAGGTAGACGGCAAGTGCCGTCAGCACGACCGACGCGAGCATCGGGCTGTAGACAAACATCACTACGATCGTGCTGATCGCCATTGTGCCGTCGATCACGGAAGCGATGAGCCCTTCCGAAATCAGATCGCGAATCGGCGTCGTCGACGAAAAGCGCGACAGGATGTCGCCGACGTGGCGCTTTTCGAACCAGTCCAGCGGCAGCCGCAGCATGTGGCGAAAGAGATTGGCAACCATCTGGAAGCCCAGCGTGTTGCTGAGGTACAGGATGACGTACGCACGAAGTGTCACTGCTGCAACATTGATGAGCATGAATACGCCGAAGCCCAGCGCCAGCACGGTCAGCAGATCGGTATCGTACTTCGTCAACACTTCGTCGACGACCAGCTGCATGTAGAAAGGCGAGACCAGCACGAACAGTTGCACGACCAGGGAGAGCAGCAGGACCTGCACGAGTGCGCGTTTCAGCCCGGTTGCCTTGCCGAACAGATCGGTCAGCCGCATCGAATTTCGGGCGGCCTTGGGATGAAAATGCGCCGCCGGCGACAGCTCGAGTGCAATACCCGTGAAGCTTGGCGAGATTTCCGCGAACGAATAGCGCCGCTCTCCGATTGCCGGATCATGGATCACGCAACCTCTGCGACTGACGGATTTCAGCACGACGAAATGATTCATCTCCCAGTGCAGTACGCAGGGCAAATTGAGTTTGCCGAGCGAATCCGGTTCGAGTCGGAGCGGCCGCGCGCTGAGACCCAGCCTGTCCGCGATTTCTATCAGGCTCTTCAGGGTGCTGCCCTTTAGAGAAATCGAATGTGCTGTCCGCAGGCTCGAAAGGGTCGTTCGGTAGCCGTGAAAACAGGCGATCATTGCCACACAGGCAAGGCCGCACTCCGCCGCTTCCGACTGGCGGATCATCGGCAGCCGGCGCAGCCCCGAGAAGTCGAGCAACGTGGCCGCGCGGCTCATGTGCGCCCCCTGAGGCTGAAGACGGGATCGAGCAGCCAGTAGAGCAGCGATCGCTGCTCGAGAATGATGTCGGCTCGCAGGGACATGCCGGCTTGCAGGAAGAACTCCTGTCCGAAGGCCCGGACCGACTGTTCTTCGATGCCTACCGTCACACGATAGGTCGGCTCGTTAAGCCGGCCGCCGAACCGGGTCTCGGCCGGCATGAACACCGACGACGACACCGCCGTAACGATACCGTCGTGTGTTCCGAATCGGCGGTAGTCGAAGGCATCCAGGAGCAGCCGCACGCGCTGCCCGACACGCACGAATCCGACTGCGCGTGTCGGCACGAACAGATGCGCCTCCAGCTGTCCGTCCTTCGGAAGGATCGTGAGCAGCGGCAGGTCGCCCGCAACCGATTCACCGGCAAACGCCCTCAGCGCGGTCACCCGGCCCGCGACCGGCGCGGTAATGACAACGGTCTCCCGCGCCTGCAGCTCGGTCTTCTTCTGCACCAGGTCCGCGTGAAGCGATTTCAGTTCCGAGCGCCTTTTTTCGCTTTCGATGGGAACTCGAGCCAGCGCTGATCGCGAGTTTTGCTGCCGCCGCTCTATGCCGGCTCGCTCCTGCTCGAGGCTTGCGAGAAGCCGTCGGTTCGCGAGCAGTTCAATCTCGCGTTCCCTGAACGCCTCTTTACTCAGGTAGCCCTTGCTGACAACGACTCGCAACCTGTCGAGACTCCATTCAAGATTGCGGATCAGAGTGGCCTGCAGAAACAGTCGACGACCGATGGCCGCCCGCTCCTCCTCCAGGGCGACGAGTTCAGCAGCGATTCGGCCGGTCTCTTGCTCGCTGCGCCTCAGCTCCAGGGACATGCGCGACTCGATTTCAGCCAGCTGGGCATCGATCGACGTCAGCAGCAACGCATCGACATCGATGCCGCCGCCGGTCCTTCGATCACCGAGCAAACTGACCAGCGACGCTCCGGCGGAGACCAGATCGCCCTCGCTGACGTAGGGGCGCCCGACGACACCCGGCCGCGGCGGGTGCACCCGGACAATGCCCCGGTCTGGCGACAGGTAACCAACAACAGTTTCCTTGCGGGCATAGGAAGCCGCTGACAGGAACACGGCTGCCGCGGCCACCGCTGCAGCAATGATTGCCGTCAGGGTCACGAATGCCGGCGGCTGGGCAATGATGACGTCGCCGAGCAGCCGCTGACGCGGCGCCCGGAGAGCCGCTTTTCGGAACAGCGTGGACATGCGCGATACGCCTCGCCCTGCCAGGAAAGCGATTAGTGTTATATATATCTCATATGGAGTAACACTGACTAACTCGCGCATTCGTCGGTATTTACCCGAATTTATCGGCAATTCGATGCCCGCCACGATCTGCCCCGAACCGGCGGCTCCCCCGTCGTTCTGCTATATTCGCGAATGCGTATGAACTCGAACCCGCACAGGCACGTGAAGACCTTGCTGGCGCTGGCCGCAGCCATCATGCTGCGCGCGGCCACGCCGGCGGGTTACATGCCGGCAGGCGCCGGCAGCGGCCTGCTGTTCGAGTTCTGCCCGGAGGGCGTGCCGGCCGGGTTCATGCAAATGCTGGCCGGTCATTCCGCACATGAGCACGCAGACCACGCCGGCGACGGCCATCACGAGGATCATCGCTGTCCGGTTGGCCACATGCTGCTGTCAGCCGCCGCTGTCGACAACGACTGGCAGGCCGAAATTGTGCCGGTTGCCGCGACTTTCGAAATTCTTCCCGCACGCGCCCTTGCGGGCACTACCCTTACCCACTACCACTCCCGCGGCCCGCCCGCCTGAAAAGCGATAACGACAGATAACAATTCAGCTTTTCAGGAGTAAACACAATGAACACCTGGCAGAGAGCAGCGTTTGCTGCCCTCCTCGCATTGCCTGCCATTGCCATGGGACAGGAAATGCAAGAGGAAGGACAGGGCGACGATGAAATCGTCGTCCTGGGCCGCGCAATCAACACGACCGCGACCCGCATCGAAGTCGAGCGCGAGATGCTCGTCGACACAGCGACCGCGCTAAAGGACATACCTGGCGCCAACGTTAACCGCAACGGCCTGATCACCGGCATTGCCCAGTATCGCGGCATGTTCGGCGATCGCGTCACGATCGGCATCGATGACATTGGCGTCATCTCCGGCGGGCCGAACGCGATGGATGCGCCGCTTTCCTATATGTCGCCGATGATTACCGAGGAGCTTATCGTCGACCGCGGCATTGCCTCGGTATCCCGGGCGCCGGAATCGATCGGCGGCTACATGAATACCCGGCTGGCCCGCGGCGACTTCAGCAGCGACCGCTTCGACGTCTCGGGAACGATCGGCACGCGCTTCGCCGACAATGGCGACGTTAGTACGACAGCCGGACGGCTGACGGCCGCGACCGACTCACACCGGGTCTCGCTGGTAACGGAAATCGACACCGGCAACGACATCGCGACACCGGAAGGAAAGATCCGGCCGTCGGGGCTACGCCGTAACCGCTACGACCTGAGCTATGCCTTCGGCGGCGAGGATACTCAGTTCATGGTCTACGGCGGTCGCCTGGACACGACCGATACCGGTACACCAGCGCTGCCGATGGACATACGCTATATCGAGACGGACATCGTCGGGCTGCAGTTCGCCACCCGCGTCTCGGAAACAATCGGTATCGAAGCTCGCTATTCGTACAACGACGTCGAACACCTGATGGACAACTTCACGCTGCGCGGCGCGCCGATGCCGCCGATGTACCGGCAGAACCTGGCGACAGGATCAGGATCGCAGTACAGCCTCGCCGGCGTTTTCGACCTGCCGGAATCCGAGCTGCGCGTCGGCCTCGACGGCATTGTGGCGATGCACGATTCGGTGATCAGCAACCCGAACAACGCCGCATTCCAGGTCGACAACTTCGCCAACGTCGAGAGAGACGTGACCGGCGTTTTCGCCGAGTGGACACGTGACCTGGGCGAGTCGGACATCGAGCTTGGACTGCGATACAAACGCGTCGATACCGATGCAGGGGAAGTTGGCGCTATGGGCATGCCGGATCCCATGGGCACGAATGTCGGCATACTTGCCGACGCTTTCAACGCTGCCAACCGCGACCTCTCCTGGAACACCGTCGACGCCGTGTTCAAGTATCGCGCGGACCTTTCGGACAACACCGAGTGGATTATCGAGCTCGGCTCGAAGACCCGCGCGCCGTCCTACCAGGAGCTTTACCTGTGGCTGCCGTTGCAGGCGACTGGCGGGCTCGCCGACGGCAGGACTTACATTGGAGACCTGACGCTCAGCGAGGAACGGTCTAACGAGATCGTGCTCGGCGTCACCAGTGACATTGGAGACTTCAGCCTGTCGCCGCAGCTCTTCTACCGGGACGTCGGCGACTACATCCAGGGCATCCCGTCGACGAACATGGTTGCAAACATGGTGTCGATGATGATGTCCGGGCAGCCCGCGCTGCAGTTCTCCAACGTCGACGCGGAGATCTGGGGCGCCGACATTGCCTGGAAATACGAGATCACTGACCGTTGGTACGTTGACGGCATCGCAACCTACACGCGCGGCAGGCGTACCGACGTCAGCGACAACCTGTATCGCCTCGCGCCGCTGAACGGCAGCATCGGCCTGACTTACGCCGCGGCCAACTGGTCGATCAAGCCGGAGCTGGTCGTCTACGCGAAGCAGGACAAGGTTTCGTCGTTCAACGACGAGCAGCCGACCCCGGGCTACGAAATCGTCAACGTGGCATTCGCGTGGAACCCGCTGGAGGCGCTCAGGGTCGAGGCGCGCGTGGAGAACCTTCTCGACGAGAGCTACCAGGACCACCTGGCGGGCATCAATCGTGCCATGGGCTCGGACATTCCCGTGGGTACACGCCTGTATGGCGTTGAGCGCACCATCAGCGCAGGATTCATCCTGAGCTTCTAGCCTTTGAGTCAACGCCCCGCGGCATGGCTGCGGGGCGTTCGCGAGGGTCAGAATTTGTCATCGTCGCGCATTTGATCGATGATTGGTCCGCTAACAACTAGGGGGGAGCCATGAGCAAGATCAGTCGACGGGATTTCGTAGTATCCACCGCTGCAGCCGGAGTCGCGGCAGCTGCGCCGGTCACCGCCGGGGCACAGTCTGCCGCCGTCCGCACGTCGGGGTCACGCCCGGTAATCATCGCCTCGAAGAACGGTATTACGCGCCTGAACGGCGGCGACAGGAACTGCGTCGAAACGGCGTTCGAAATGATGATGAGGGGAGAAGACGTCCTCGAATCGCTGATTGCAGGCGTCAACATCGTCGAGCTGGACCCCGAGGATACCAGTGTCGGTTACGGGGGGCTGCCGAACGCCGAGGGAATCGTGCAGCTCGATTCATGCTGCATGCACGGCCCGCGCAAGCAGGCAGGCGGC
>Ga0209536_100013235_pt1 | contig 11911 bp, 6 predicted proteins | sample DeeMarSeWOR28_12_FD_187461 | JGI IMG/M metagenome (GOLD analysis project Ga0209536, IMG submission 187461) | Marine sediment microbial communities from White Oak River estuary, North Carolina - WOR-2-8_12 (SPAdes) (version 2) | ecosystem: Environmental > Aquatic > Marine > Intertidal zone >...
CGCCGACGCGGTATTTCACGTCGCGGCAAGCACCAACCTCTGGTCGAGGAAGAACGCCGACCAGACCCGCGTCAACGTCGCGGGAACCCGCAACATGCTGGACGCCGCAATCGCCGCCGGGGCGCGCCGTTTCGTGCATACATCGAGTTTTGTCACCTGGGGCTTCCAGGACACCCTGATTACCGAGGAGAGCCCGCGCACGGGCGCCTTCGACTGGATCAATTACGTACGGACCAAGCACGAGTCCGAGCAACTGGTGCTCGATGCGGCCCGCAGCGGGCGCATCGACGCCGTCGTTCTCAACCCGGGCAACGTCCTGGGCCCCGGCGACCGGCGCAACTGGTCGCGCCTGTTCCGCATGATCCGTCTGGGAAAACTGCCGGGAGCGCCCCCCGGAGGCGGAAATTTCTGCGACGTGGGCGAGGTTGCGCGCGCCCACATACAGGCCTGGCACCACGGCGGCAGCGCGCAGCGTTACCTCCTCGGCGGCGAATTCGCCAGCTACCTGGATGTGATCCGCCTCGCGGGAAGCATCCTGGAAAGCCGTGTTCCTTCGGGACCCACGCCGCCCTGGCTGCTGACGGCCGGCGCGCGCCTCGCCTCTGCGCTGGCCGTTCTTACGGGAAAAGAGCCGGACATCACGCCGGAAGCTGCTGCGATCGTCACGCACACTATCCGTTGTGATTCCAGCAAGGCGGAGCGGGAATTGGGTTACCGCTCCGTCCCGCTCGAGGAAATGGTCCGTGAAACGATAGACTGGATGGAGGGAGAGGGATTGTTGTGATGAACAATGCCGATGAACAGCTCGAAGCGCAGGACCCGGAGAACAGCGGAGCAGACGCGGACGGTGGCCATTTGCCGGTTCCGGTGCCGGACGGCGAACTGACCATCCCGCCGGAGCGGCTCGCGGGTTCATTCGAATGCCTCAACTGCGGCACGGTGCTGCGGGGGCCTTTCTGCCACTATTGCGGTCAGCCGGACAAGAACTTCCTGCGCTTCTTCCCGGTCCTGCTGCGTGAATTGCTGGAAGACTTCCTCGACTTCGACTCGCGCTTCATGCGCACCATGAAGCCCTTGTTGTTCAGGCCGGGAAAATTGACCCGCGACTACCTGGACGGGCGGCGCTTCCGTTATACGCCCCCCTTGCGGCTGTACATCTTCTCCAGCATCGCCTGTTTTTTCATGGCGGCGGTGATCGCCTCCGACTCGATTCAGATCCACACCAATGGTGAGGACGGCGACGCCGTAACCGGCCTGCTTATCGGCGTGGAGGAGGACGCGGAGGTACAGGAAGCACTGGATCGCCTGGATCCGGAAACGCGCCAGGTGGTCGACGAGGCGCTCCAGCAGGCTGCGGAGGCCAGCGCAGAGGAAGACGGTGAAGACGACAATAGCATCACCTTCAACGACAAGCCCTGGGACCGGGAGACCAATCCCCTGGTGATCGGCTGGGTGCCCGACTGGGTCAATGAGTGGGTCAACGACGAGATCGCGCAATCGCCGGCGAAGGGCAAGCAGATCGAGGAAAATCCGGACCTGATCAAGGACAAGGTATTCGACGTGCTGCCGGCGACGATGTTCGTGCTCCTGCCCATCGTCGCGCTGCTGTTCAAGTTCTGGTACCTGTTCGGCAGGAAATATTACATCGAGCATCTGATCTTCGCATTGCACAATCACTCCTTCCTGTACGTGATGCTGCTGATCGTGATGCTGTCCAGTTGGCTCGCAGGCCTGGTCGAACCGGACGGAGAGGGGCGCCTTGCCGAGACGGTTTCCTGGATCTACATCGCTGTGGCGATATGGATACCCCTGTATTTCCTTTTTTCACTGAAGCGGGTCTACCAGCAGGGCTGGGCCATGACCATCACCAAGTACTGCCTGATCGGGATCTCCTACGTAGTCTTGCTGTCATTTGCGACCGCCTTCGTTGCGCTGCTGAGCTTCGTGCTGCTTTGAAGGAATTTCCCGCGTTTATGGCGATGGACGTTCAACAATTGACGGCGGAATTCGGCGAAAACGGTTACCTGGTTCTGGATGATTTTTTCGATGCGGAACTGATGGACCGGTTGGACGAACGAATCCTGTGCCACTTCGGGGACGACCCGGACTTCCGGCACCAGGAAGAATTCCTGGACAAGTCAAAAACCGAGGTCATCCCCTGGTTTCCCCAGCAGGAGGGTGTGCATGACTTCGACGCGGTGGAGCACCACCCGGTGCTGGAAGGGCTGACACGCAGCATCCTCGGCGATCAGTGGGAGCGGCTTTACTGCATGGTCATGTTTTCGAAACGGGGGACCCGGGGCCAGGCCTGGCACCAGGACTGCCCACCCGAGGATCCCGCGGTGTTCAACCTGAACCGGCTGGTTTACACGCGTGACATCTCCGACGACACGGGAGGCGAAACCGTCATCGTGCCGGGATCGCACCGCCGCGGCCTGTTGCCGGCCGGCGATCCGACCGGCGACTTTCCGGGAAAGGTCGTCATCAGACCGCGTAAAGGCACGCTCGTGCTGCTGCACGGCCACGCCTGGCATCGCGTCCTTCCGATCAGGGGCAAATTCCGGTTTTCCGCCAATTACCGTGCGGCGCCGCACGGACACACCCCGGACATCACGGATGTCTGCGTGTACCGGAACATGAGGTACCGCTTTTCCACGTCCAGCGTCATCGAAGAACGCCTGCTCCCGGCATAAGGCTCACCGCATCTCTTCGTCATAATCCGGCACGGGGTGCCGGCGCAAATGACGTGGCCACCCTGATCTCAAGGGCTGTACGTCATCGTGTTGCATTTCTCGATCAGCGCATCGATCTGTGGCCTGGTGACTTCTCCACCCGTGAAATACGGGAACTTGAGCAGGGGTTGATCGAGCAGGAAGTCCTGAATTTGGGCGTCCTCGGGCGGCGCGCCCTCCGCTGCGTGGCCGCCAATCCAGTCGGGCATCAGTTCGATGAGCAAAGGCCTGGTCTGATCGTCTTCCCACAGGACCCTGAAAAATGTGAATTCGTCACACTCGTAATTCAATTGTTGCTTCGACTGCAGCCGTATCGTCTCCGTCAACCGGATGTCCGCTGATGACGCTCCGATGGCTATTTCAAAATCGCCGCTCTCCGCGACCCAACGCGATCGTCCGGGATCAAAGAAGGAGAATGCCCTGTCATTCAGGGTAAAGCGGACGTCCTTGCGCTCGCCTGGCGCCAATGACACCTTGGTGAAGCCTTTCAGTTCCTTCAATGGCCGCTGCAGGCTGCTCACCGGGTCCGACACATACAATTGCACGACCTCCTTGCCTGAAACTTCACCTGTATTGGCAATGGTCGCGGTCACGACCAGTTCCTCGGTGTCCATAATCTGCTGCGACGAGACCCTCATACTCTCGTAATCGAAGGTTGTATAAGACAATCCGTGTCCGAACGGAAACAGAGGAGCGATGTCCCTGGCCTCAAACCAGCGGTAGCCGACGTAGAAACGCTCACCGTAAATGGACTCCCCCTGCTCCCCCGGGAAATTCAGGTAGGCCGGCGTGTCCTGCAGTCTTGCGGGAAAGGTCTCCGCCAGTTTCCCGGACGGATTGACCGATCCGAAAATAACATCCACAGCCGCGCCCGCCCCTGCCTGGCCCCCCAGCCAGGCCTCCACGATGGCCGGCACATCCTGCTTCCACGGCATCGCAACCGCACTGCCGTTGGTCAGCACGACGACGAGATCTTTCTGCACTGCGGCAAGCTCCGAGATCAGGCGATTGTGTGACGGAGGCAGATCGATGTGAAGCCGGTCTATACCCTCCGACTCGTACTGTTGCGGCAAACCGGCCAGCACCAGCGCCACATCGGCTTCCTGCGCCGCTCGCGTGGCCTCGGGAATCAGTGACAGGTCCGCATCGTCATCCAGCCGATACCCCCGGGCATATTGAATATTCTTCCCTTCGCCGTACTCTGTTTCGAGGATATCCAGGAACGTGTCCACGCGCGGGGGTTTTACCTCGGAACTGCCGTTGCCCTGATATCGGGGATTGACCGCAAACTCGCCAATCACCGCAATGCTCCTGTATTTGTCCTTCCCGAGCGGCAACAGCCCGCTATCGTTTTTCAACAGGACAATGGCTTCGGAGGCAATCCTTCGCGCCAGTTTGTGATGTTCCTCCAATTTCTGGTCGGCATCACTCTTTGCCGAGTCATTCGCTCTCAGGACTATTTTCAGAATTTCCCTGACCAGTTGATCCAGCCGGTCCTGTTCCAGTTCGCCGTTCCGCACCGCGTCGACGATTTCCTGGTTGGTGAGATGCCCCGGCTTGCCGGGCATCTCCAGGTGCATCCCCGCCTTGATCCCTTCGACCCGGTCGATAACGGCGTCCCAATCCGACACCACGATTCCCTCGAAACCCCATTCCTGTTTCAGTTTCCCGGTCAGCAATTCGAAACTCTGGGAACCGTACGTGCCTTGCACGCGGTTGTAGCAGGCCATAACGGTCCAGGGCTGCGCCTTCCTGACAGCAATCTCGAATGGCGTCAGGTAAATTTCGTTCAGCGTCCGGTCGTCGACGCGGGAGTTCATGACCATCCGCTCGGTTTCCTGGTTGTTCGCCGCGAAGTGCTTGAGCGAGGTACCTACGCCTTGGCTTTGAACTCCCTGTATGTAAGCGGCCGCCAGTTCCCCGGCCAGGAAAGGATCTTCTGAAAAGTACTCGAAATTCCTGCCGCCCAAGGGGGAGCGCTTGATGTTTACACCCGGGCCGAGCAGCACGTTGACCCCAAGCGCCTGGGCTTCCTCGCCCAGCGCCTGCCCGGTGCGGTACAGCAATTCCACGTCCCAGCTCGCTGCCAGGGCGGAAGCGGTCGGAAAACAGGTCGCGGGCGCCTGGTCACCGTAGCCCCAGGTGTCCGTCGATGGGGCCCTTCTAAGGCCATGGGGGCCGTCGGCGACCCATATGTAAGGCAGGTCCAAACGCGCAATCGGCTGGGTGCTCCATGCATCGCGGCCGGACGTCAATGACGCCTTTTCCTCGAGTGTCATCTGCTCCAGAAGTTTGTCAACTCGCGCATCGAGACTTGCTTCGTTCACCGGGAATCCCGTTTTGGGGAAAATCATGAGGAAACACCATACAGCCAGAATGGAAGTGATTTTTGAGCGGACGTTGATCATCAGGAATTTCCGGGCAGGTCCAACGTAATATGAGTGCAGCTTGACATGAGGCCCGCCAAGCCCGAGTCAGTCATTGTCCGGGATTCGAGCACGAAGAGCCACCAGCGCGGTCGGAGCGGAACCATCACGGAGACACAGACCGGGCGCGGCCCGTTTCGATACCGGCCGGTATCGGAATCGGCCGAATCGCGACCTCACCACGGAAGCAGCTCTGATCCGTTCCGGGTAACGTCATCCCAAAACGCTTCGAGTTTTTCCCGGTCAGCCAACGAAACGCGGCAGTCCGCCGCGACGAGATTGCTCTCCAGCTGCTCCAGAGTCCGCATTCCCGGTATGACGCAACTGACCTCGTCATAGGAGAGCAGGTATCCGATGGCTTTATGCGCCAACTCGGAGCCATCCGCGACGAGCCACTGAATCCGTGACACGAGTTCCGAACGCTGGGCAATCTGCTCCTCACTCCAACGCGACCGGATTCCCCCGAAGCGACTGCTCGCGTCAAACCGGCCGGTGAGCCAGCCGCTGTCCAGCGGCACCTTCACGATGGTGCCGGCGCCCTTCCGACGGACGCTCGCGAAAGCATGGCGTACGTCCTGATGAAATATGTTCAACAGGATTTCCAAGACACCGCTGCTCGTGTTCGAGAGGCACTCCCCGGCCTCCGCCGCCGAGTCCAGGCTGGCGCCGTAATGCCTGATCTTGCCCTGCAAGCGCGCCTCTTCCATCGCGTTCCACAGGGGGTCCGTTCCGCTGTACATTTGCCTGGGAGGATTATGCAGCAGAAGCACGTCCAGGTAGTCCGTTCGCAACCGGCTCAGGCTGCCTTCCAGACTCTTCCAGAACCAGCCCACGGTAAAATCTGTTCGGCCGTCCGGCGTGTGCCCGAATTTGCTGACCAGCACGACCTTTTCGCGCTTGCCCAGCAGCGCGTCGCCGAGCACGCGCTCGCTCTGTGTCCGGGCGTAGTTGGGGGCGGTATCGAAAAGGTTGATGCCGCCGTCGACAGCCGCGTGCACCAGGCGGTGAGCAGTCTGGGTATCCATACCGCCCCACGAATCGTCATTGCAGAGTTGCCAACCCCCGAAGCCGATGACTGAGACCTCGAGCCCGGTCCTGCCGAGTGGGCGTCTGTTCATGTTCGGCTTCTCACTGATGCCTCGCTTCATGGTACGCCGACAGAATATCATTCCGTGTGAATCGTGTTCAGCGTGGAATTCAGAGCCGTGCCTGCTCGCAGGGCCCGCATGAGTTATGCCCGTCGAGCGGGATGCGTTTCGCAACGGCACCCGTGCTAAAGTAGGAACCCTGAAGATGTAAGCGGTTTCACGGTCACAGGTCGCATGCTGACTTGTGGCCACCGCCCGCGCAATACGCAGCCAACCGGAAGCACGCTAATGACCGAAACCGACAAGTTCCAATACGACCCCACGCGGCGGCTTACCTTCAAGGAAAAACTCGGCTACGGCCTCGGCGACACGGCGTCCAATTTCTTTTTCCAGGTCTTCAACATCTTCCTGCTCTATTACTACACGGATGTTTTCGGTATCGATCCCGCGCTGGTCGGCGTGATGTTCATGGTGACCAAGGTGGTCGATGCCATCAGCGACCCGTTGATGGGCCTGGTTGCCGACCGAACGAATACGCGCTGGGGCAAATTCCGCCCCTATCTGCTCTGGGGGGCCATTCCCTATGGGGTCCTGGGCTATGCGATGTTTGCCAGTCCGGAGCTTTCCGACATGGGCAAGCTGGTCTACGCCTATGTCACTTACACGCTGATGATGTTGGCCTACACGGTGATCAACATTCCCTACTCGGCCCTGATGGGCGTGATGTCCTCGAACTCGGTGGAGCGGACCAGCCTGTCCAGTTATCGATTCGTCTGCGCCTTCAGCGCGGCCTGGGTCATCGGCACCTTCGTAACCCCGCTGAAAAACATCCTGGGCGGCGGAGACGAGGCACAGGGTTTCCGGCTGACCATGATGCTGTTCGCGGTGATTTCCATCGCCTTGTTCTGGGTGACTTTCGCCACCACCCGGGAGCGGGTGAAACCGCTGCAGGAAAAGTCCAACCTGAAACTGGACTTCCAGGCCTTGCTCACCAACCTGCCCTGGATCACCCTGTTCTTCGCCGCGATTTTCACGCTGATGAACGCAGCCGTACGCAACGGCACGATCATGTACTACTTCAAGTACTACGTCGGCGACGACGGGACACCCATTTTCCTGATCTTCGATCAGACCGCCGTCTTCATGTCGCTGGGCCTGGTCGCCATGGTCGCCGGAATTGCCTGCACGAAGGCGCTGGCCTCGCGTTTCGACAAGCGCCTCCTGTTGATCGTTCTGGCGACCCTCAACGCGCTGGCGATGGCCGCCTTTTACTTCATTCCGCCAGACCAGTTCCTGCTGATGACAGTGGTCAACATGTTCGCGACGTTGGTCATTGGGCCCACCATCGCACTGGTCTGGGCCATGTATGCGGACACCGCCGATTACGGTGAGTGGAAGACGGGCCGGCGCACGACCGGGCTGGTGTTTTCCGCCCTCCAATTCGCCCAGAAGCTCGGCCTGGCCGTGGGCGCCGGATTGACCGGAATCATTCTGTCTCTGTTCGGATTCATTGCCAACGAGGTACAGAGCGGCCAGTCCATCAACGGAATTCGCCTGATGTTCAGCGTCTTCCCGGCAGCCCTGGCCATGGCGGGCGTGGTGGCTGTTCTCTTCTATCCACTGAGGGACAAGAAGGTCAAGGAAATCGAGGCCGCACTGAACGAGCGGCATGGCTACCGGAGCCCTCAGGAGGCCGCGGAGGCCACTCCCTGACGGCCTCGGTAACGGCCTTACCTCAACATCTCGTCAGGGATGTCGACGATTATTTTGCGAATTAGCCCCTCGCGCCGGAACAGGGACTGGCTGAAATCCCGGCCGAGCCGCCCCCCGGGGATCGCCACCTGGCCGCCGCTGTCCTCGTATACCGTGATGGCCCGTTCCCGCGCGCGCCGGAAGATGACCGGCACGGTGCAGAGGCTGAAAGCCAGGCAGCCGGCGTCGATGTCTTCGCTTCGCGTTTCTCCGCTCGCCAGGTACGTCCAGGTCACAGGCTCCTCCAGGAATTCCTCGCGCGTGAGCAGGGTTGGCGCAAATTCGATTTCCCCATCGTGGACGCATACACCGAGCTCACGGAAGCGTGTGATCACGTCCTCCTTGACCTGCCCCGTCATGCCCGGCTGCTGAACACCGGTAAAACCCGGCGTGTGGGAGTACGGGTCCGTGGTGAAGGCTCCATACTGGGCCGGCTCTTTATGGATTCCGAGGCCAGCCTTGATCTCGTCGAAATGGCTGAGCAATTCCTGCCGGATTTCCGGGTCGGCGTCGACCTGTGCCGGCCCGGTGATCGCTTCTGCCGCCGCCAGCAGCAGCTTGGAGACCATGTGCCAATAGATGCTGCCCAGGCCTTCGTACTTGAACATCGATCCCGATCGGCCGGTGAACCGCCGGTGCCGGAACACCGACTCGTAGACCTTCAGGAGCGCGTCGGCATCCGCCACGGCAATATCCGGATGATCCTCCAACGCCCGGGCGAGTACCCGCGCGCTGCTGAAAGCCGTGTTGAAATGCACCTTGCCATCGATGTCCTGTTCGATGAAATCCGTGCGCCCGGACCGCAGTTCCTCGCCAATCCAGTCGTTGCCATTGATCAGTGACGGGTCGATGACGTTTCTGTCCAGGAAAGGGACCTGCGGTCGATCCGGATAAAGCAGGAAGCTGTTCTGATCTGGACGGTACAAGCGGCTCGACCTCAGAGCATCGAGCAGCGCCAGGCTCTCCTCCAGACCGAGATAACCGGAACTCAGCACAGCCACCTGGCCCTCGAGCATTTCGTACAGGTGCTCGACTTCGCAACCGTCCGGATCGAAACGGATAAGGTTGTAGGAATGGAACAGCCCGTCCGGCCTCCGGTTCGCAGCGATGCTGTGATCGATGAATTCCAGCGCCAGCTCGACGAAAGCCAGCAGTTCCGACGTGCCGACCGCAGACCGTTCTCCCGAGAACCCGGCGTACACGCGGTCCCGGTATTGTTCGCCCAACCTGCCCAGCGCGTCCATGAAGGCTTTCCGCTGTCCGGATTCGACGGCCCCGTCCAGCATGGACCGCGAACGCTGCACCACCTCGCCGATCTCCGCCAGGAGTGCCGCGACCTCGGCGGATAGCGGAAAGTTTTCCCCGGATCGTTCAACCAGAATGCGGGCGAACAGCTTCAGGTACCGGCGCAGGTAACACAGCGTCACCATGGACAGGCCGTACCCGACCAGCGCATTGTTCGCGTCGTTCCATTCGGGGCGCTGGGTGTTCATCCAGATCCCCCCGCCAGGCACGAAGTTGCAAAACTTGGACAGTACCGGCACCAGCAGCTTTTCCAGCAGGTTGACACGGTGAATGGAGCCGTCCGCCAGCGTCAGCAGTTGGCCGTCGCTGCCGATAGCCCCGACGCGCCCGGCTATGGCGGCGGCCTCGGTAGCGTCGTAGAGCACCGTGTCGTGCGGATCGCGAACCAGCGCGTCGTAGCCCTTGATACGGTACGGCACGTTGGCGTAAACGAAGATATCGCGGGAGAGAGACTCACCGAGTCGTCCGGGGTGATAGGCCAGGGACAACTCGAGCAGCTTGAGCAGGTAATTGACCTGGTGGTCGCCCCAGTAACCGATGTTCGACCAGGGGTTTTCCGGCTCGATGATTTCCCAGTCGAAGCCGTCCCGGGTGATCCGATAGGGATTGTAGCCGTCGGCCGTCGTCGCGTTGACGAACTTGGCAATGAAGCTTTCGATGTATTCGGGGTAGGAGAGCGACAGGGCCTCCCAGTTCTGGAAAATATCGCGCCAGTTGCCCTGGTAATAGAGCTTGTCGGACCCGTCTTCATTGCGAATGTCGATCGAAAAGCGGTTCCAGGGCCGGCTGGGGTCGCCGTGGCGGCGGCTGAACGTCAGGGGCAGGTATTCGAGCGCCAGGCGCTGCAGGTCAGCTTGTCCGCTGCCTTCGGCCAGGCTCAGCAGGTCGTTCCGCGTCAGCGGCCCGCCCCGTCCCTGCAGCAGGCCCGCACTATACTCTGCCAGGGGCGAATTCCAGGCCTCGACAAATTCGAGAAAGTCACCGCGTGGGAACCTGTATTCATCGTAGAAGGTTCCGCCACGCATGATGTTGAACATCGTGTTGGAGAAGTGCCGGGCCGTGGTCAGGCGATCGGACGACAGCTGGAACCCGTCGGCGCCGCCGACCAGCTGCAGCAGGCGCTGCGCGCCGGCGTCAATATCTCTCTCGATCTCCTCGGGCGCCACGCCGGCATGGATCTGCCCCAGCAGGCCGGCCAGCTGAGAAGGACCCCGGTTGATGTCGGCAACGACGTACCAGTTTCTCTCCGCCCTCGGCGCGAGCGAGAGTGAAGACTGGACGAAGAACGCACCCCGCTTGCCCCTTGCCCGGTGCTCCGGCGCGACCGGGGAACCCGCGCAAAAATCCTCGATCTGGTCCTCCGATACGAGCACACGGGGATCGTCCAGGCCCACGCTCCAGGCAACGGTGGCCCTCAGGGCTTCGCAGGGCTCGGCGCGGTCGGTCAGGATCGAGCTCAGGCTGTAGATGCCCGCCGGCAGCTCCGGGACGGACTCCGCCTGCTTGTAGGCGTCCAGCAGCGTACTCAGCTCGGTTTGCGTCTGGCGGTTGACGCCGAAGGGCAGCAGGTTGCGCAGGCCATCGAGGAGTTCGATGCGTCGATCGGTACCGCCGGTATTCCGAACGCCGGAGCGCTTCACGAAACCGAACCGTTCACCGACCGACCAGCCATACCGGAACACCAGGTCGAGATCGTGGTTGACCTCTTCGAAAATCAGGCGGTTGCCGGGCAGGTTCTTGTACAGGTTACGTTCCAACGCGTACGCGGACAGGTTGCCGGAAAACGGCACCCACAGCCGGGTCTTGCCCTGCTCCTCGACCAGCAGCGCCGTCAGCGGGCCGGTCGTTGCAACACTGTCGTGGATCTTGTCGTCGGTCTCGTACGGAAACAGGGCATGATCCGGATTTCGGCGTCCGCAGGTCAGCCCGCCGGCACTCGACACGAACATCCAGTGCTCCGTTCCGCTGACCAGCGAGATCAGGAACGGCGGCATCACGTGGTAGTTGTGGATCCGGTAAAACGGCTCGCCATCGCACTGCACGATGCTGCCCGTGCCGCCGTCCGTTGCCCGTCTCACGGGCGATTCGCTCCAGTTGAATTCTTTCATCATCGGTCCCGATGGCTGCAAACCCGTTGCAAGGCCACTCTCATTGCACCCGGAACGGGATATTGGCGTGGCCGGCATGCCCTTTCCCGTCGTAGACATAGACGAACAGGCGATAGGCCCCCGCCAGCTCCGGCGCCGACACCGTCGCGCCGCCATCCCCGATACCGGCGACGGCCCCGGGGATTGCCTCGGGCACCTCTTCGGGGTCCCCGCCGACCTGGGTGGCGTCGCTTTCCCGCCTGAGCTCCCAGCGATACGTCAGCGGGTCACCGTCCGGATCGGCTGCGATCGCGCGCGCGGGGTACCTGCGGCCCGGCTCCAGCACGATGTCCTCGTGCGCGACCCTGGCGTCGAGGAACAGGCCCTCCATCTGCGGCGACCGGTTCGCCGGCCAGTCCCCCTTCCACGCATGATGCATCACGTCGACGGCCTCCGTGACCGACCCGTCTTCCAGGAACATGCCATACCAGGTCGGCGTGCGCTCCTGTTTCTGGCCCCAG
>Ga0209536_100013236_pt1 | contig 11911 bp, 11 predicted proteins | sample DeeMarSeWOR28_12_FD_187461 | JGI IMG/M metagenome (GOLD analysis project Ga0209536, IMG submission 187461) | Marine sediment microbial communities from White Oak River estuary, North Carolina - WOR-2-8_12 (SPAdes) (version 2) | ecosystem: Environmental > Aquatic > Marine > Intertidal zone >...
CGGGAGGGCCTAATTTGCCTGAAAATACAGCTGTGTACATGCAAGCAGATTCCACTGATGAACGCGACAAAAAGGCCCCGCGAGCAGTATTGCCCGGTCCTTTAAGAATCACCACGACCGAGGCTATTTTGCTCTGTTTAGAGAATAACCGGTCTCTCGTGGTGGAAAGATTAAATCCTTCGATTAAGAAAACCTTTGAGGACACGGAACGGGCTGTGTTTGATCCAGAAACGAACGCGATAATCTCCGGCGGCCGGATTGACGGTGAACGTCTCGCAAGATCCGGGTCCGAAACCGAGAGCTTCACCACGGATGCCGGCGACGGAATCATCTCTCTGAAACAATTCTTCCCCACAGGTACGACGGTCTCGCTGGAGGGCAGCACACAAATGGATGACTCCTCTCTTTACCGAGACGCCTTTTACTGGACACGGTTGGGTATGTCGGTCAATCAAGCCATCCTGAGAGGATACGGTACGGAGGTGAATCTGGTCAGATTACGACAGGCTCGCCTGGACACACGTATGTCGGAATATGAGTTGCGGGGCTTTACCCAGTCTTTGGTAGCTCAAGTGGAACAGACCTATTGGGACTACGCACTTGCAAGGCGTCAGGTCGAAATTTTTGAGGAGTCTCTGAAGGTGGCCCGTCAGCAACTTAACGAAACCAATGAGCTGATCGCAGTCGGTCGATTGGCCAAGTCTGAATTGCCTGCAGTCCAAGCCGAGGTTGCGGCACAGGAACAAGGCCTCATCAACGCACAAGCCGATAAGGAATCCATTCGGTTGCAGCTCCTGCGTCTACTCAATCCCCCGGGACCGGGACTCTGGAGGCGGGAAGTCGATTTGATCTATCAGTCGACCTTACCCGAAATAAAACTCGATGAAGTGGAGTCGTATGTGAACGCGTCAATGCTTATGCGACCCCTTTTGAACGAGGCTCGGCTGAAGATACTTCGAAATGATTTGGACGTAGTGAAAACCAAAAACGGTTTGCTTCCCTTAATGGATCTTTTCATTACCCTTGGCAAAAGTGGATATGCAAATTCCTTTGGAAATTCCATAGGAAACATGGATGGAGACAATTACGACGCCCTGGTAGGTATTCGATTCCAATATCCCATTTATAATCGAGAGGCAAAATCTCGGCACCAACGGGCCCTGTTGACGCGGGATCAAACAGAAAAAGCCTTGGGGAACCTTTCGCAGCTTGTGGAGGTGGATGTTCGAACCGCCTACATTGAAGTCAAGCGTGCCAAACAGCAGATTGCTGCCTCCTCTGCCACACGCATGTTCGACGAGGAAAAACTTCGTATAGAGACCGAAAAATTGCGTGTGGGAAAATCAACCAGTTTTTTGGTCGCTCAGGCTCAACGTGATCTATTGATCAGTAGAATCGCAGAGGTCCAAGCCGTTGCAAACTACATCAAAGCACTGATCAATCTTTATCAGCAAGATGGATCACTGCTTGAGCGCCGTGGCATTGCCGCGCCCGGCCGAGAACCGGTGAAGCTTCCTTAGAACAGGAAATATTGATCATTTAAAATTTCGTAAGGGTATAACATTTTTGCCAAGCATTTCATTGCGAACCATGCCTTTTTCTTTGGAGTGCCTATGTATTGTGCACGAGCTGCAATGCCTTCAACTTTCGTGTACTACTATTAACCTTCTCTTCCCACCACCCTGGAAAAGTCATGATTACATGATGTATTGTTGACCCTTCCATGCCCTACCCATATTGGTCTCAAACGTCCCCTCTCCTTTCACTGTTTTTCATTTTTTTACAATTTCAAAAGACTTTTTTTACAATACCGGGCGACCATATTCGTAAACGGGTGATTGATGTAGAAAAACCGCCCGAACAGGGCAAATACGCCAATATCCTGGTTCCTTTTTTCTAAAGGGCGGGTGAAATGGTTGACCTAACTGACTGTTTTGAGTATAAGTTGGCGGAGAGAGAAGTCTTGCTATGAAGGCCCTAAAAAGAACAGGTGTAACGGCCGCAATGGCATTTTTTTTGGGAGTTGGTCTCTGCTATGCTCAGAACGTTGCTAGACAACTCTCGGATAAAGGGTTGGAGTATGCTGCTGAAGGCAAACTTGCTGAGGCCAAAGAGGAATTTCAAATGGCCTTGAAGCACGACGCGTTTTACGAGCCTGCAAGAAGAAGTCTAAAAATCATTGAAGATGTAAGTAACGAAAAGATAAAAGAGGAGACGGCTTTTCATCTTTTTAGGGGGGCAGTCCATCACAACAGAGGGCAGCTGATTAAGGCCATTGCCGAGTACAATATGGCGATAAAGATAAACCCTGACTATGCTCCTGTTTACAACAATCGGGGATTTGCCTATGTGGGCAAAGGCGAGTATGAACAGGCCATCGCTGATTTCAATAAGGCCATCGAAATAGATCCCAAGTTTGCTATGGCGTACAACAATAGGGGGTATGTTTATAGCGTAAAAGCCGAGTATGATCAGGCTATCTCTGACTCAAACAGGGCTATAGCGTTAAACCCCAAGCTTGTTATGGCTTACAACAATAGGGGGCTTGCTTACCTCAACAAAGGCGAGCACGAGCAGGCCATCGCTGATTGCAGCAGGGCCCTGGAGGTAAATCCGACGAATGCCATGGCCTACAACATTAGAGCGGTTGCCCATTTTTACAAAAGAGATTTCGATAAATCATGGGATGATGTCTATAGAGCACTGAATTTGGGATATCCTGTTCGTCCAGAGTTTCTCAAGGCGCTCAAAGAAGCCTCAGGAAGAGAGAGGTGAGCGGGGCGCATTCTTTATGCCTGAGACTAGTCTGATCTCCATCCTCTATGCAACGATGACCGCGGCGTTTTTTGGTGGGCAGGTTGTTCTGACCATGCGGAGTCTAAGCTATGTGGATCCGCAGACCAGTTCCATGATCTCCATGGGTACCTGCGTTTTGGTTTTTTGGTTATTGGCGCCGTTCCTGCTTCGAATTGAGTACTTTCTGAACCCGGGGATGTGGATTTTTTTCGCCAACGGTCTCATTCATCCCCTATTTTCCATGTATTTGGCCTTCGAGGCCACCAAGCGGATGGGTGCCACTGTATCTGCTACCATTGCGGCAACTGCACCCCTCTTTGCCTCTGCTGGCGCCGTGCTGGCACTGGGGGAGCATCTCACCGTGGCCTTGCTGACAGGGACTCTGGGCACCGTGGTGGGAGTCATGGTGCTTTCCTGGAAGCGCCAAGGTCCCACCAATTGGGGCCTTTCAGCCTTGCTTCTGCCGATCGGTGCAGCGGCCATTCGGGGAGCGAACCATATGGTGGGGAAGTTTGGTCTAGAGATACTTCCCAGTCCCTACTTTGCCAGCCTTGTGTCTTTCACGGTCTCGTTCATTGGCGCTATACTTATCTACCGTTACCGCCTAGGCACGCTGCCGTTGAAACTCCATAGGCAAGGTTTGAAGTGGAGCGGGCTCTCTGGTTTATGCATTGCTATGGGTGTTCTTTGCATGTACACTGCCCTTCACACCGGTTTGGTCATCGTGGCTTCCCCTATAATCTCTGCCTACCCGCTTTTCACATTTCTCATAAGTCTGCTATTCCGTCAGGAGGTGTTGAGCTTGCGTGTGCTGGTTGGGGTCATCCTGGTTATGGGAGGCGTCACCTGGATTAGCCTCCAGTGATGCGCAGGAAAGGTGGGGCAAGTTTAGCCTTTTTTTCCACTTTCAGTTTACTCGGGAGGTTCTATAGGAAGCCCAGCCGTTTTCCAGCCATTTACTCCCCCCAATAAAACTTTCACATTGGAATATCCCCTTTCCGCATAATCGTCTGCCACCCTGGCAGAAGTTGCTTCGCCCGCTCAAGCACAGTAGAAGATGATCATCTTTTCTTTTCCGATACTTTTTAGTTTATCCTTGAACGTCCTCAGAGGAATCGCACCCTGCAGTCGCATCGTATTGAACTTTTCATCGCTATCATAGGAACAAACTAGGATTGCCTGCCCCTTTATTACATTCTTCCGAGCCTCAATTACGGCGATCCGTTCCGCTGCTTCCGCTTTCAGAAGAAGCAAATTTTCTTCATAAAAAGAAACTATTGCCATAGAAGCTAAGGTCAAAAACAGCACCAAGAATATTTGCTTTCTCCTCATCTTCTTAATTCTCTCCTCGCAAAACTATTGATAACCCATCCGCCAACTCTAATTATTTTTCCAATTAACAGATTGCTAGACCCTATTAAGAGGACGGATTTTTTCTACATAGAATCCAGTTTATGCATCTTTTACTTCATCTCTTGTACCACGTGATGGGCATTATATTAAAATGCCCATGCACGAGAACAAAAATCGGAGTTTTGACAGACGAGAACGAGCGGGTCTACAAGCCCTGTTCAAGTCGGTGTCTGACTTATGCAGTTTTTTGCTCCAAGATATAGCTCAGAATTAGGAGCGTCGCGGGCCAGAGTCCAATAAATATACCCACTTCATGTGACCTGGCAAAAAATACGATTAGGGCTGCTGGAATAGACAGAAGCCCCAACCAGAAACTAAGCGTAGCGAGTCCTTTCATGATTCAATTCTCCTTTCATTCAGTTTTAATGATCCATCCCCAATAAATACACACTGGCGACTGAGATCCTTTGTTAGGGTTTTTGCACTTTAAAAATGACTGGGGCCACTACTAACTTGTAAATTCTCCCAATCAGCTGCCTATGCGCCTTGAGAATGATCAGATCCATCTAGTCCCCTATGGGAAGAGCCCTAGATGCATCATCAAGACAATTTTTAAGATCCTCATCGGTAACGTTTTTCGGATTCTGAAGATCCTCAATGCGACAAACATACTCGTTGCCTACCTTGTCCTTGATCCACACAAATTTTTTCTTGTGTTTCGGTTCTTTTATGACATCAATCATCTCTTGACCTCCTCTTCAATAAATTTTATTCTCTTTATATTTCATTTCACTCGTTCCTGGATTGAAAAGCTTCTTTGGCCCCGTTTACAGGATCCTCGTAATCATCTTCAAAATTTGGGATTTCTTCATCAGACCATCTTCTGATGTTCTTGATAATTCTATTCTGGATTTGACGCACCCTTTCTCTCGAAATATGGTACTTATCCCCAAGTTCTTGAAGAATAAGAGGCTCTTCGGCCATAATCCTCTTATCAAAAATATCAGCCTCTCTCTTTGTAAGCCGTTTCCGAAATTCCTTGAGCTTCTCCACAAAAATTCCCTGTCGCTGTTTTTCCGAGAGCCGATCATCTATAGGCATTGTTGGATCTTTTACGAAGGCTTCATAAGTCTCTCTGGAGTCTTCGCCTATTGGCGTGCTTAGAGAAAGTTCGCTACCCTCTAAGCGTTGAACCATTTCTATAACATCTTCCTCTTTGACATCGAGTCGCTCGGCAACAATTTTTGGTTCGGGTACAAATCCGAAGGCTTCTAAGCGGTTTCTCTCCCTCGCCAAATTAAAGAACAACTTGCGCTGGCTTTGGGTTGTCCCGATCTTCACAAGTTTCCAATTGTCCATAATGAATTTCCACATAAAGGCTTTGATCCAAAAGGAGGCATAGTATGAGAACTTGACCCCTCGACTGGGATCAAATTTTCTGGCAGCCTGAAGCAGACCCAGATTGCCCTCCTGAATGAGGTCCAATACATTTTTGGCCCAGTAGCGACGAAAATCCATGGCAATTTTTGCCACAAGTCGTAGGTTCGACGTCACTAATTGGCTCACTGCTTCCTCATCATTGTTCTCATACACTCTCCGAGCAAGCTCCATCTCTTCTTCTCTGGTTAAAAGCTTGTAATGTCTTATCTGTTGGAGATATATCTGGAGCGCATCACCGGAAAAAATGTCCTGGTTATCCGTTTGAGACCCCTTCGATCTGTTCAGCCCTATGTTGATATCAGTTGTATCCTCGTCGGGATTAGTGGCTTCGTACTGATAGGCTAAATGTTCCATTTTCTTACTCCGTTCATTTTCTCTCCCTCGCTATAATCTGAGGAAGTATTTTATGGCAATTACCCCTGCCTGTTGATCCAATTAACTTCCTAACTCTCTGAGCACTTCAATTTCCGTTGTCTGTGCCAACATACTGAACTTTATTTCTGGAGTGTCACTTAAGAGCTTCAGGGCTCCCAGAAGCACACCGAATTTGTCTGATCGTAAATGTCTATCTAAGTCAGCCTGTGTTTCCCACTCCTCAATAAGTATAAAAACTTTTTGGTTTTCCACATCCTGATACACGTTGTATTTAATGCAACCCTGCTCACCTCTTATCCCACCAAGTAGAAGATGCAGAGTTTGCAAGAACTCCTTACGATTCTCAGACGGAACGCTTATAACTGTGCTGGACACAATCATTGCAACACCTTTTCCTAAACTAATACTGATCACATTGAAGTTTCTCTGCTAACAGAGCAATCATTGTGCCGAAGATGTCCTCTCGTCTTAAAATAGGGATAAACACCTGATATATATATTCATTTCGCTACTAAAGGCATTGCGGAATGGCCCTAGAAAAGCCGCAATGAACCGTGATATTTCAAGGCGCCGATAAATACTGCGGCTTATCCCATCTCTGACCATCTCACAGAAAGTAGGAAACAGACTGATGAATTGGAATCGAGGGGAGACGAGTTGGGAAATAAAAAAAGGTAGGCAGTGTGATAGAGAAACGGGTTATTGTTATGCGGGTCTCTTTATGCCAAGTTTTTTCATTCGGGAACGAAGGGTACCCGGGTTAAGCCCAAGGATTTGGGCAGCGCCGCCTTTCCCTTCAATCCTCCACCCGGACGCTTCCAGTACCCGAGTGATATGTTCGCGTTCAATCTCTTCAAGGGTCTGCTTTCCATATGTGGTGTTCTCAGTAGTCTTCGGGACCTCAACAGACAGAGTTGGACCTTGAGATACAATCACAGCCCGCTCAATCACATTCTCCAATTCCCGTACATTGCCGGGCCAAGAATAGTTCTGTAAGACTTCCGTTTCCTTTGGCGCTATCGTCGTAATTTCTTTACCCATCTTCGTGCTGAATTTACTCACGAAGGATCTGACGAGGAGGGGGATGTCTTCTTTCCTTTGCCTTAAGGGGGGCACAGTGATGGGGAAAACATTCAATCGGTACCAGAGATCCTCTCGGAATCGCCCTTTTCTTACCTCTTCTTTCAGATTTCTGTTCGTAGCTGCAATGATCCTAACATCCGATTTGATTGTACGAGAACTGCCCAGCCTTTCAAACTCTCCATCCTGTAAGACCCGGAGCAGCTTTACCTGAAGGTCCAGAGGCAAGTCCCCGATCTCATCCAAGAAGATAGTTCCTCCATCTGCCAGTTCAAAACGGCCAATCTGCTTGATCTGTGCGCCTGTAAAGGCGCCTTTTTCATGACCGAACAGCTCACTCTCAATGAGATTGGATGGCAGTGTGGCACAATTCACCTTCACCAACGGCCGATCTCTGCGTGAACTCGCATTATGGATGGCACGGGCAACCAGTTCCTTACCCGTTCCTGTCTCACCTAGAATGAGGGCTGTAGCATCCGTTGGTGCCACCTGCTCCACCTTGAATAGAACATATTTGAGCGCATCACTTTGGCCGATAATCTCTTCAAAGTTGTGCTCCAGTTTTATCTCGTCACGAAGATAGATATTCTCTCTCTGCAAACGGTCCCTTAACTGCTCTATTTCCGCAAGTGCTCTTTGGAGCCTTTTCTCTGCATGTTTGCGATCCTCTATTTCTTTGAGAAGTTCAAGGTTCGCTTTCGCAAGTTCTCTAGTTCTTTCCTTAACCCGACCTTCCAATTCGTCGTGCGCTTTTTGAAGTGCCTCTTCTGCAAGCCTGCGCTCGGTAATGTTGCTGTGTGAAACTACGGCGCCGTCTCCTTCTGAGCTCAGCGGCGTAACGAACATCATGAACCAACGCTTCACAGCGGGCGAGTGACAGGGATATTCCAGGCTGAAATTAAGTAGGGATCCATTTATTACCGATAAAATGCCTTCTAGGGCTTCACCCGCATGTTTGTCTTCTGCAGCCGCCTTTCTGCAGACACCCAGATAGTTAACTCCAATTGACGTTCCTTTCAATTCTGTATCCCCATTGCTGCGGGCAAACACATCCCATGACTCATTTACATAAACGATGTTTCCCTCTCTGTCCAAGACAGCAATATTCGCATTGAGTGAATTAATGATAGCCTGAATAAAAGAGTCTCGCTCTTGGTGTGCTCGTTCTAATTTTTCTTGAGCGGCCATGTGGGTCTCCGATTGATAAACTAAAAGATGACCAGAAATAAGATTTTGAGCTCAGGCAGTCTGGCGTAAGCGGGGTGGGAGGATGAATACCTTCCGTAACCCCTCCTTTAACGAAATGGCCTCCTCCGGGCAGAAGCGGGCGCAAATTCCGCATCCAAAGCATAAGCCTTCCTCGCGTTCAGCCTCTTCATTCTCATTTAGCTGTATGGCCTCGGTGGGACATCGCTCTACACATATGCCGCAGCCAGAGCAGGCATCTTGATCGATCACAGAAAGGTAATACGTGGAATTATTTAAAGGTAGCACCCCATCACGCCAGGCCTTGAGAGTGTCACAGCAATCCTTGCAGCAGTTACAAATGCTCGTCTCCGGACGAGATACATTTGAAATGGGATGGAAGGCCTTGTGGACAAGCCCAGCCTCCTCAGCCTCTTTCATGATCTTGAAAGCCTCTTCTTTTGTGATCTTTTGAGCGAATCCTTGGGCTGCTGTGTGCCGTGCTGATTTACCAAAGGTGAAACAGTTCAGCATGGGTGCTTCTGTATCACAGGGTTCTCCTAACATGACTCGCCGCTGCCGGCAAAAACAGCGGCCCACTGCAATGTCATCGAATTTATTGATGATCTCTTCCACCGACTGGCTCGGCAGGACGAATTCCTCAGGCACCCGTATACTCTTATCAACAGGAATGACTTTAATATCCTTTCCGTCCTCTCTGCTCCGAAGGGGGACGGTCCGATCAACGGGTGGGGACGTCTCGAATACGGGGACCAAATTATCATAATTACCCTGGACCCGGTCTCCCAATTCTATGATGAGCTTTTCAAATAATTTAGCCAACTCCAGTTCCCTCTCATCCCCTTTCAGCTCGCCCATGAACGTGTACTCCATCAACCCAACCGTCATGAGAGGAAGCAGTCTGTAGACCATGACCCCTGCTGAACTCGGTTGGTTGAAGATGAGGCCCTTCTTGGCAAGACGCATTGCAAGCTGATCAATCTTCTCTTCAGTGAGATTGCTGGATGCCTTCAACTGCTCCACGCTCTGGGACGCCTGCTTACGGAACGCCTCAATAAAATCCAGTTCTTCGTCGTCGTCCTGTATGACATTTTTCAGGATGGAGATTGTCGTGTCATTAACCGGGAAGGGCACCGTGCCCTGGTTACAAATCACTTGGGCAGCCAGCTCGTATTTCTTTTCTAATGAATCTCCAGCCATAGTGTCTTTACCTCCCTTCGGGATGGGATCGTTCTAATAGACTTATGAAGGTGTGTCAAAATGATTGGATGGATTCTACAGGACTTCTTGCAAGATTACAAATGAGGCTGTCGGAAAACGCCCATCTGCCATTCGACAAGCCGTTCAACAGTCTCAATGATATGGGTAAAATTCTCGCAAGCTATTTGGTTAGCAATAACGGCGCGCATAAGTTCTTGGCCCGTTTTGAGAGGAATTCAAGGATGGAAATAGCTGGCATGAGCCGATCCTCATGAACAGACCTTTGCGGCTTGATCGGCTTATTTTGATTTCCTTTGTCACATGCTCGTATAAGTAGCCATTTTGGGGCCCAAGTCTTGAAAGTCCGTGTATTCCTCTTCAAAATTTGAGATCTGCTTCTTGGACCATTCTGTGAGGTTTTCAATGATTCTTTGCTGAATCTGACGCACCCTTTCCTTTGAAATATGGTATTTATCCCCAAGTTCTTTCAGAATTGTAGGATCTTCAGCCATAATTCTGTTATCAAATATGTCTGCTTCTCTCTTGGAAAGCCCCTTGCGAAATTCCCTGAGGTTCTGCACAAAAATCACACGCTGCTCTTCTCTGGAAAGCTGCTCTTCGATAGCCACGGTTGAGTCCTTCAAGAAGGCCCCGTAAGTTTCTCCTGAGTCTTCTCCCAAGGGCGCGTCGAGTGAAAGCTCACCACCCTCCAAGCGCATGGTCATCTCTATGACCTCGTCTTCCCTCACGTCGAGCCGCTCGGCGACAAGCTTCGGTTCGGGAGCAAAGCCTTCAGCCATCAATCTGGCTTTCTCCTTTGCCAGATTAAAGAATAACTTACGTTGTCGCTGCGTTGTCCCGATCTTGACCAGCTTTGAGTTGTCCATGAGGAACTTCAACATATAGGCCTTTATCCAGAATGAGGCGTAGTATGAGAACTTCACCCCTCGACTGGGATCAAATTTTCTGGCAGCCTGGAGCAGGCCCAGATTGCCCTCTTGAATAAGATCCAGCAGGTTTTTTGACCAGTAGCGCTGGTGGTCCATCGCAATTTTCACCACGAGCCGCAGGTTTGATGTGATTAACCTGTTGACTGCCTCCTCATCACTGTGCTCCCTCACCCTTTGGGCAAGCTCGACCTCTTCGTCTCTGCTCAAGAGCCTGTATTGTTTTATCTGGAGGAGGTAGATCTGGAGATGATCATAAGGTGAAATGTCCCTGGTTTTGGATTGCGGCCAAGTTTGCATTTTAGCTCCCCTCCTAAATTCCCTTAGATTCGCGTTTTAGTTGTTGAATTCACATCAAAAAGTTGAGTCTTCTATCTCATTTCTCAGTCAACAAACTGCCCAGGATGAGGCCTTACAGCCTTGAGCGCTGGAGGTGGAGACCTTTTCTCCATATGGGAATCCTCACAAAAGTGCCCACCGGGGTCAATAAGGTAAACCCTGTATTTTATGCGGAAAAAGACCCTATTTTGGAATCGGCTTGATATGTAGGATGGAAGGAATGGGAAATCTGTTGAATAGACGAAAGTATGCTATAAGTCATGACGAATGAAAAATCGGGGCGGGGCATTCTGTCTTATAGTTGTTAAACGGGGCCAAGTAATCCCGCTTACTAACCTTGATTTAGCCCGAAAAATCACTAATTTATTTACTAACAGCTTGATAATAACGCGATACGTATCTCGACGGAGGGAGGTGGCAAAATGGCGGTTAAAGACCTTTTGGAGGGAAAAAAATTACTCATCGTAGACGACGAGCCCGATGTATTGGAGACGCTGGAAGAATTGCTATCTATGTGTAATTTGGTAAAGGCTCACTCTTTTAATGAGGCGAAAGAGCGATTAGAAAGCGAGTATTTTGATATGGCCATATTGGATATCATGGGCGTTGACGGCTATGAACTATTAGAGATTGCAAATACTCGAAAGGTGATTGCAGTCATGTTGACCGCACATGCGCTGAGTCCTGAAGACACGGTAAAGTCCTATAAAGAGGGCGCAGCTTCCTACATACCCAAAGAAGAGATGACCAATATCGTGACTTTCTTAAATGATATATTAGAAGCCAAAGAAAAGGGGAAGAATTTCTGGTGGCGTTGGTATGACAGGCTTGCCTCCTATTATGACCATAAGTTTGGGGCTGATTGGCAGGAGCATGACAAGGATTTTTGGAACAAGTTTCCACACTATATCTAAAGTGGAATACGATGTCCGCGTGCCGGTTCACTAAGTCCTTCGATTATAGGTTCGAACACGAAATTATTATTAAATGAGCCTGGCTTGACGTCCCAAGAATAGCTTTAAGAATACAGGAATCCTTCAAGTCATTGCGAGGAGCCCGGGGCGACGAAGCAATCTCTTGGAGGCCAATAAAAACACGAGCTTAAATAATCCGAGATTGCTTTCCCCCGCTTCCGCGGGGGTCGCAATAACCTCTTTTATATGTCTTAATTATCC
>Ga0209536_100013237_pt1 | contig 11910 bp, 6 predicted proteins | sample DeeMarSeWOR28_12_FD_187461 | JGI IMG/M metagenome (GOLD analysis project Ga0209536, IMG submission 187461) | Marine sediment microbial communities from White Oak River estuary, North Carolina - WOR-2-8_12 (SPAdes) (version 2) | ecosystem: Environmental > Aquatic > Marine > Intertidal zone >...
GCAAAATGGATCTTGAAAAGAAATTCCTTTCTTTTCTTAAGAACCTTGGCGTCAATATCGACAGCGGAAGGGCCATACTTCCCAAACTTAAAGCTTTCAGCTGGTTAAACCTGAATAAAAAATCACTTGAGAATATCGGGTTTATAATTCACCAGGAGAAAAGCAAGGACAAAAAGTATTTCCTGGGAAAATCCTCAATCTCCATTGAGATAAAAGAAAATATAGACTGGTTTGATATTTATGCCATTGTCCGTTTTGGAGATTATGAGATCCCCTTCAATGAACTCAGGAGGATCATGTTATTGAAAGGGAATGAAATTACATTACCCAATGGTGAAATCGCCGTTATCCCGGAATCCTGGATGATCGAGTATTCTGAATTATTCGCTTTCATCGAAGACAGTCATAAAAGGAATGGTTCCACCATCAACCATAAACTTAAAAAGCACCATTTGGCGTTGGTCAAGGACCTCGAAAATGGCCGGCTTGCCAAAGTGTCCATGAGTAAAAAACTTGAAAATTTAAGGAATTTCAAGGAGGTGGATAAAATTCCTGTTCCCCACAAATTCAAGGGAAAACTGAGACCGTATCAAAAGGCGGGATATGACTGGCTGCTCTTTCTCAAGAATTATAATTTCGGCGGATGCCTGGCAGATGATATGGGCCTGGGTAAAACGGTGCAGACCCTGGCCATGCTACAGCAATTGAAAGAAAAATTAGTCAACCATGCGTCTCTCCTCATCATGCCTACCTCCCTGATCTATAACTGGGAATTGGAAGCCAAAAAATTCACCCCTCAGCTGAAGATCCTGGTTTATACAGGGACCAACCGTATCAAGGCTGTAAAGCAGTTCCAGGGATACGACCTGATCCTTACTTCCTATGGCATCGTACGGCTTGATGTCGATCTGTTAAAAACGTTTTATTTCAATTACGTCATTCTCGATGAGTCACAGGCCATAAAGAATCCCAATTCAAATATTTCAAAGGCGGTACGTAAATTAAAATCCCGAAACCGCCTTATCCTTACCGGAACGCCCCTGGAGAACAGTACGATGGACCTCTGGTCACAGATGACTTTCCTGAATCCGGGCCTGCTGGGAAACCAATCTTTCTTTAAAAATGAATTCTTAACGCCAATTGAAAAGAAAAAGGACGAAAATAAAACCCGGAAGCTGAATTCAATCATCAAACCTTTTATTCTTCGCCGTCATAAATCACAGGTGGCCCGCGAATTGCCTGAAAAAGTGGAGAACCTCAAATATTGCGTGATGTCATCCATGCAGGAAGAACGGTATGAGGAGGCCAAATCATTTTACCGAAATAAGATCCTCGATGAAATTGAAAAACACGGCGTCAACAAATCACATTTTCTCCTACTTCAGGGCCTGACCAGGCTCAGGCAGATCGCCAACCATCCTAAAATGATCGATGAGCGCTATAAGGGTGATTCGGGTAAGCTTGATGATGTGATATCGATGATATCGAATGCAATAAGTGAAAATCATAAAATTTTAATATTCAGCCAGTTTGTAAAGCACCTTAGCATTCTATGTGAATATCTGGATTCCAACAGAATAAAATATGCCTATCTTGACGGATCAACAAAGGACAGGGAATCACAGGTACGGCTTTTTCAGGAAAATGATGAAATACCCATATTCCTGATCTCCCTGAAAGCCGGGGGACTGGGATTAAATCTAACCAAAGCCGATTATGTATTTCTGCTTGACCCCTGGTGGAATCCGGCAGTGGAACAACAAGCCATTGACAGGGCACACCGGATCGGGCAGGAAAACAAGGTATTTACCTATAAGTTTATCAGTAGAAATACAGTAGAAGAAAAAATAATTGCACTCCAGAAACATAAGATCAAGCTTGCTACCGACCTCATCACAACGGAAGAAAGCTTCTTCAAAGACCTTACGGCAGATGATATACGGTCTCTTTTCGAGTAACACTCAATGTATAAGATTGCCGAATCGTTCATTGAATCCGGCAATTCCCTGCAGACCACCAGTATGTATGGCCACAATAATAGTTCCCCTTTTTATTTTATCTTTCTTGATCATATCCAAGATGCCGAACATCATTTTCCCGGTATAAATAGGATCGAGCTGGATTTTATGTTTCCGTTTAAAATCATTCATAAAGTTGATTAGTTCGCTGGAATACCTGGCATAGCCTCCAAAATGATAATCCAGTTCAATATGCCAATTTAAGTAAGTGTTGCCGTTATACTTCCTGATGTGATCTCTAATATCCTGCCCGAGAAATGCGCCTCCTTTTAATACCGAAAAGCCTATCGCATGTTTTCTGCCATTCAACCCTGCGATGATACCGCCCAGGGTTCCTCCGGAACCGCAACAGGTCGTAATCACATCAAAAGGAAAATCGATCTCCTGAACGATTTCAGTACATCCTTTTAAAGCCAGCGGATTCGTACCGCCCTCAGGAAGCAGATAAAATTCCCCAAACTCCTTTTTCAGGGCCCTTAAAGTTGCGGGGCTGTATTTTTCTTTATATGCCATCCGTGATAAATAATGCAGTTGCATTCCACTCGACCGGGCAAAAGACAGGGTTGGATTCAGGTTATCATACTTTTCTCCCCTGATGACACCTATAGTCTTAAATCCATATATTTTCCCTGCTGCTGCAACTGCATATATATGATTGGAATAGGCCCCGCCAAAGGTCAACAGGGTATTATGTCCTTCTTGCCTCGCCTGGATAAGGTTGTATTTTAATTTTCGGATTTTGTTCCCGGACATTTCAGGATGAAGCAGATCATCACGTTTGATAAATAGGCGAATGTCCCTGGATTTTAATACGTCATGCCTGATCTCCTGTACTTGGGACGACGGTAGAACTATTTTCAAAATCTCTATATAAGGCTATAAGTTTCTTGGTGACAGGACCAGGTCTCCCTGTCCCGATCTGATGATCATCTATTTTAATTACGGGAAGTACTCTTTTGGTGGTACCTGTCATGAATACTTCATCGGCCTGAAATAATTCCTGAACAGGTATCTCCCTTTCCTCTACTGTAAATAAATCCCTGGCCAGGTTAATGACGGTCGACCGGGTGATGCCCGGCAGGATATTCTTTATGGGTGTTATAATATTGCGATCCCTGACAATGAATATATTGCTCCTCGACACTTCCAGGACATTACCATTGTAATGATACAATACATCATATGCTTCCGCCTTGCTAATGGCATTCCGGATCGATATCGCAGTCAGGTAGTTAATGGATTTAATATGACTTAACTCCCGCTGATGCTCCAGAAAAAATAGTTTAATACCATTGTCGTATAATGGTTTGCCCGGAAAATTAATTTTTTCGATCAAAATGAAGAAATTCGGTTCGCCGGGTGTGTATCCATTTTCAGTATACCCACCGGTCATTACCATTCGAATTCCGGATTCTTCAAAACTGTTATTTTGCAGCAGCGAGTAAATAGTATCTTTAATGTATTCCTTTGAAAAGGGTATTCCCAGGTCAACATACTTGGCAGAATTGAAAAAACGTGTCAGATACCTGTCCAGCAATAAAGGTCTTCCGTTCTGTGTCCTGCAGAAATCAAAGATACCAAATCCCCGTAGCAAGGCCAGGTCCGTGATATGCAGAAAGGCATCCTTTGCCTTTATTATCTTTCCGTTCAAAAAAAAGTATTCTCCCATTATAAATATATTTAAAGGCAATATTAAGAAAAAGAATTAATAAGTCGTCGCCGGCTTATCTGGTAAAAAGGAATTAGGAAATCGATTATTCAGGATATTTAATCTATCCGGTTGAATTCAACTATAAAATTGGCACCCTTACCTTGTTCACTTTCACACCAGACCTTTCCGTTCATGGCTTCGACGTATTTTTTAACGATTGATAATCCCAGCCCTGTCGACTGTTCTCCACCGGTAGGCTTTGCACTGAGCCTCTGGAACTTGCCGAATACCTTCTTCTTATCATCCTCTGTGAGCCCGGGTCCTTCGTCGATGATCTCTGCCCGGGCCTTGCCATCGTCCTTTGCCAGGATAACTTTGACCGCTTTATGCGGAGGGGAAAACTTTATGGCGTTCGAGATAAGATTCTCAAACACCTGGGTGGCATAATCAGGATCTACCTGCGCATACAACTCCTCTGCTTCAACCGATAAGTTGATTCGCTTCCTGTTAATTTCATTGCTGAGGTTATTGTTCACATCACGAATGATCTTCTTCAGGTTGACTTTTTCGAGTTTCAGCTTACTGATTTTATCTTCTATCTTACGAATATCCAGTAAGCGGTTGATCATATCATTCATCCGGTTAATAGATTTTTCGATGATATCAATGCAATGTTTTTGCTCTTCATCCAGATTCTGATTTTCATTTTTCAGGATATTGGCCATGGTAAAAGCACTTGTCAGCGGATTCTTCAGGTCATGTGCCACAATACCGATGATGTTGCTTTTTTCATTGTTCAGCTCAATGAGTTTCTGGTTATTTTCCTCGATCTCACCTTTTTGTCGCACAATATCTTCATTGGCTTTGCTTAAATCATTTCGGTGTTCCTGGATCTTTTCATAGGCATTGGCATTTTCCAATGCAATTTTTGCGTAAATGGCCATGTTCCGGAGGATATTCAGATGATAGGCATTGTAGGCATTGACCTGCGGGCTCTGGACCGTCAGCACCCCTAGAGGATTATCATTGTATATAAGCGGGATGAACACAATCGAAACAGATTCCTTGCCTTTCAAGGGCGGGTTCCAGTATTCAGGCTTGTTGGCAAATTCTTCTTCGAAATTCTGGATAATTATTTCTTTGTTCTTTTTCAAACATTCAACTGCAAGACAGAATTTTTCATCATAGGATATCTCAACCGTATCGATGTTCTTATCGGATGTAATGATGTTTTGAAATTCAATAATACGTTTTTCCTTCCTGTAGATTCCAAAACCCATGACGGAAGCATCCATAAGGGAATTCAATTTTTTATATACAGATTCCAATAATGAGGCGACAGTAATATTGGCAGTAATATCCCTGCCAATCTTGCTCAGTAATTCCAGATTTTCATATTGTTGTTGCAATTCCTTATTCTTATCGAGAATTTCATTTTTCTGCTGTTCAAGTTTCTTGGTTTTATAGGCTACTAATTGCTCAAGTTCCTCCCGCTTCTCACGGATGAACTTATTCCTGAGCCAGGCGATGATTAGTACAACAGTTATGATAAAAAGCAGGACCATTCCCCGGAACCACCAGGTCGCCCAGAATGGTGGCCTAATGGTAAATGAAAATTCTGAAGGTTGTTCTTCCCATATACCATCATTATTTCCAGAAAGTACCTGGAAGGTATAACTTCCGGGTGAAAGATTGGCATATACCGCATCAGTCCTCGACGATACAGGGGACCACTCGGTATCAATCCCTTCAAGTTTCCACTGAAACTGGACTTTTTCTGGTACCGTATAGCTCAAGCCTTCAAATTCAAAGGTTATATGATTTATATTATGGGGTAAGACCAGCTTCTCCGGCAGGTCATTCCAGGATGTTAAGCGATCGTAATAATCATTAAAATCATCAGAATTCCAGTCAACATCTTTATAGAATAACTTCAGGTTCGTTATGTTAGTAATGGGAGGATTTGTATTAATGACATCCATTTCGGGATTATACACCATGGCGCCTCGAATCGTACCAAACCACAACTTTCCTTCTTGATCGATAAAATTCGCCTTACTATTATTTTCAAACCCTGTGAATCCTTCATAATTATCATAATTCCGGATGTTCGATACTTTACCATCCTCATCAAGTGTTAGTTTATCAACTCCCTGCTGGCAGCCTGCCCAGATATTACCTTCGTTATCAGTAAGGATAGAATACACGTTATTTGACGATAAGCCTGAATCCATGTCGATCTTATTAACGGATATCTGATCATTTTCATCAATATGGATCTGGCATACACCACCCCCGTAGGAGGCTACCCAAATGTTTCCGAAATCATCTTCCGTTATCTGTGATATTGTAAATAACCCAAATTGATCGTTGATGAAATTTTTAATTACACCGTTCTTCAACCTGCTTAACCCTCCCTTTGTGGCAAACCAGATTATTCCGGATTTGTCCAAAAAGATATCATCGACCGAATTAGACCCTAGTCCCGTATTATCTGAATTATAGTTCTCAGATTTTTTGCCATCGAAAAAATATACTCCTTGGTTTGCTGTGGCAAACCAGATCCCATTATCGACAAAAAGTATATCATAGATGTTTACATACTCCGGTATCCCGAAATCAGAATTCACTTTTTTAATCGAGTTTCCATCCAATATCCATAAACCGTTCTGGCTACCGATCAAATGTGATCCGTTATATTCAAGGATCTCGTGGATAATTCCCAGGGGCTCTTTTTCAAGATGTTTATAGCTTTTTAATTCCTTGCCATCATATTTGAGGATACCGTTGGCTGCCGTCCCGAACCAATAATTTCCCTTTGAATCCTGCCGTATTGCCCATATAATATATTCATCCAGGCCCTGGGTCGATAAAAAGGAAATAAATTTCGAACCACCGTATTTAAAAAGGCCATAACCATCAGTTCCTATCCAGATATTACCTTCTTTATCCTGAACCATACTGCGTATACTTTCCACCGGTAATCCCGAATCTTCCTTATAGCGTTCAAGCTTATTATTTCCGGAATGCCGGTCCCACCGGAAGAGGGTCTTTTTATTGAGGTTTAAAAGCCAGAGATCTCCTATTCTATCCTCAAAAAAATAGGCTATATTATCTCCGACTTCTTTGGGGAGCGTAAAATCAGTTAGCCCTTCTTTTTCATTGTATAAATAAGCTTTATTATCTTCGGTTTTAGATAAACCTACGATCAGAATCCTGTCATCAACAGATTTATATAAAAAACCAATAGTCCTATTGTCAAATTCAGGTAAGGAGGTGATAGGGTGAAGGTTGATCTGATCGTCAGAAATCATAAATAATTTCTGCCCTACACTAACCAGGATGTTCCCTTCAGCATCTGCGGTAAGCCCATTCTCTCTTTGATGCTCTTTCAATTCTTCAAACTTACCAGACATATTATGGAATGTATTTCCGTCAAACATGTAAACTACGGCATTATCGTCATTTGTTAATACCCGTATCCATATATGCCCGTTTTTATCAAATAACATCCTTTCGGAACGCAATAGATTTCCATCTGTAAATGGATAATTGGCAAATTCAATTCCATTAAAAATAGTTAATCCAAGGCTGGTTTTTATAAATATGTTTCCCAGCGTATCACCAGTGATCTCTCCTATCTGATCACTGAAAAGTCCGTCTGCTCTTCTGAAGACTTCAAATTCCTTCCCGTTGAAGCGTGCCAGCCCGCCTCCATAGGTGCCCAGCCACAGGTTTGATCGCACATCCTGGTAAAGTGCAAATACCTGGGATTGGGGCAGTCCGTCTTCAACCGTATAATTCTGGAAATTATAATATTGCCCTGATGCGGTGAACGAGTTGATAATAAAAAATGAAAGTAGTAATATCAATACTTTCTGCATAAGTAGGTTTTTAGATGGTATTATTTGATATTAAACGAATAAAACCAGACCAGCGTTTTTAATCTGTATTAAATAATCATTAATCAATCCCAAATTTAATAAACCTGATGGCTACTGCAAGAGATTTTTTTCGCTTTAACCTTTTTTAAGAAATGAATAAATTGAATTCACCGGCCCAGGCCTGTTATTATTCCTATAAATCCTCCTATCGCAATTCCCAATCCTATACCCATAGCAATATTATTAACCAGTACCCCGACAATCAGTCCCGTTAAAACCCCGGCTAATAACCATATATAATAATGATACTTTGATTTTTTCTTTCTTTTAGCCATTTATATGATCATTAATCGCATGAATTTAAAAAAACTTACGGATTAAATTAATAATAATTGTTAATATCACACTGAGCAGGATCATAGTCGTTATCGGAAAATAAAACCGCATATTCTCCTTTTCAATCCGGATGTCACCCGGTAATTTACCCAGCCAGCTCAGATGGCTTCCAAAAAAATACAATACGATCCCGACAAGGATGAAAATAATACCGAACAGTATGAAATATTTACCGAAAACCTGCATTTCAATATTTTATCAGTGAATAATTCAGATTGTTAGGTGGTATATCCATGGTTACATCCACCGGTTTAATTCTAAACTGGTAGGTATAGTTATCGGGATAGATCCTGAAAGCCTCATGCGGTTTTGAATGTAATGACCAGGAATTATCACCGCCAAGGCCCATCTGCAATTTATCCACATTCACTACAATAAAATCTGCTATCTTGAGGTCTACGGTATGCCTGGCTTTTTCTATATTATCCATGGTATATGGCCAGGCACTCATGTTTAACAGGTCACTGGACTGTATCAATAGGCCCTGGTTGCCATTATCAAACAATGCCCATCTTACATCCGACTTATTTCCACTTTCCTGCGGTTTGATATAGAATTGATAATCCTTACTGACCGAGGCATTATATAAGCCGATTGAAGCACTGTATTTTCTGTCTGCATAGGATTCCTGTGGCCCGCGGCCAAACCATCTCATATTATCAAATTCTTCAGCTATTGACATCTGCAATCCAATCCTGGGAATCTCTGGCAGGTCCTTACCTGGTTGAAATTCATAGTTTATCAGGATATCTCCGGAAGCATAACAGGTATAATCCAGATTTACCCTTGAGCCAATCGAGGGCAGAAGGAATGTGGTTGCAATCCGAACCACCTTATCATTGATCTTTATCTGGTCCATGCTTTCCAATTTCCTTTCATTCCCGGCATTTTTCCAGATCCCCTGAAATATATGCGTTTTAGCCCCGTCAGCATCATTATCCGTCTGTGGCCTCCAGAAATTGGGGACCAGAGGGCCCCGTATCATTTCCAGATTATTATATCTGCAGGAAGTCAATAATCCATTTCCTTTCTGAAAGCTGAGCTGTATATCATCATTTGATATCCTGATCTGATCATCTGATTCTTCCACTTTCAATGCTGAATATTCACTCATGTCTAATAGGGGCAGGATTTCATTTTTATAGGGAAGTTCAAATTGTTGCCAGGCTACCTCGAATCCCTTATCGGAATATAAGTTGGGTTCTTTTGTCCTGATACTGATATTCAAAAAATAAGCTTCACCAGGCTGAATGTCTCCGGGTTTTGCAAATGGAATGGAAATGATCCTTGATTTTCCAGGAGGAAGGTCCAGGGTTGTTAATATGCTTTCTTCCATGACCTCTCCATTCTTCTGAAGCTGCCAGTAAATATCAAAAACATTCAGGTTGGTGAAATGGTGCCTGTTGGTGATTCTCAACCTTCCAGTTGTCAGGTCTAAAGGCCGGAAAGCAACTCGCTGAAAAACATATTTACAATGGATGGTGGCAGGTTTTATGGAACGATCAGGAAAAATGACACCGTTGATACAGAAATTATCATCATTGATCAGGGTATCACCAAAATCACCTCCGTACGCCCAGTATTCCTTTCCATCATCCGTTTTCTTAACCAGTCCCTGGTCTACCCAATCCCATATGAAACCTCCAAGCATCCTTTTATTATTATGAATGGCTTCCCAGAACGCCTCCAGGTCACCAACAGAGTTACCCATGGCATGTGCATATTCACACCACATGACCGGTCGATTATCCTTATCCCAATTTGCGAACCATACCATTTCGTCGATATCCACATACATGCGGCTGATGACATCCACATAGAATGGATCCGGTGTCACTGGGTCTGTCTTCCTGCCATCTACTTCCCCTGTAGCGCCTTCATAATGGATAAACCGGGTCGGATCATACGCCTTAATCCAGGATGACATGGCTGCATGGTTAGGACCTGATCCCGATTCATTCCCCAGGGACCACATGACGATACTGGGATGGTTCTTATCACGTTCTACCATCCTGATAGCGCGGTCGACGAAGGCCTGGTGCCATTCCGGGTCATTGGTAAGCCGGGAATTCAGGTGATGGGTTTCAATATTGGTCTCATCAATAACATAGAGACCATATTCATCGCACAGATCATACCATATCGGATTGTTTGGATAGTGAGAAGTTCTGACGGCATTGAAATTATATTGTTTCATTAATTTAACATCCTGTATCATTGATTCCCTGCTGATCACTTTCCCATTATAGGGATCGTGGTCATGCCTGTTCGTCCCGTATAATTTTACAGGCGTGCCATTGATCAGCATCTGACCCTCCAGAATTTCGACTTGTCGGAAACCAATTTTAGAACTTCGTGCTTCGACCACGGAGCCATTCTGGTCTAACAGATAAATGACCAGGGTATAAAGATTGGGAAATTCCGATGACCATTTTTTTGGATTGCAGATCTCTTCCTCGAAGAAGCCAAATTTTATATGACCCCGCTGCGTATATCTGATATCTATCAGACCAATAACATCCTTTTCTATAATTTTACCCAGTACATCCTTTCCATTTTCATCAAGCAGGTTGATACCGATTTTCCAGTTTTTCACATTTTCAGGGTCACCAAGTTTGAGTTTTGGCCGGATTTTCAGGATGGCATCTTTGTAGTTATTGATGAGGTTGGTCTGAATAAAATAATCATAGATATAATTTGGCGGTGAAGCTTCGAGATATACGTCCCGGTGAATTCCACTTAAGCGCCAGTGATCCTGGTCTTCCAGGTAGCTGCCATCGGAATAGCGAAATACCTTTACAGCCAGGGTGTTCCCTTTTTCTTGTAAGTACGGTGTGATGTCAAATTCTGCCGGAAGTCTGCTATCCTCACTGTAGCCTATAAACTGACCATTCAGCCAGACATAGAAGGCTGAGCTCACCCCGCCGAAATGCAGTGTGATTGTATTATTGTCCCAGTCAGACGGGATGTTAAATTCACGAATATAGCATCCAACCGGATTATCATCATCAGGAACCAGGGGTGGATCTACCGGTACGAAGGGATAGGTAACATTAGTATAGATGGCAGTACCATAGCCTTTGAGTTCCCAGTTTGATGGGACTGTAATTTCATCCCATGCTGTGTAATTATATCCGGTTGTATAAAAATCCTCAGGCGATGTATCTGGAACAGGGGTCCAGTAAAATTTCCAGGTACCGTTTAACGACTGGTATCTTGAGGACGATGTGATGTCTATTTTTTTTGCCGATTCAATATCAGGAAAGGAAATGGAGGTTGCTTTAGCCGGAAGCTTATTGATACCTATTACTTTAGGGTTTTCCCAGTCGTATGGCTGCCCGGTCATGTAATTTGTGTACGATAAAAATATGAGTAATACTAAGAGGTATTTGAAAGATGGTTTCATGGGATTTTTAGTTTTTATGCCTGGCAAAAATACATAAATCTGAAATTATATTAAATTCCATTTATCCCTGCACTTCCTGTTTAATAACTGATTGGCTTCCTCATCTCCGATGCAGGTCTCTGTTACCGGATCCCAATTCAGTTTTCTATTTAATCTCCATGAAATTAGTCCCAGGTGCATTGGAAGTGTCATTTTTCGTACATAGGCAAGATTCGATTCCGGTTGATTACGTGATTTTACGGCGTTCAGAAAATTCTGCTGGTGACCGGGGGAACGATCTATGCTTTTTGGAATTTCAGGAATATCGTCTAAAGTCTCACCGTCAATGCTTATCTCCCTGGATTCATAATCACAGATAAGGGTACCCTTTTCACCTTCAAAGAAGGCGCCGATTCCCCGGTCAGCTGCACCCGGAACATCCGGCGGTTCCGTGGTCCAGAACAGTTTTAAATCTTCAAATTCAAAATCCGCATCCAGCCATTTGGGTGCGTCAGCTATACCTTCCGGAGTTTCACCCTTTGCTGATATACTTTTCAATCCGCGGGGCTGAAGGGC
>Ga0209536_100013239_pt1 | contig 11910 bp, 10 predicted proteins | sample DeeMarSeWOR28_12_FD_187461 | JGI IMG/M metagenome (GOLD analysis project Ga0209536, IMG submission 187461) | Marine sediment microbial communities from White Oak River estuary, North Carolina - WOR-2-8_12 (SPAdes) (version 2) | ecosystem: Environmental > Aquatic > Marine > Intertidal zone >...
CGCTGCGCCTATAACGCCTTGATCTGCGCATTCAGGCGGCTCTTGTGACGCGCGGCCTTGTTGTGGCTGATCAGCCCATGGGTTGCCGAGCTATCGAGCACCGGCACGACTTTCTTGAAGGCTGCTTCGGCGGCTGCCTTGTCGGCAGACGCAATTGCGGCAACGGTTGCCTTGAGATGGGTGCGCATCATTGAACGACGGCTAGCGTTGGCCTGGCGACGTTGTTCGGCTTGACTGGCACGCTTGCGCGCGGATGCTGAGTTTGCCAAGGTTTGCTCCTGGATTCGGGCTTAAAAAATGAGGCGCGCATTATCTTCACTGAACCCGGCCATGTCAACCCGAAATGACTGCTATACAATTCCTTAGATGCTAGAATTCGCCGCTTTCCCGGTCCCGACGTACAACGGTATTAGCCCCTGACATGAGCGTGTTGATCAAATCCACCCTTTCGGTAGGCTCGATGACCCTGTTGTCGCGCGTGCTGGGGCTCGCGCGCGACATCGTCATCGCCCGCTTCTTTTCCGCCAGCGATGCCGCGGATGCATTTTTCGTCGCCTTCAAGATCCCTAATTTCCTGCGGCGCCTGTTTGGCGAGGGCGCCTTTTCGCTGGCCTTCGTGCCGGTGCTGACCGAGTATCGCAGCAACTACAGCATGGCGCAGACGCGCGACCTCATCGACCGCGTCGCCGGCACCCTGGGATCGATATTGCTGCTGCTGAGCCTGGCCGGCGTGCTCGCGTCGCCGGTGGTCATCGCCGTGTTCGCCGCCGGCTTCCTCGACCAGCCCGCCAAGTTCGAGCTGACCTCGGACATGTTGCGGCTGACCTTCCCCTACATCCTGCTGATTTCGATGACCGCGATGGCGGGCGGCATACTCAACACCTGGAAGCACTTCGCGGTGCCTGCATTCACCCCGGTGATACTGAACCTGTGCCTGATCGCCAGCGCCGTATGGCTCGCGCCGCGCCTCGCGGTGCCGATAACCGCGCTCGCCTGGGGCGTGTTGCTCGCCGGTATCCTGCAACTGCTGTTCCAGCTGCCGTTTCTATACCGTGAAGGGCTGTTGCCGCGGCCGAGGTGGGGCTGGCGGCACGAGGGTGTGCAAAAAATAGTCAAGCTGATGATACCTGCCCTGTTCGGTTCCTCGGTCGCGCAAATCAACCTGCTGTTCGACACCTTCATCGCTTCCTTCCTGGTCACCGGCAGCGTCGCCTGGCTGTACTATGCCGACCGCCTGCTGGAATTTCCGCTGGGTGTGTTCGGCATCGCACTTGCCACCGTGGTATTGCCCAACCTGTCGCAGGCACACTACAAGGCGGGTGACGACAGCTTCAACCAGACGCTGCACTGGGCGCTGCAACTGACGCTGATCATTGCGCTGCCGGCGACCATCGGCCTGTTTCTGCTGGCGCAACCGATTCTCGCCACGCTGTTCGAATACGGCGCTTTCAAAAACCACGACTCGCTGATGTCCGCCTACAGCCTGATGGCCTACAGCCTCGGCCTGCCCGCATTCATCCTCATCAAGATCCTCGCGAACGGCTTTTATGCACGCCAGGATACGAAGACGCCGGTGCGCATCGGCATCCAGGCGATGTGCATCAACATGGGCCTCAACGTGCTGTTCGTGGTGTCGATGCTGTATAGCGGATTCGAAGCGCCGCACGTCGGCCTGGCGCTGGCGACGACCGCATCGGCATATTACAACGCGTTTCGACTGGCGCGCGGACTGCGCCGCGACGCGCTGCTGGGACCGGCGGCGAGTTTCGCCACGCCCCTGCTGAAGATCCTGTGCGCCTGTAGCGCCATGGCCCTGCTAATCTACTTTAGCCTGCCGCCATTCGATCTGTGGGGCGAGTTGTTCTGGTATCAGCGCCTGGCCGAGTTGCTCTGGCTGATCCTGCCTGCCATCTTGTGTTACGCCGCGCTGCTTTGGATAATGGGCTTTCGCCGGCATCACTTCGTCGCCTGATTCCCATCGAAATGAAACTGATCAGAGGTCTTTACAATTTATCGCGCCCGCTGCCCGCCAGCGCGGTGACGATCGGCAATTTCGACGGCGTACATCGCGGCCACCAGGCCGTAATCCGCCAGCTGCGCCGGGTCGCCGAGTCGGCCGGACTGCCGACCGTGGTCATTATCTTCGAGCCGCAGCCGAGCGAATTTTTTGCGCCTGAGCGGGCGCCGAAACGGCTGGCGCGCTTCCGCGAAAAAATCGCCTACCTGCAGGCGCAGCAGATCGACTACCTGCTGTGCCTGCGTTTCGACGCCGTGTTCGCGGCGCAAAGCGCCGAAAGCTTCGTACAGAACATCCTGATCGACAGCCTCAATACGAAGCACCTGGTGATCGGCGACGACTTCCACTTCGGCCACCAGCGCCAGGGTAATTTCGCCTGGCTGCAGCAGAACAGCGAGCGCTTCGGTTTTCTCGTCGATGAAACCGAAACCCTGATACACGACGGCGAACGCATCAGCAGCACGCGCGTGCGCGAGTGTATCCAGCGCGAGGACTTCAAGCGCGCGGCCGAGCTGCTCGGGCGGCCCTACTCGCTGTCGGGGCGGATCGCGCACGGGAAAAAACTCGGGCGCCAGCTCGGCTACCCGACCATCAATATCAAGATGGGGGATAAAACCCTGATCGTTAAAGGAATATTTGCGGTTCAGGTGAAAGGAATAGATAATCGTCCGCTGCGGGGCGTGGCCAGCATCGGCACCCGCCCGACGGTGAACGGTGTCGATACCATTCTCGAAGTCTACATTCTCGATTTCGACCGGGATGTGTATGGCTATCGCGTCGTGGTCGAGTTTTTGCACAAGATCCGCGACGAAGAGAAATTCGCTTCGCTCGAGGAATTAACCGCCCATATCGCGCAGGATACGGAAAAGGCAAAAGCCTTTTTTGATCAGAAAGTTTAACCACCAAGTTTGACAGAGATGATTGACAGTTGGCTGACTACAAATCCACATTGAATTTACCCGATACCGAGTTCCCGATGCGCGGCAATCTCGCCAATCGCGAACCCGAACGTTTGCAAAAATGGCGCGAGCGGGATCTCTACCAGATCATTCGCGACGCGCGCAAGGGGCGCAAGCGCTACGTGTTGCACGACGGCCCACCCTACGCCAACGGCGATATTCACATCGGCCACGCGGTCAACAAGATTCTGAAAGACATGATCGTCAAGTCGCGCACGCTTAACGGCGAAGACGCGCCCTACGTGCCCGGCTGGGACTGCCACGGCCTGCCCATCGAGCACCAGATCGAGAAAAGCGTCGGCAAGGTCGGCGTCAAGGTAGAGGCGGACGAGTTTCGCCGCGCCTGCCGCGAATATGCCCACAAGCAGATCGACAATCAGCGCGAAGACTTCATCCGTCTCGGCGTGCTCGGCGACTGGTACAACCCTTACCTGACGATGAATTTCGCCACCGAGGCCAACATCGTGCGTTCGGTCGGCAAGATCATCGACAACGGCCACGTGGTGCGCGGCGACAAACCGGTGCACTGGTGCATCGACTGCGCGTCGTCGCTGGCCGAGGCCGAAGTCGATTACAAGGACAAGACCTCGCCGGCAATCGACGTGCGCTTCAGAGTAATCGAAGAAGCGGCTTTCGTCGCTGCGCTGGATGTGGTCGACGCCGGCCCCGGCGCAGGGCCGATATCGGTACTGATCTGGACCACCACCCCCTGGACCCTGCCGGCCAACCTCGCGGTCGCGCTCAACCCGGCCGAGCAATACGTACTGCTGCAGGTCGAGACCGAACTCGGCAGCGAACGCCTGCTGCTCGCCGAAGACCTGGCGCAATCCGCGCTCAAACGCTACGGCATCGAAACGTCCACCGTGGTCGCGCGCGGCAAGGGCGCGGCGCTCGAAGGCCTGATGCTGCAACACCCGTTCTACGCGCGCGAATCGCTGCTGGTGATCGGCGACCACGTCACCCTGGAAGCCGGCACCGGCGCGGTGCACACGGCGCCCGGCCACGGCCAGGACGACTTCGTGCTGGGCCGTAAGTACGGCCTCGAGATTTATAACCCGGTCGGCGGCAATGGCTGTTTCCTGCCCGATACCGAGCTGTTTGCCGGCGAGCACGTGTTCAGCGCCAACGATCACGTGATCGAGGTGCTGCGCGAGCACAAGGCGCTGATGCACGTCGAAAAGTACCAGCACAGCTACCCGCACTGCTGGCGGCACAAGTCACCGATCATCTTCCGCGCCACGCCGCAGTGGTTCATCAGCATGGAAAAAGCCGGCCTGCGTGACCTCGCCATGGCGGAAATCAAAAAGGTGCGCTGGGTGCCGGGCTGGGGCCAGGCGCGCATCGAAAGCATGATCGAACACCGCCCCGACTGGTGCATCTCGCGCCAGCGCTACTGGGGCTCGCCGATCCCGTTGTTCATGCACAACGAAACCGGCGAACTGCACCCGCGCACCCCCATGCTGATCGAGGCGGTCGCGCAGCGCATCGAGCAGGCGGGCATCGAGGCCTGGTTTTCGCTCGACAAGACCGAACTGCTGGGCGACGAAGCTGACGACTACATCAAGCTCACCGACACCCTCGACGTCTGGTTCGACTCGGGCACCACGCACTTCAGCGTATTGCAGCAGGACGACCGTTTCGAGTTCCCGGCCGATATGTACCTGGAAGGCTCCGACCAGCACCGCGGCTGGTTTCACTCGTCGCTGCTGGCCTCCTGCGCGATGCACGGCCAGGCGCCGTATCGCCAGGTGCTGACCCACGGTTTCACCGTCGACGCCAAGGGCATGAAAATGTCCAAGTCGGTCGGCAACGTGGTCGCGCCGATCAAGGTCACCAATACGCTAGGCGCCGACATTCTGCGCCTGTGGGTGGCGTCCACCGACTATTCCGGCGAAATGACGATCTCGGATGAAATCCTCAAGCGCACCGCCGACTCCTACCGCCGCATTCGCAACACGCTGCGCTTCCTGCTGGCCAACACCAACGGTTTCGACCCGGCCGACGATTTGCTCGCGGCCGACGACCTGCTCGCTTTCGATCAATGGATCGTCGCCGAGACGCTGAAGCTGCAGTCGCAACTGCAGCAGCATTACAGCGACTATCACTTCCACATCGCGATGCAGAAAATCCACAACTTCTGCTCGGAAACGCTGGGCGGCTTCTATCTCGACGTGATCAAGGACCGCCAGTACACCACGCAGACGGATTCGCGTGCGCGCCGCTCCTGCCAGACGGCGATGTTCCACGTGCTCGAGGCGATGACCCGCTGGATTGCGCCAATCCTGAGCTTTACCGCCGACGAGGTCTGGGAAAACATGCCCGGCGCACGCGACGATCTCGGCGTGTTCACCGCGGAGTGGTACGACGGGCTGTTCGCCTACGCGAATGCCGACATCGACGCGTCCGTATGGGATATCGTCGAGCAGGTGCGCAACGTCGTCACGCGTAAGCTCGAAGGCCTGCGCAAGGACGGCAAGATCGGCTCGAGTCTCGATGCGGAAATCGTGGTTCACGCCGACCCGGCACTGACTGAACGCCTCGAGGTCATCGGCGACGAATTGCGATTCGTGATGATCACCTCGGCGGCGACACTCGCACCGCTGGACGCGGGCGACGGCAGCGAGCTGGTGACCCTGGCGGACGGCAGCCGCTTGCGTACCGAGGCAAACGCCAGTGCGTTCGCCAAGTGTGTGCGTTGCTGGCATCACCGCGCGGACGTGGGCCAGCACCCCGAGCACGTCGAGCTCTGCGGGCGCTGCATCGACAACATCGAAGGCGATGGCGAGCCGCGCGCCTACGTCTGAGCCGCGTAAAATGCACTCAATGACAAGCTCACCGCTCAAATGGTTGTGGCTCAGCCTCGGCGTGATCGTGCTGGATCAGGCGAGCAAGCAGATCGCCGAGGCGCTGCTGACGCCGCACCAGCCGGTCAACCTGCTGCCCTTTTTCGACTGGTACCTGACCTATAACGCCGGCGCCGCCTTCAGCCTGCTGGCCGATGCCGGTGGCTGGCAACGCTGGCTGTTCACCGCCGTTGCGATCGTCATCAGTTTCGTCATCGTGCAGTGGCTGCGCAAGTTGCCGCGCGAGGAAACCCTGACCGCGCTGTCGCTCAGCCTGATTCTCGGCGGTGCGATCGGCAACCTGATCGACCGCATCCTGCTGGGCCACGTCATCGACTATATCCAGGTCTGGCTGGGCAGCTACCCGTTTCCCGCTTTCAATATTGCCGACGCCGCGATCAGCGTCGGTGCCGCGTTGCTGATCCTGAGCAGTTTCTTCGGTAGTCGCGAGACCCAGGCCGGGTAACACGATGAGCATGATCGAACGCAACAGTCGTGTCACCCTTTACTACCGGCTCGGATCGACCGACGACCTGGTGCTGGAAGACAACTTCGACGAAGAGCCGATGACCGTGCAGCTCGGCCAGGGGGAAATGGCCGAGGGCCTCGAACTTTCGTTGATCGGGCTTAGCGCGGGGGATTCACAAACCATCGATATCGGTCCCGACCTCGCCTTCGGCCACATCGATGAAACCCTGTTTCGCGTATTTCCACGCGTCGAGTTCGACCCCGAACTCGAACTCGAGCCGGGGTTGATCATCGAATTCGCCAACGAGGATGGCGATACGCTGCCCGGTACGATACTGCGTTTCGATGACGACGAAGTCCACGTCGACCTGAATCATCCGCTGGCTGGTCAAACCGTGCGCTACAGCGTTAAGATAGTTTCCGTCGATAACCCTCTGGTCGAACCAAAAATCCTGCATTGATGGAAGTCCTGCTCGCCAACCCCCGCGGTTTCTGCGCCGGTGTCGATCGCGCCATCGAGATTGTCGAACGCGCAATCCAGCTGTTCGGCGCGCCGATCTACGTGCGCCACGAAGTAGTGCACAATCGATTTGTGGTCGACGATCTGAAACAAAAGGGCGCCATCTTCGTCGATGAACTCGACCAGGTGCCCGACGACGCCTATGTCATCTTCAGCGCTCACGGCGTTTCGCGCGAGGTACAGCGCGAGGCTGCACGGCGCCAGCTGAAGGTGTTCGACGCAACCTGCCCGCTGGTTACCAAGGTGCACATGGAGGTCAGCCGCTACAGTCGCAAGGGCATCGAGACCATACTGATCGGCCACCGCGGTCATCCCGAGGTCGAAGGCACCATGGGCCAGTATGAGCGTGATAATGGCGGCGACATCTATCTCGTCGAATCCGCTGACGACGTGCGCAGGCTCAAGGTTAAAAACCCCGATAAACTGCGTTACGTCACGCAAACCACCCTGTCAAAGGACGACACCGCTATCGTCATCGACTGCCTCCACGAGGTATTCCCCAGAATCGAGGGGCCGAAGAAAGAAGACATTTGCTACGCCACGCAAAATCGCCAGGATGCCGTCAAGCAACTCGCCGAACGTTGCGACCTGATACTGGTGGTTGGCTCACGCAACAGTTCAAATTCGAATCGTCTGCGTGAAATCGCCGAAAACAAGAAAATCGAGGGCTACCTGATCGATAGCGACGCCGACATCCAGCTCGAATGGTTACAGGGAAAATCCCGTATCGGCGTCACCGCCGGCGCATCGGCGCCGGAACTCCTGGTAAATAATGTGGTCGATTTCCTGGAACGTCACGGGGCGGACAAGGTATCGTCGCTCGGATTTACGGAGAACGTCATCTTTCCGCTGCCAAAACCACTGAGATAGGCAAGTCTTCCTGAATTCCCGATGAAGCTACTTCTGCATACCTGCCTGGTCGTCGTCGCGACGCTGACGCTTGGAGGCTGCAGCGCGGTCAATATTGTCTACAACAATGCGCCGACCTTCGCTGCCGGAGAGATCGACGACGCCTTCGATCTGAACGACGCACAGAGCGTTCAGGTCGACGCGGCGCTAGAGCGTTTCTTTGACTGGCACCGGCAACAGGAACTCGCGCACTATCAACAAATGTTGAATGACGCGGCGCTAGCCATCGCCGACGGCATCAGCGCGGCAGAATATCTCGCCATGTACGATGAAGTGCGCAGTGCCTTTCGGCGTTCGCTGCTGCGTATGATCGATGATTTGCACGGGCTGACGGCAACGCTGACGCCGGCGCAAATCGATCACTATGACCAGTACTTTCGCAACAGGTCGGAAAAATACCAGGATTACCTGGAGATGTCCTCGCAACAACGCCAAATTTTCGCGGAGGAATGGATTATCGATAAGCTGGAAGAATGGTTCGGAGAGCTCTCAGAACTGCAATACGAAAAAATTGCGCTGCGGCTGCGGCAGCTTCCGGAAGTGCGCCTGGCCTGGATAAATTTACGCGAAGCCCGCCACCAGGCGTTCATCGACGCGCTGCGCAAGGCCCCGGGCACCGGCCTGTCGCAACAACAGTTACAGCATATCCTGCTGGACGAGGACAGCGAGTACGCGCGCATCTACGAGCCACAGCGCCTGGCCTATCGCCAGGCCTTTGCACAGATGATCGAAGACGTGAGTGGCTGGCTCGACAAGGCGCAAATCAGACACGCGGTCGAGCGCATGCACGAATACGAGAAAATCGTCATCGAACTCCAGGAAAACGGCTGACAGGCTGTATACCGTTATACCTGCCTGCCCCACTGGCGCCTGTTCGGATCGCCGGCTGCTGAACAAACCCGGCTTTACATTGCTACCGCCAGCCCCCAACATTGGCGCCACACTGCACTCTCAAAAAAGGCCCGTAACGCCATGACCGATCAGGAAAAAATCGAAGATACCGAGGATCTGGAGCAGCTCGACGACGCGTTGCAAATCGCCCTCGATGCGGACGATGAGTCTCAGCTCGCCGAGGCCGTCGATAGCCTGAGCAGCCATGAGGCGCTGCGCCAGGTTTCACTGATGGAATCCGCTGACCGGGACGACCTGATGACCCGGTTGTCACCGGAAGCCGCGGCCGAGCTGATCGAGGAGGCGCCCGCCGAACTCGCGGTGACGATGATCGAGAGTCTCGAATCCTCGGTCGCCGCAAAAATCATGGAAGAGCTGCACAGCGATACGCAGGCCGATATCGTGCAGGAAATGGAACCGGAGAACTCGGAAGCCATCCTCGCCGAGATGGAATCCGAGAGCGCGGAAAACCTGCGCAAACTGTCGCAGTACGATGCGGATACGGCCGGCGGTTTGATGGAGCTGGAAGCCTTCACCTTCAACATCGACGAAACCGTCGGCGCGGTGCTGAAAGCCCTCACCGCCGGCGACGATTCCTTCGAGCGCTATCGCGGTCAACACCCCTACATACTCGATGACGACGGCAAGCTGGTCGGCGTGGTGTCACTGCGCGACATGCTGCGCAGCAGGCGTGCGGTCAAGCTCGCCGACATACTGCATAAACCGATCTCGGTGCAGCCGGATGCCAGCCAGGACGAGCTGGTCGACCTGTTCGACGAAAACCCGTTCCTGGGCATCCCGGTGGTGGACGCGTCCGGCATATTGCTCGGCGTGGTATCGCGGCTCGAACTGGCCGAGGCCGAACTGGAACGCGCCGAGCAGGAGAGCCTGTCACGTCAGCAGATCAGCGACGAATTGCGCTCGATGCCGACCCTGCTGCGCTCGCGCCGGCGGTTGACCTGGCTGTCGTCCAACATCGTGCTCAACATCATCGCCGCCAGCGTCATATCGGCCTACGAGGAAACGCTCGCCGCGGTGATCGCCATCGCCGTGTTCCTGCCGATGGTATCGGACATGAGCGGCTGTTCCGGCAACCAGGCGGTCGGCGTCAGCATGCGCGAACTGTCGCTCGGGCTGACGCGCCCCGTCGACCTGTTTCACGTGCTGAAGAAGGAATTCGGCGTTGGCGTGATCAACGGTATCGTACTCGGCATCCTCATCGGTATCGTCGCCTGGGTATGGAAGGACAATGTCTTCCTCGGCATCGTCATCGGTCTCGCGCTCGCCACCAACACGGTGATCGCGGTGTCGATCGGCGGCACCGTGCCGTTGCTGCTGAAAAAATTCGGCGTCGACCCGGCGGTCGCCTCGGGGCCATTGCTGACCACGGTAACCGACATGGCGGGCTTCTTCCTGGTGCTGAGCCTGGCGACGCTGTTCATGCCGCAACTGATCGCCTGAGCTCGCGGCCGGCAGGGAATTCGCGGACGATGCTATCGCCCGCGACGTGGTGGTATCATGTGGCTTTCGAATTGAACAGATTCCGCAAACTATGAAAGCACTGTCTGATATCGGCCTCGTGGGCCTCGCGGTGATGGGTGAAAACCTGATCCTGAACATGGCAAGCAAGGGCTTCACGGTGACCGCCTACAACCGTTCCACGGAAAAGGTCGACGCTTTTATCGCAGGCCGCGCCGCCGGCAAGAACATTCGCGGCGCGAAATCCATCGAGGCACTGGTCGCATCGCTCGAGTCGCCGCGCAAGATCATGCTGATGGTGAAAGCGGGCGAGCCGGTCGACGACTTCATCGAACAGTTGATTCCGCATCTCGATCCCGGCGATGTCATCATCGATGGCGGTAACGCCCATTTTGCCGACAGCATCCGCCGCACACGTTACCTCGAGAGCAAGGGCCTGCTGTTCGTCGGCACCGGCGTCTCCGGCGGTGAAGAAGGCGCGCTGACGGGCCCGTCTATCATGCCTGGTGGATCGGCACCGGCCTGGCAACTGGTGCAACCTATCTTTCAGGCAATTGCCGCGCGCGTCGAGGACGGCACACCCTGTTGCGACTGGCTCGGCAACGACGGCGCCCGCCATTTCGTCAAGATGGTGCATAACGGAATCGAGTATGGCGACATGCAATTGATCTGTGAAACCTACCAGATCATGAAGCAACTGCTGGAGATGACCCCGGCCGAGATGCATGTCGTGTTCGCCGAGTGGAACCGCGGCGAACTCGACAGTTACCTGATCGAAATCACGGCCGACATCCTCGCCTACGAGGAAGACGGCGAGCCGCTGGTGGAGAAAATCCTCGACAGCGCGGGACAAAAGGGCACGGGCAAGTGGACCGGCATCGCCGCGTTCGAACTCGGCATTCCGTTGACGCTGATCAACGAGGCTGTTGCGGCGCGCTTTCTGTCCGCGCAGAAAGACGAGCGCGTGCAGGCTTCGCAGCTGATACATGGCCCGGATATCCGTTTCGACGGAAACCGGCAGGCGTTTATCGAGGACCTGCGTCAGGCGCTGCTCGCCGCCAAGATCGTCTCCTACGCCCAGGGTTACCTGCTACTGAGAGAGGCGGCGCGCGAGTACCACTGGCAGCTCGATTACGGCAACATCGCGCTGTTATGGCGTGGAGGATGCATCATCCGCTCGATTTTCCTGAGCCGCATCAAGGAGGCTTTCGACGCCGACCCCGAACTGCCCAACCTGATACTCTCGCCCTATTTTCGCGACAGGATCGACGCCGCGCAATCGAGCTGGCGTCGCGTCGCCGCCGCCGCGCTGGGGAACGGCATCGCGGCGCCCGCGCTAACCTCGGCGCTCGGCTATTTCGACGCTTACCGCTCGGCGCGCCTGCCCGCGAACCTGCTGCAGGCGCAGCGCGATTACTTCGGCGCGCATACCTACGAGCGCATCGACCGGCCGCGCGGCGAAGTGTTTCACACCAACTGGAGCGGCCGTGGCGGCGATACCGCCTCGTCGACTTATAACGCCTAGCCCGACGATTCGGCAATTGCCGGGGAAACTGGTGAGCTGTGCGGGCTAACCCGAGCGCTCGAAGCAGCCGTTTGCCAGGTAGTGGATCACCTGCGCGATGACGGCTTTGTTGCCCATCATGAAAGAGTGGGTCACCGCCATTTCGATATGATCGTTCATTCCCTCGAGGCGCGTGTTTTCCACCGACACCTTGCCGTCGTTGGGCCCGGTAATCAGGGTCGATAGAAACGGGTTGACGCTACGCGTGCCGGCGATGATGCCGAGATCGAAGTTCGCCGGCCCGAGCCTGTTCGGCAGGC
>Ga0209536_100013241_pt1 | contig 11909 bp, 10 predicted proteins | sample DeeMarSeWOR28_12_FD_187461 | JGI IMG/M metagenome (GOLD analysis project Ga0209536, IMG submission 187461) | Marine sediment microbial communities from White Oak River estuary, North Carolina - WOR-2-8_12 (SPAdes) (version 2) | ecosystem: Environmental > Aquatic > Marine > Intertidal zone >...
ATCATCCTCTGCCTCCCTGAACATGGAAGAGAATTTGGCAATGCCCTGGGCCGACCAGGTACGGTTTTCCTCCTCGCGCCTCCGGGTCTCCGATTCCTTCATCGATCCCATCAAACTGATCTTCAGTTTATTCAATGCTTCTCCCAGCTCATCCTCAGGGCTTAAACTCTCGAAATGATCCGAAAAATCGCCCGCGGCCATGGATCTGGAAAAAGCAGCCATATCCTTGAGATTGCTAACATGTTTCTCCAGGCTCTTCTCCAGTTCGCCCAACTCGTCGCCCGTATCCGAGGCACTGAATTCGGGATAGACACCCCGGGTAAGCCGGGTTATAAGCCCGCTGACCCTTCTAAGGGGCCTCCTGAGCCATCTTAAATGAAGCACCCCCATCAAAACGGATCCCGCCATGCCTGCAAGTGATATTATCACCAATGCCTTTTGATCCGGCTTCTCCAGGCCCAGAAAGATCAGGAGAAACATAAGCATAAATACCAGGTAGGGCAGCAGGATCTTCAGGGTGAATGACAACCTAAGCTTCATCTTCAGACTGTTCTATGTTCCTTTACCATTTAAATATACAAAAAGATTAAGCCCCCTGCACGGCTGCTATCAATCGCCCTGCCGCCTCCATCAGGAGCTTCCTGGAAGTAGCCAGGTTCAGGCGCTGATGCTGTGACCCCCCGGGGCCAAACATGGGGCCATCGTTAAGACCGAGCCCGGCCCGGTGAATAATGAACTCCCGCAGACCTTCATCATCGAGTTCCAGGAACGAAAAGTCCAGCCAGGCCAGGTATGTGGCCTCCAGGGGTGAAATCAGCAGTTCGGGCACCGAAGTGTTCAACACAGAACAGAAGGCCCTGAAATTCTCCTCCAGGTATGCCAGAAGCTGGTCAAGCCATACATCTCCTTGGGTATAGGCCGCTTCAAGCGCCACCTGACCCAGGATGTTATCCCCGCCCACATGGACCGCATCAAGGATCTTCTCATACCTGCGTTTGACAGAAGGTTCGGTGGCTATCATGACCGAAGTATAAAGTCCGGCCAGGTTAAAGGATTTACTCGGGGCCATACAGGTCAGTGTCAGGTCGGCAATGTCCCTGCCCAGGCCTGCAAGGGGAATATGACGCTTTCCGAATAGAAGCAGGTCAGAGTGGATCTCATCACTGATCACCATCACCTGGTATTTCACACATAAATCTGCCACCTGCCGGAGTTCTTCCTCTGTCCAGGCTCTCCCCACAGGATTGTGCGGATTACAGAGAAAAAACATTTTTGCCCCTTCAGCAAATTGCTTTTCCAGCTGATCCAGGTCCATTTCATAATAATTGTCCCGCTTTACCAGCTGATTGTGCACCAGCTTCCTTCCATGGTTGCTGATGGCCGAAAAGAACGGGAAATATACAGGTGGCTGAACCACCACCATGTCGCCGGGATCGGTGAACTCAAGCACGCACATATTCAGTGCGGGTACGATACCGGGACTAAAGTCTATTGAAGCAGTATCCACCTTCCATCCATGCCTTCGTTCCAGCCAGGAAACCACACTTTCGGCGAAGCGCTCCGAACGGAAAGTATATCCCAGAACCGGGTGCTCAAGGCGTTTCCGAATGGCCTCGAGAATGAAATCACCCACAGGGAAGTCCATATCCGCCACCCACATGGGCAATACATCTTCCTTTCCGAAGATCTTTCCCCGCAGGTCGTATTTCACGCTGCTTGTCCCGCTCCGGTCTATGACCGTGTCAAAATCGTATTTCATCTAATTTTGTTTCAGAAAGGCCTCTCTCCCGGGAAAATTTAGTTCCTTCACCGCCTTGTCACGTGGCATGATGAAGTAGCGGGCCTTACTCTCTGCACATAGCACATTCTCCCCATCGTACAGGCGGGCCTCGATTTCAGCGATCCTTTTGTTCTGGTTGACCAGCGCGGCACGGACCGTAATGACTCCCTTTGAGATCATTACCGGCTTACGAAAACGCGTGTTCAACTCGAAAGTCATCCCGGCAGTATCGAGGCTCATAAACACCACCCAGCTGGCAATTTCATCCATCATGGTAGCCTGTATACCCCCGTGAAGTATGTCGTGAAAACCCTGGTAGTTTTCCCCGGGATCCCATTTAGAGACTATTTCATCACCGTCCTTGTAAAACTCCATATGAAGGCCGGAGGGATTGGTGGGACCGCAGGCAAAACAGCTGTATCCCGGAAATTCGGCATAGGGATTCCGTAGTTTAATCATGGCATCGGCAGAATTAATACGCTAAAATACCTAAATCATTTTAACTTTGGCTACCGATGGTACGCCCTAAAAAAAATCTGGGTCAGCATTTCCTCACTGATCCCTCCATTGCCGGCAGAATAGTGGATTCCTTGCTGGTTGAGCAGGGCGACACCGTTCTGGAGATTGGTCCGGGTACCGGTGTACTGACAGGATTGCTGCTGGAAAAGGATATCCGGCTCCTGTCAGTGGAGATCGACCAGGAAGCGGTTGCCCATCTGAAACAACGCTGGCCCGGACTGGCCGCCCAGATCATCGAAGCCGACTTCCTTAATATGGAGATGGATCAATACCTGGATGGCCGCTTCCATATCATCGGCAACTTTCCCTACAACATATCCAGCCAGATCTTTTTCCGGATCCTTGAACTCAGGCAGCAGGTTCCCTCTGTGGTCTGCATGGTGCAGCAGGAAGTGGCCCGCCGGATCGTATCCCCGCCCGGTTCCAGGACCTATGGCATCCTTTCAGTCCTGCTGCAGGCCTATTTCGATACATCTCTGCTCTTTACAGTGAAAGCAGGTTCCTTTTTCCCCCCTCCCAAAGTCACCTCAGCCGTCATACGTCTGACCCGGAACCAGACAGACAGCCTGCCCTGTGATGAAAATCTCTTTTTCAGGGTGGTCAAAACCACCTTTAACCAGCGGAGGAAGATGATCAGGAACTCAATCAAATCTATTTTGTTAAATTTGGACGACGATTTTGACTTATTGTCCAAACGACCGGAGCAACTCGGGGTTCCTGAGTTTGTGGAACTGACCAACTGGGTTAATCGGCATCAAAGGGAAAAGTCATGAGCACTGAACTGACCCGTACATATGTAAGCGAGCTGAAGTCCATTATAGAAAATAGGGACGACAGAGCTGCCCTGGAGAAGCTGGATCAGCTTCATCCGGCTGATATTGCCGAGATCTATGAGAACCTCTCCCTGGAAGAGGCTACCTACCTGTACTTGCTGCTTGATCCTGAGAAAGCCTCGGATGTTCTTGTGGAACTTGAAGAAGATGAGCGTGAAGCCTTCCTGAAGGCCCTGCCTTCCGAAGTCATTGCCAGCCAGTTTATCGACCACATGGATTCGGACGATGCAGCCGATGTGATCGGTGACCTGTCCGAGGACAAGAAACAGGAGGTCCTGCTCCATATCGATGACGTGGAACAGGCCGGCGATATTGTGGATCTGCTCAGCTATGACGAGGATTCTGCCGGGGGACTTATGGCCAAGGAGCTGATCCGTGTGAACGAGAACTGGGGAGTGGCCACCTGTATCCGTGAAATGCGCAAACAGGCCGAGGATCTGGATGAGATCTACTACATATATGTGGTCAACGATGAAAATGTATTGCTGGGGATCCTGTCCCTTAAGGCCCTGCTGCTGGCCAGCGCTTCCACCAGGATCAAGGATATATACGATGCGGAGGTGCGCAGTGTCCGGACAGATACCCCCTCGGAAGAGGTCGCTCAGATCATGGAAAAATACGACCTTATCGTACTGCCTGTGGTCGACTCCATCGGCAGGCTCATGGGCAGGATAACCATTGACGATGTGGTGGACGTGATCAGGGATGAAGCGGAAAGGGACTACCAGCTGGCTTCAGGTATTACCACAGACGTGGAGACCACCGACTCTCCTTCACGGCTTTCACGTGCTCGGCTCCCCTGGCTCATCATCGGCCTGCTGGGAGGAATTGTGGTGGCCGCAGTGATCGGGAGGTTTGAAGATGATATCCAGATCAATCCGGAAATGGCCTTTTTCATTCCCCTGATTGCAGCCATGGCCGGAAACGTGGGGATCCAGTCCTCTGCCATCATCGTGCAGGGCATTGCCAGCAACAGCCTGGGACTGGAAAGCACCTACCGGAAACTGACAAAGGAACTGATTGTTGCGCTCATGAACGGGATCATCCTATCAGGGCTCCTCTTCCTTTATAACTATTTTATCAGTCAGAACCTGGCACTTACCTTTACTGTCAGCACCTCCCTGTTTGTGGTGATTATTTTTGCCGCGCTTTTCGGGACCCTGATACCACTCCTGCTGCACCGCCTGAAATTTGATCCGGCCCTGGCCACCGGGCCATTTATCACTACCATGAATGATATCATGGGGCTTTTCATCTATTTCCTGATGGGAAGGATCCTCTATAACGTATTTATCTGAGGAAATCAGAAGCTTGTATTGATTGCCACCACCGGGTCCATCCTGGCACCCTGCCATGCGGGAAAAATTCCGCTGATCATTCCGATAAGGCTTGATATACCTATACCCAGGATAATATTATTGAGGGTCAGTGTAACCGTAAAGTCCCCCGACATGGTGATAATGGCGGCCCCAATGAATACTATCAGCAGCCCGATGATCCCCCCGGCCACGGATAACATGATGGATTCGAACAGAAACTGCAGAAGAATAAAATATCTTTTGGAGCCCAGTGCCTTCTGGATCCCTATGATATGGGTCCGTTCCTTTACCGACACAAACATGATATTTGCAATTCCGAATCCCCCTACAATGATGGAGAATATCCCGATAAAGAAACCCGCGATCTTCAAAACTTTGAAGAGCTGATCCAGCTGGTTATTGATAATGCTGGTCTGGTTCAGGGCAAAGTTATCCTCATCAAGTGGTTTTAGCCTCCGCATGGAACGTAGTAGCTGGGTAAGTTCAAAGCCGAGTTCCTCTACTCCCACACTGGCTTTTGCCTGAACCCAGATCTGCGGGTTGGAATATTCCCTGCGGATATCCACATAATTCATAAAGAATCCCATGGGAAGCATGGCCACATCGTCCAGTATCTGGCCACTGAAGGTACCCTTTCCCTCCTTCTCAACCACACCGATAACAAGTACTTTACTGCCAAATACCTCCAGGTACTTCCCCACAGGGTTAACTCCCTTGAACAGATCCCTGGCTATGGTGTACCCGATCACGACCACATTTCTTCCCGAATTGATCTCCAGAGGCGAGAAATACCTTCCGCTGGTCAGCTCAAAACCTCTGATATCCTTAAACTCATTTGTCACCCCAACAACACCCGCCCCTTCAATGTTGTTGTTTCCATACTCCAGCCTGCGGCCAACATAGGAAATAAAACAGGCATTTTTAGCTCCCTTCGCATTATCCCTGAGGTACTCATATTCTTCATAGGTGGGCAGTGGTCTGTTCATATACCTCCACCAGGGATACTCGTTTTCTCCTTCCGGCGGCGCCCACGGCCACTTTTCAACATAAATAACGTCGCTGCCCAGGGTATTGACACTTTCCCTGATGTTGGATTCCAGGGAATCCACGATGGTAAAAACAGCAATAATAGCGAAGATACCGATGGTGATTCCAAGCAGGGACAACATGGCCCTGAGACGGTTTACAACTACCGCCTGCACTGCCATGAGCAAACTCTCCCAAATCAACCTTAGAATAATCATTTATAATTTGTTGTGTTTTGACTTCATTATGTCATCGGAAACTGTTTCTTTTGCAAAGTAAGTTAAAAGTAGGAAGAACTATCCACATAAACCAATGACCGCCCATAAACAAATCCGCAATGCATTGATTTCGGTCTACTCAAAGGAGGGACTGGATCTGCTTGTCAAGAAACTCCATGAACTGGGAATTTCTCTTTATTCCACAGGTGGAACACAGCGTTTCATCCAGGAACTGGGGGTGCCCGTAACCGCAGTGGAGGACCTGACCTCCTACCCGTCCATCCTGGGAGGACGTGTGAAAACGCTTCATCCTAAGGTATTTGGAGGGATCCTGGCCAGAAGGGAAGAACAGGGCGACCTGGAGCAGTTGAATCAATACCAGATCCCCGAGATCGACCTGGTGATCGTGGACCTCTATCCCTTTGAGGAAACGGTGCGCTCAGGTGCGACGGACCAGGAGATCATTGAGAAGATTGATATCGGGGGGATCTCCCTGATCAGGGCCGCCGCCAAGAATTACAAAGATGTGCTGGTGGTATCCTCCCGTGACCAGTACGGCCCGGTCCTTGATCTGCTCGAATCGGGAAAGGGCCTTTCCAGCCTGGAGGACAGAAAAGTGTTTGCCACTCGGGCCTTCAACGTCTCTTCTCATTATGACTCGGAAATATTCAAGTTCTTTGACGGTGAGCAAATGAGCGCCCTGAAATTGAGCGAGCCAAAATCAAGAAAGCTGAGATACGGGGAAAATCCCCACCAGAATGGTTATTTTTACGGGGAACTGGATGATATGTTCGAGCAGCTCCACGGGAAGGAGATATCTTACAACAACTTGCTGGATATCGATGCTGCAGTTGGATTGATTAAAGAATTTAATGATTGTACCTTTGCCATCCTGAAGCATAACAATGCCTGCGGGCTGGCCACCAGGGAAAAACTTGTGGATGCCTGGAAGGATGCACTGGCCGGCGATCCGGTTTCCGCATTCGGAGGAGTTCTGATCACCAACCGGGAGATCGACCCGGAGACCGCCGAAGAGATGAACAAGATTTTCTTTGAAGTTTCCATCGCTCCCGCTTACAGTGAAGAGGCTCTGAAGGTACTTCAGCAGAAAAAGAACAGGATCATCCTGGTACAAAAGAATGCCAACACGGCAGATGTGACCATTCGCACTGCTCTTAACGGCATACTGCTGCAGGACCGTGACCTGAGCACCGAGGAGGAAGCACAAATGAAGGTTGTTACCAAAGCTAAAGCCACAACAAAACAATTATCCGATCTGATATTTGCCAACAAGATCGTGAAACATACCAAATCCAATGCCATTGTGCTTGCCAAGAATCAGCAGCTGGTGGCCTCGGGGGTGGGACAGACCTCCAGGGTGGATGCACTGAAGCAGAGTATTGAGAAAGCCCGGCACTTTGGCTTTGACCTGGAGGGAGCCGTCATGGCATCGGATGCCTTTTTCCCCTTTGCAGACAGCGTGGAAATCGCCCATAATGCGGGTGTAGGGGCCGTTGTGCAACCCGGCGGTTCCATAAGGGACCAGGATTCTATTGATTATTGTGATGCAAACGGTCTGGCCATGGTTTTTACCGGAATCAGACATTTTAAACATTAAACCACTTAGAAAGAGATCATATGGGATTATTTTCATTCCAGCAGGAACTTGCCATTGACCTGGGAACTGCCAATACGATTATTATCCACAACGATAAAGTAGTTGTAAATGAACCTTCCATCGTAGCCCTTGATCAACAGACCGGGAAACTGGTGGCCATCGGGGAAAAAGCCAGGCAAATGCATGGAAAGACACATGAGGACATTCGTACCATACGGCCCCTTCGCGATGGCGTAATCGCAGACTTTCAGGCCGCAGAGCTGATGATCAGGGGAATGATTAAAATGATCAATACAAAGCGCAGGCTTTTCACTCCTTCCCTGAAGATGGTGGTATGCATACCTTCGGGCAGCACGGAGGTGGAGCGTCGTGCCGTACGTGATTCCGCGGAGCATGCAGGAGGACGTGACGTTTATATGATCTTTGAACCCATGGCGGCCGCCATAGGGATCGGACTGGATGTGGAGGCCCCCGAGGGATGCATGGTCGTGGACATAGGAGGTGGTACAACGGAAATCGCAGTGATTGCACTGGGAGGCATTGTATGCAACCAGTCGATCCGGGTTGCTGGGGATGGTTTTACAGGTGACATCCAGACCTATTTGAGACACCAGCACAATATAAAGATCGGGGAACGTACCGCCGAGGATATAAAGATCAAGGTTGGATCCGCCCTCCCGGAGCTGGACGATCCCCCGCAGGATTTTTATGTGCGAGGACCCAACCTGATGACTGCGCTCCCCATTGAGATCCCCATTTCATACCAGGAGATTGCTCACTGTCTGGATAAATCCATTTCCAAGGTAGAAACAGCCATTCTTTCGGTTCTGGAGCAGACACCTCCGGAACTTTATGCCGATGTGGTATCCAAGGGAATTTACCTGGCAGGTGGCGGTGCCATGTTACGGGGACTTGACAAAAGGCTTGCCGAAAAGATTTCCATCCCCTTCCATGTGGCCGAGGATCCTTTACAGGCAGTGGCACGGGGGACCGGTATCGCATTAAGGAATGTGGACAAATTTCCCTTCCTCATGAGATAGGATCGGGATTTAAAGAGCATATGAGGACACTGCTGAGATTTATTCAAAAGTATTCCAACCTGCTTTTATTTCTCATACTGGAAATAATTGCCATCAGCCTTATTGCGCAAAACAGCTCTTACCAGCGATCCAGACTGATCCGGTTGAACCGGCAGATTACGGGCTTCATGTACAACAGAGTGGACGGGGCCAGGGAGTATTTCTCACTCAGGGAGGCCAACGAGCAACTTATAAAAGAAAACACAGAGCTTAGAAACAGGCTCGACCTGGTTTCTTCCAGACTGGACAGCTCCACGGTGACCAGTGAGTTGAAGGGGGAACACCGCTACTATTATGTTCAATCGAGGATCGTACGAAACAGCAGCAACAAGCAATACAACTACCTGACCCTGGATAAGGGAAAAAAAGACGGGGTCTTCCGGGACATGGGAGTGGTGTCCGATCAGGGCCTGGTGGGAATCATCCTGGAAAGTTCAGCCAATTATTCTACGGTCATCCCGGTAATTAACAGGGATTTCAGATTGAGTGCAAAGATCAAATCCAATAACTATGCTGGAATTCTCCAGTGGAACGGACTTTCTCCACGCCATGCCATGCTTAGCGAAATACCCTTTCACGTGGCCCTGAATGAGGGGGATACCATCCTCACCAGCGGATTTTCATCCATATTCCCGGAGGGGATAGAGGTGGGAACAATTGAGTCTTTTCACCTGGAAAGGGGAAATTTTTATGATATCAGGGTGGAACTGTTCACCAATTTTCAGCGCCTCTATCATGTGAACGTAATTCGGAATTTCCGGAGGGAGGAGCAGCTTGACCTGGAAAATCAGAGCAGATAATGTATATCATAGCCAGAAATATCTTTCGATTTGTGGTACTGATCCTCTTCCAGGTGCTGGTCATGGATAACGTGATGATCAACGGGTATATGATCCCCTATATATATATCCTGTTCATCCTCCTGATGCCATTTGAAACTCCCAGGTGGATCCAGCTGATCTCGGGTTTCTTACTTGGCCTGGTCATGGACCTGTTTTCGGGGACCCTTGGAATGCATACTGCCGCAACCGTGCTGGCAGCATTTGTCAGGCCCTACCTGCTTGATCTGCTGGCCTCGCGTGACGGATATGAACCTGAAACCTTTCCCCGGATCCATTATTACGGTTTTCTCTGGTTCCTGAAGTATGCTGCACTCATCGTGGTAATCCATCACCTGGCCCTCTTTTACCTGGAGGTATTCCAGCTGAAACATTTTTTCAGTACCTTGCTGCGGGTAATCCTGAGTTCAATCCTTTCCACATCAACCATTGTGCTCAGCCAGTATTTTGTGTTCCGAAAATAAATGAACCAGTATACAGACAGAAGGTATGTTTTTGCTGTGGCAATCATCCTGGTGGGACTGGTGTATATGATCCGGCTCTTTCAGCTCCAGGTGCTTGACAAGTCCTTCGAGCAATATGCCCTGAACAACGCCCAGAGTGTAAGGACCATTTACCCGGCCAGGGGGCTGATCTACGACCGGAACGGCGATTTACTGGTATACAACAAAGCCGCCTATGATATCATGGTCACGCCACGATTGCTTATGCCTTTTGACACCACTGAATTGTGCGAGATACTGCAAATCAGTCCTGAGAGCATGGTGGAGAGACTGAATTCGGCCGAGGCCTATTCTTCCCGGGTACCTTCCGTTTTTATGAAACAAGTCAGTTACGAATATGCAGCCCTGCTACAGGAAAAGATGTTCCAGTTCCCCGGGTTTTATGTTCAGACCCGGACCCTCAGGGAATATACCGATTCAATCGCCTCACATGCGTTGGGTTATGTGGGTGAAGTGGATCAGGATATCCTGGACAGGGATGATTATTACCAGCTTGGGGATTATATCGGGGTATCGGGTATTGAGAAGGCATACGAAGAATACCTGCGGGGAAAAAAAGGAAAGAATATCTTCCTGAAGGATGTGCATAACCAGACCATTGAATCCTATCAGGGAGGCAGGCTGGATGAGCCCGTGGAAGTGGGCAGGAACCTGACCACCACTCTGGATATGGATCTTCAGGCTTACGGGGAAAAACTCATGTCCCCCTACCTGGGTTCCATTGTTGCGCTGGAGCCTGCCACGGGGGAAGTACTGGCACTGGTAAGTGCACCCAGCTATTCTCCGGATCTGCTGGTTGGAAGAAACCTGGGCGTTGAGTTCAGCAGGCTTGCAGAGGATACCCTGAACCCACTTTTTAACAGGGCCCTGATGGCCCAGTACCCCCCGGGCTCCACCTTTAAGACCCTCATGGCTCTTATTGGCCTGCAGGAGCAAGTGATCAGCACACGAACCGAGCATCATTGTTACTACGGATTCTATGTGGGGAATATTCATACCGGCTGTCATCTTCATGATTCACCTCTGAACCTCATCGAGGCCATCCAGAATTCATGCAATACTTACTTTATCAACGTACTGAAAAGTATTCTGCAGGATGTAAAATACTCATCCACGGCAGCCGCATTTGACAGCTGGCGGGATCATCTCCTGTCCATGGGTTTCACCCAGCCACTGGGTATCGAACTGACCAATGAGCTGGACGGGAACATCCCCACATCCGGCTATTTCGACAGGATCTACGGTGAGAATCACTGGAACTATGTCACCGTTCGATCCCTGGCCATCGGTCAGGGTGAACTGCTGATCACCCCCATCCAGATGGCCAATATGACTGCCACAATTGCCAACAGGGGTTTCTACATCACCCCGCACCTGGTAAAGGCAATCGAAGGAGAAGGGCCCATCGGTGACCAGTACCTGCAAAGACACTATACAACCATAGACTCTTCCTTTTACGGACCTGTGGTGGACGGGATGGACCTGGTGGTGAATGGCGGAAAAGGGTCTACGGCCAGGAACGCAAGAATTGAGGGAATCACGGTTTGCGGTAAGACCGGAACTGCCGAGAACCCTCATGGAAACGACCATTCCATTTTCATTGCCTTTGCACCCAAGGATAATCCTAAGATCGCCCTGGCCGTGTATGTGGAAAACCAGGGTTTTGGCACCACCTATGCGGCTCCCATTGCAAGCCTGATGATCGAAAAATATCTTACTGGAGAAGTGAAGCGTACATGGTACGAGAACTGGGTGATGCAGCTGGTTCAGCCTGTTGCCCCTGCCAGGGAAAGGGACAGTGTGGTCAGCGACACAGTATCAAACAACATAGCAGAAGATGATGGTACAGAGGAATAGGATCGTGGCAAACCTGGACTGGCTCTCCATCCTACTTTGGGTGGTGATGATGGGCTTTGGCTGGATGAATATTTACTCGGCCAATATCCTTGAGGCCGACGGGAGCATTTTCGACCTTTCGCAACGCTTCGGCAAGCAACTAATCTGGGTCGGAGCGTCTCTCTTCCTGGCTGTGCTTCTGCTGATGGTGGACGCCAAATTCTACATCTACTTCTCCTATCTGCTCTTCGTGCTGCTGCTGGTGGTGTTACTGGGTGTACTGATATTTGGCAGTGAGATCCACGGGGCTAAAAGCTGGTTCGTCATCGGAGGATTTCA
>Ga0209536_100013242_pt1 | contig 11909 bp, 6 predicted proteins | sample DeeMarSeWOR28_12_FD_187461 | JGI IMG/M metagenome (GOLD analysis project Ga0209536, IMG submission 187461) | Marine sediment microbial communities from White Oak River estuary, North Carolina - WOR-2-8_12 (SPAdes) (version 2) | ecosystem: Environmental > Aquatic > Marine > Intertidal zone >...
AAGACTTCGTGGATCGCATGGTGGAAAAAGGCTATACCGAAAAACAGGTGCGCCTGTTGTCGGAATGGTATCTGCGCGTACGTAAGGCATCCTGAGAGGTAGCGCCTTGACGCAGGTTATCGACAGGCGCCTGAACGGCCGGAACAAGAGCGCGGTCAATCGTCAGCGTTTCATCCGCCGTTTCAAGGCGCAGATCAAACGCGCCGTAGCCGACGCCGTGTCCGGCCGCAGTATCGTCGAAATCGACAACGGCGAAAAGATCAACATTCCCGCCAGGGATATGTCAGAACCGGTGTTTCGCCACGGTGCCGGTGGGCGCGGGGAGGCCGTGCACCCCGGCAACACCGATTTCGTCACCGGGGACAGGTTCAACCGTCCGCCGGACGCGGCCGGTGGTCAGGGGGGTAAAGCCGGCAACAGTGGCGAGGGCGAGGATGACTTCGCGTTTCAGTTGTCGCGCGAAGAATTTCTGGAACTGTTTTTCGAGGATCTCGCCTTACCGGACCTGGTCAAGACCCAGCTCGCCAGACTGACGGACTTCAAGAGCGTGCGTGCCGGCTATACCAGTGACGGGGTGCCGACCAATATCAACGTCATACGCTCGCTGCGCGGTGCCCTGGCGCGGCGGATCGCCCTGCGCGGACCCCATATGAAACGCCTGCGCGAGGTCAACGCCGAACTGACGGCATTAGAGCCGGTCCCCGGTGAAACGGATGAAGAGTCTGCCCGGCGTACGCTCGAGCTCGAGGAAGAGATCCGTCAGCTCAAACAGCGCATCCAAGCCATTCCGTTTATCGATACCTTCGATTTGCGCTACAACAACCGTATCAAACAACCCAGGCCCACGACCCAGGCGGTCATGTTCTGCCTGATGGACGTCTCGGGGTCCATGGATGAGGCACGCAAGGACATCGCCAAGCGCTTTTTCATCCTGTTGTACCTTTTCCTCACGCGTAACTACGAGCGCATAGAAGTCGTATTCATCCGCCACCATGCCTCCGCCAAAGAAGTCGACGAAGAGGAATTTTTTCACTCACGTGAAACCGGCGGTACCGTGGTATCCAGCGCACTGAAGCTGATGCACGAAATCATCCGCGAACGCTATCCGCTCACAGAGTGGAATATCTACGCAGCGCAGGCATCGGACGGCGACAACTGGGCCAACGACAGCGTTATCTGTCGTGACCTGTTGACGAGCACAATCATGCCCTGCCTGCAGTATTTCGCCTATGTGGAAATCACGCCGGATGCTCACCAGAGCCTGTGGCACGGATATAAACGGGTGGCGGAGGCCTGTGGCAACTTTGCCATGCGGCAGCTCGAAGGCGCCGAGGATATTTACCCGGTATTTCGCGAGTTATTCAGGAAGCGTGTCACATGACGGCGAAACTGCTGTCGGAAAGCTCGGAATGGACGTTCGAGCTGATTGAGCGCTATGACCGGGAGATTGCCCGGGTCGCCGCGAACTACGGCCTGGATACCTACCCCAACCAGATCGAAGTCATCAGCGCCGAGCAGATGATGGATGCCTATTCCTCGGTCGGGATGCCGGTTAACTACCATCACTGGTCGTTCGGCAAAGAGTTTCTCGGTATCGAGCAGCGTTACAAACGCGGCCACATGGGACTGGCCTACGAGATCGTTATCAATTCCAATCCCTGCATTGCCTACCTGATGGAAGAGAACAGCATGACCATGCAGGCACTGGTGATCGCCCATGCCGCGTACGGCCACAATTCGTTTTTCAAAGGCAACTATCTTTTCCAGACCTGGACCAACGCCGATGCCATTGTCGACTATCTGCTTTTCGCCAAAAACTATATTGCCGACTGCGAACAGCGTTATGGCGAGGAAGAGGTGGAACTGTTACTCGACTCCTGCCACGCATTGATGAACTACGGCGTCGATCGCTACAAGCGTCCTTCCAGGCTTTCTGCCGATCAGGAACGCCGGCGCCAGAAGGAACGCGAAGAATACCGGCAATCCCAGATCAATGACCTGTGGCGCACCCTGCCTGCAAGGGACATTGCCGAGTCGGCCCAGGATGAACAGCGGTTTCCCGCCGAACCGCAGGAGAACCTGCTGTACTTCATCGAAAAGAACGCGCCCCTGTTGAAACCCTGGCAACGCGAAATTGTGCGTATCGTGCGCAAGGTCGCACAGTACTTCTATCCGCAGCGCCAGACCCAGGTGATGAACGAAGGCTGGGCCACCTTTTGGCACTACACGATTCTGAATACTCTATATGGTGAAGGCCTGGTCAACGATGGCTTCATGATGGAATTTCTGCAGTCGCATACCAACGTTGTCGCCCAGCTGCCCTTTGACAGCAAGTTCTACAGCGGTATCAATCCTTACGCGCTCGGCTTTGCCATGATGAGCGACCTGCGCCGCATCTGTGAACAACCGACCGATGAGGATCGCCACTGGTTTCCCGACATTGCCGGCAGCGACTGGATCAAGACGCTGGATTTTGCCATGCGCAACTTCAAAGATGAAAGCTTCATCGCGCAGTACCTGTCACCCAGGCTGATCCGTGAATTCAAGCTGTTTTCGGTGCTGGACGACGATGCGCAGGAGCAGCTCGAGATTTCCGCTATTCACGATGAGCGCGGTTATCGCTATATCCGCCAGGCACTGGCAGACCAGTACAACCTGGGCAGTCGCGAACCGGATATCCAGGTCTACAATGTCAATCGCCGCGGTGACCGCTCGCTCACGCTACGGCACACGCAATACAACCGGCGCCCCCTGGCGGAATCTGCCGAACAGGTTGTCAAACACATTGGGCGCTTGTGGGGCTTTACGGTGAGAATGGAGTCCGTTGTCGAAGACGACAAAATAGAAGTCACCTACGAATGCAAAAGCGAACACTGAAGTCAACCAGTAAAAAGGGGTTGGTAACAAATCGCAATCGTTATCATTTGTCACCGACCCCTTTAGTCCCTGCTGACCCGTCGATTGCCAGGCGTTGCTGCAACAGCACCCGCGCACGGAGTGGCGGGAGTGGATGGCGCAGGACACTAAATGACCGGGAGTTAAGAGGTGGCAAACGGTGCCAGCAGCTTTTCAAGTGGTTCAGGTCGACTGATACCATACCCTTGCGCGTAATCCACACCGATCTCCCGTAGCTTTTCCAGGATAGCGTCATTCTCCACGAACTCAGCAATCGTCTGCTTACCCATAACCTGCCCGATCTCATTGATAGATCTCACCATAGCCAGGTCCATGGGATCATCCAGGATGTCTTTTACGAAAATGCCATCAATCTTCAGGAAGTCCACCGGCAGATTCTTGAGATAGGCAAAGGATGATAGACCACTGCCGAAATCATCCAGAGCGAAGCGGCAACCCAGCTCTTTCAAAGACTGGATAAAGACAGTGGCATCGGTCAGATTGGTTATCGCCACTGTCTCAGTGATCTCAAAGCAGAGCTTCTCTGGCGGGACGCGCCGCTTCTTAAACTGTGCCTTCACAAAAGCCAGAAACTTTTCGTCGCCCAAGGAGAGACCTGAAAGATTAATGGCGCAGAGAAACAGACGCTCCAGATGCGCTGGGTGATCGGCAAACCACCGGAAAGCCGTGCTAATGACCCAGCGATCAAGCCGTCCTGACAGATTGTAACGCTCAGTAACGGGCAGGAATGCGCCCGGCAGTACCATGTTTCCCGCTTCATCTTCCATGCGCACGAGCAGTTCGTAGTGCTCGGCTTCATCCTTGTGACCCTCGACCGGTACAATCTGCTGGAAGTAAAGCTGGAAGCGGTCTTCCTCCAAGGCCCGCGGCAAATCAACCGCCCAGCGCATCTCGCCATGCCGTCTCTCCAACGCTTCATCGTCTTCGTGGTGGACGTGTACGCGGTTCCGCCCCTGTTCCTTGGCCATATAGCAGGCCGTATCCGCTGCACTCAATAAAACAGTGACGTTCTCGCTTGCCTCGTTTATGGCCACTAGCCCGATGCTGACACCGATGTTGAAAATCCTGCCTTCCCAGGCAAATCGAAATTCAGCGATCGTTTTTATCAGCTCTCCCGCCACCCGCGCGGCTTCACCAAGTGAACAGTGCTCCATTATCAGCCCGAACTCATCTCCACCGAGGCGGGCCAGAGTATCTTGTTGCCTCACATGGGCCTGCAATAACTTTCCAAGCTGGCGCAACAGTTCGTCACCAGCCACGTGCCCGCAAGTGTCATTGACCAGCTTGAACTGATCCAGGTCAAAATAGAGGAGGGCGTTTTGCGCCCCTTCACTCCGTGTCCACTCTAGAATAGACGTTAGATGACGCTCGAACTCGCGACGGTTGATTAAACCCGTTAACCCGTCGTGCGCAGCATGGAAGGACATTTCGCGTGATATCCGCCGAGCCTCTGTCACATCCTTGAAGACCAGCACTACGCCCAGAAGCTCGCCGTCCTTTCCGCCAATGGGTGCTGCTGAAGTTTCGATCGAGGACTCTTCGCCCGACCGGCTCAGCAGCACAGCATGATCGGAAGACGCGATGACCCTGCCTTCTGTTAAGCAGAGCGCAACCGGATTCTGCGCAGGTTCCCGTGTTTCGTCACTGATAATGTGAAATACCCGTTGCAGGGGCAGGCCCTGCGCCTCGCCGGCCGACCATCCGGTCAGGTTTTCTGCAACCGGATTAAGATATTCGATACAACCGGATGCATCCGTGGTGATTACGGCGTCGCCAATGGAGTGAAGCGTTACCCGCACCCGCTCAGTTTCCTCAAACAATGCCTGCTCGGCGAGCTTACGATCCGTGATATCGGTAGCTATACCCTCGATAACCAGGCCCTCGCCCTCCCCATGCCTTCCTACCGATCGGTCCAGGAACCAGCGCCACTGTCCCTTGAGGTCCTTTATCCGGTATTCCAACTCGAGGGACTGGCCGTCTGCGAATGCCTTTATGGCCTCGTCGACGCGCGGCAGGTCATCCGGGTGGATGGAGTCATGCCAGAGAAACGGCTCTGTCTCCAGTTGATTCGGTTCAAATCCCAGAATGTCCCGGACCCTGGGAGACCAATAGGCTGCGCCGCTACTCATCGAATAAGTGTAAACAATGTCCGGCAGCCCCTCGACCAGTCGCCGGTAGCACGCTTCACTCTCTCGTAGCGCAATTTGCCCGCGCTGCGTGGTTAGTGCGCTCCCGATGATCTCTGCTGACAGTCTCAGCAGGGCCAGGTCTTCTTTGTTCCATGTGCCGGGTTCCCGGATGTTATCGAAGCCCAGAAAGCCCATCACTTTCCCAGCGAGATGGACCGGCATCAGGATCAACGACTTGATGTCCTGACTCTCCAAGGCGGTTTTTTCGTTAGCCGCCGCTTCCGGCAGCGCCGACACGTCATGAATAGGCAGAGCCTTGCCATCCTGCAGTTCTGCCAGTGACCAGCGGAACGCTTCCATCGGTAATCCCTGCAAATTCTCGATCTCGCTGCTGACACCCTCGGCACACCACTCGTGGGTGTTATCCATCGTCTTCCCATCGTTCCTGAAGAGAAACAGATACGACCGGGAGGCTCCGCTCAGGCCGCCGATCCTTTCCAGAGCGTAATCGATCACGGAGTCAATGTGTGAAGCGTCTATGAGGCGGGAGGAGATTTCGGTAATCGCCTTTTCAACGGCAAGCCGGTGTCGCAGAGCGTTCTCGTTATTAACCCGCTCGGTCACGTCGATAGACATGGCCAGCTCCCCGGGCCGCCCTTCGTACTCCAGCGGGTAAGTGATCAGTTCCACGAAGATGAGATCGCCGTTGTTTTTTACGTGACGCCAGATGCCGGTGTGATCCAGTTTGTCTCCTATCCCGCTGATTTCATCCAGCCGACCGGATGTATAGTCCGGTGGACAAATGTCCTTAAGCTTCAAAGCCAGGAACTCATCCCTGGAGTATCCATAGTTACGAACCGCTGCCTCGTTCACTGCCAGAAACCGCTGTGTCTCAAGGTCGCAAATCCACATTGGCGTCGGATTCAGCAAAAAGAATTTCTGATAGCCGCCATTGCTCTTCATCTCTAATCGTCCGCTTGGTAGTTCCCAGGCGTTATTATTTGGAATTAACGGCTAAACATCCATAGAATCAGTATGAAACCTATCGCTGTCGGCTTAACAAGGATTTCAACTGATAGCTCACGCGGTTTATTAGATGTGATTTACAAAAAGGGGTCGGTCAAAAAGGGGATAAGACAGGGGTCGATGACAAATGATAACGATAACGATTTGTCACCGACCCCTTGTTGCTTTCTGAGCGACCCTGCTAGTCTTGTCACTGAGATCGAACCGCAACGCTGGTCAGGCCGCTGAGCCGGTCATCGCCATCAATGAATCGTACATAGATCCTGTTATTGGCTGGATCGAACGGGATTGTCGCTTTGCTGAATAAGAAGACACCGAATGTCGGCGTGGCTGCGGATTCAAATTCGACCGGCACACCTGACCCGGCGTCTACGGGATCTGCAAGGCAGTCACTGGTCTGGGGATCGGTCTGACAGATGAGCAACTGCAGCGGCAGATCCGCGGCACCGGTATTGGCATCAACCCTAACCTGTCCCCCGATGCCGACGTTTGCGGCTGCAACCGCAAACACCCCCGAGTCCGTGACCTTAACGACGCCATCGTTGTCGATCGTGGCCGCCAGGGCCACGATGTCCGGAACCGGATCCGGGGAAGCGGACATCTGCAGGGTGTTGACGCCCGGAATCAGGCCAGCAGCCATCGTGTCGGCACAGGTGAAGCGTAACGCCATCTCGACAGGCGCAAACGCGGCTTCGGGGGTGATGGCGAAGACAAAGCTCTGACTGCCGCCGGCGGGTATATTGGCCGGCGTCGATTCAGCACCTGTCGGATTGTTGAAGGTATCGGTGGTTCGAAAGGAGAAGGTGACCGGCAGCGTTGTGTCGATACTGGGACCACAGGCCGCGGCGGGACCGGCACCAGCGTTGATGATGGTCGCGAATGCTGTCGCAGGACTGCCGACCTGCACTGACCGGCTTGCCGGGAGTATGGCCGCATACAGTGGCGGGTTGGTTAGGACGGTTGCGAACGTGGGCCCCGACAGGCCGGCGCTCGGCCCCACCAGCGACCGCAGTGGCGCCACATCCCCATCGGCCGCGCGGTCGAAGACGCGTACGGCACCGCCGCCGACCACCACCAGCTCGTCGTGTAGCAGGTCTAACGCCAGGCTCACCGGCGACTGAAGCTGGCTCGCCTGGCCGCCAAGGCTTCTGATGGGCGCAGCGTCGCCATCGGCGCTGCGCGAATAGACGGTGATCGTGTCGGCAGCGATGTTTGCCACGAAGATCTCATCGTGAACCGGGTCAACAACGATGCCCCGGGGTCCATTCAAACCGCTCCCCGGACCTGAGATCACCCGCAACGGCGCCTCGTTCCCGTTTGCGCTATGGCGAAAAACGGTAATCGAGTGTGTCGTGATGTTTGTGATCAGCAGCTCATTGTTCACCGAATCCAGCGCGAGACCTCGAGGCCCGGTTAACTGCGTACCGGCGCCCGCCAGGCTACGACGCGGCGCCTGGTCACCCTGTGCGGTGCGATCGAAGAAGCTGATGGATTGGCCAAAGCCGTTTGCGACAACCAGTTCGTCCCGAAAAACATCCACGACCGCAGCTGTCGGGCTGCTGAGAGCTGTCGAGTCACCGCGGAGGAGACGTTTCGGCAGGGCGCCATCGGTATCCTCACGATTGAACACCGTGACAGACTCACTGAAGATGTTGGTCGTCACCAGTTCATCATGCACCGGATCGAACGCGAGACAGACCGGGCCATTCAGTCTTGTGCCGGGGCCACCCTGCAGTATCCTGGTCAGCGAGATGTCGTCTTGCGCGTCGCGGGAGTAAAACAAAACATTCCCGCCGGCGGTGTTGGCGATCGCCAGTTCGTCGCCCAAGGCCGTGGTGTGATGCAGGGTAAGGACGAGAAGGGCAATCCAACAGCCCCTGGCACAGCCTGCCTTCAGATCAGTTGGATTGATCATCCTGCCAGCGCCAGCGATGGATCTCACGGCTGGATGTATCCTCTGCACTCTCAGCGAGGCCAGTCCAGAGTTCGAATGTCGTCGCGTCCGACCAGGTCAGGTGTGGCGTCGCCTTCCAGATCAGATCATCGGAAATCGGAAAGGTGCCGGCGCTGTCCCAGGCCAGACCATCCGCCGACGTGAAACGATGAATTCTCGTGAGGTCGAGGGAGTTGGCGACCAGCACATAGACACCGTCGGGGCGTTGAGAAACATCGACGTTGTACAAGGGTTTCTGCAGGCCCACTCGCACGGTATCAATTGGTTGACGTTGTATTGAATCGAATCGTGTTCTGAACACGGTACCCAGGGGGTATTCGCAGGCACCGTAGCTGGGCAGCCCGCCATGGTAATAAACCCAGATTTCATTACCGACGGAAATCGCCGAAGGCGCCCACGCGCCACATGCAGAGAGTCCATTGTCCAGGCCGATCTCAACGCCGAGATTATCCCAGGTGTCACCGTCATCGCTGCTGACGGCAAGGCCGGTCTGATTGCCCACGAACCAGCAGTCCGGTGCCGGTGTACAATCCTTTGCCAGTCGGGTGAAGTACATCAGGGTCTGGCTGCCAACGGTAATGACGGACGGATCATTCACTGCAGCGCCGGCCTCTGCGAGGGCGATCACCGGCGTGGACCAGTCGTTCCCGACCCGTTCGCTGAGGTAGATCCTGTCCTCCGGTTCGTGCTCTGGAATGAGCCAGCCGCCTGTCCACATTTTCTCACCCAGGATATGCGGCGCGTAGACGTTGTACAGATTCGTCAGCGGTGAATCCTCTCCTATCAGGGTCAACGAGGCATCCTGGGCGGCCGCGTGAATCGCCGTCGTCAGGGCAAGTAGCAGGACGAATCCCCGAGCAATAATCATGCTTCGCACCTTCGCCTGGCGGGCAGCCGAGTGCGGCGATTACTTTCATACGGTTCCATCGGCATGTATCCTCACCAAGGCCCTCGCTCGCATCTATTCGGCAGGGATCGCGAATACCACGATAAAAGCCAGAATGGCTGCCACTGCCGCAAAGTGTGTCCGGTGCAGGCGGTAGGCTTCGCGTTCGTGATACTGGTGACTCACGATGAGGGCAACGACACACTGCAACAGGTAATACACGGCGAAGGCACGTGAAGCGAAGGAGATAATTTCCAGCAGATCAGCGGTCCATACCAATATGATTGCGAAGAGTGATACCACCAGGTACCCCATGTTGGTGGATAACTTTCCGCTACTGGTTTCGCTTGCCAGGCATCCGGCACCGACCGTATCGGCGACTGCTGCACTGAACTGGCTCATGATCGCGGCCACAATCAGCATCAAGGGCAGTGCGGTCGCTGCCAGTGCGGTTGCAGAAACGATTTCTGCGATCTGGATATTCGCAAGGTCGAGATGCTGCACAATCGGCATCAATGCCGTGACCGATATGACGTACAGGGCGCCGGATATTAATTGGGCGCGGCGCATGGTGCGTACACGGACATCAGCAGGGTATTTTTCGCCCAGGAACCGCGATGTCTCAAAGCCCTGAACTACCAGCAGAATGCCGCACAGGATGCACGCCTTGATGATCCAGCTTCTGTCCGGGACATCAAAAATGAGCGAGCGGTCTGATTGGATAAAGTTGTAGTCGTAAACGAATATCCCGATCAACAGTGCCGCAACGATAGATAACTGTAGCGACATTGAATACGCCTCGAGTTTCTCGAGGCCACCGAGTCCGCGTATGAAACCCGTGGCGGCAATGAAAACGATGATGACCGTTGTCAGCGTTCTTTCCAGGCCAGGTGAATCCGCAAACCCCAGGTAGTGGAGTAGAAAGGACGATAGCAGTGACAGATAGAACGCAACAGCGGTGACGTAAGCGAATGAAAGTGCGGTATTGGCGAACAGATCGATTTTGTATAGGACGGGGTGAGCGTCTTTTTCATGCAGGAGCGGTTCGGCATGAGTAATATTGAAGCGAATAACGCCACCAATGGCATAGGCGAGCACAACGATACCCGTGACTGCGAGCGGCGAATAGGCGCCGACCACGCTTGCCAGCAGGGGCGCTATGATCAGAAACCCGCTGCCGATGATGGAGGAGAGTGGCGTGAGCGTTGCCCGCCACGACTCGCTTTTGGTCAAACGAGGGTGGAGCATGAACAGCAACATACTGGCTGCAACCACCACAAGTATGATGTTCAGCATACCCCCTCCGTCTACGGCTCTAGCCTGAAACGTAACGCTACAGGAGGAGATAATCCTGCTTATCGGCGTGGCATTATGATCAGTGTTGCACCCCGCAGCACTGTGAGCGTCAAGGCGGAAATCCCATTGGTGCTGTGGGTCCAGACATTGCCCTTGGCAAGCGAGAGGTGTTCGGTAGATGTAATTGCCGCCGCCTCCGCCCCAACAAGAGTATGCTGATGGCCGACGAGACACACCGCCTCATGTAAACGCCGCAACATGATTTCTTCGCTGTGCGTACTTCTTCAGAAGCCATTACTTACGACCAAAAGAAATAGCACATTCTTACAGTGGCTTCACTGATCTGAATCAGAGAAGGCGACGAAAGTCGCCGTCTTTGTCGATATCGTCGCGACGCTTTCCTGTACGCCATTTCTCTGGAATTAAAGGGGTCGGTGACAAATCGCAATCGTTATCATTTGTCACCGACCCCTTTAGAGTCATCACCCTGCATATCGACTTAAGGATGTGCCCTTCGTCACCGACCCCTTCAAACTCGATTACTCTGGGCGGACTACAGCACGGCCTGCTCCGCATGGCCGACGGCATCGCGAAACTGCAGCGCGGCCAGCCGTGCATACAGGCCGGCTTCCGCGACCAGCTCCGCGTGACGACCGCCGGCGACGATGCGTCCCTGGTCCATTACCAGGATGTGGTCCGCCTTGCGCACGGTAGCAAGGCGGTGGGCGATAATCAGGGTCGTGCGATCCTGCATTAACCGTTCCAGCGCCTCCTGGACCAGCCGCTCGCTTTCAGCGTCCAGAGAACTGGTCGCCTCATCGAGCAGCAGCAGCGCCGGGTCGCGCAGGATGGCGCGGGCAATGGCAATGCGCTGACGTTGACCGCCCGAGAGCCGCACGCCCCGTTCGCCAAGGTAGGTTGCGAAGCCGTCGGGCAGCTGATCGAGAAACTCTGCCGCATGCGCGGCCTCGGCGGCACGGCGTACGGCCGCCTCGGATACCCCGGCGTGTCCGTAGCGGATATTCTCCCAGGCGTCCGCGCCGAATATGACCGGGTCCTGCGGGACCAGCGCCATGCGCTGGCGCAGCTGCTGCGGGTCGGCGCTGCGCAGGTCGATGCCGTCGAGGAGGATTTGGCCCGTATCCGGATCGGAGAAGCGCAGCAGCAGCTGCAGCACGGTCGATTTTCCCGCCCCCGAGGGACCTACCAGCGCCACCTTGCTTCCGGGTTCCAGCTTGAAACTCAGGTCGCTGAGGGCTGCCATCTCGGGTCGTGTCGGATAGTGGAAGGTGACATGGTCGAACACCACCGCGCCACGCGCCGGTTCGGGCAGCGCAACAGGGCGAACCGGGCAGCGGATGGCCGGTTCGCTGTTGAGCAACTCCACCAGCCGTTCGGTGGCCCCGGCGGCGCGCAGCAAATCACCGGCAACCTCACTCAGGGCGCCGACCGATGCGGCAACCAGCACCGCATAGAAGACGAAGGCCGACAACTCGCCACCGGTGATGCGTCCGGCCAGCACGTCATGGCCGCCCACCCACAACACGATGCTGATGGCGCCGAAGGTGAGCAGCATCACCAAAGCGGTCAGCAGCGCGCTCACCCGGGTGCGGCCGATGGCGGCCTGGAACGCGGCCTCGACTTGCTCGCCGTAGCGCTGGTGGTCGATGCGCTCGTGACAGAACGCCTGCACGGTGCGGAT
>Ga0209536_100013244_pt1 | contig 11907 bp, 9 predicted proteins | sample DeeMarSeWOR28_12_FD_187461 | JGI IMG/M metagenome (GOLD analysis project Ga0209536, IMG submission 187461) | Marine sediment microbial communities from White Oak River estuary, North Carolina - WOR-2-8_12 (SPAdes) (version 2) | ecosystem: Environmental > Aquatic > Marine > Intertidal zone >...
CGTTCGCGAGCCGACTCCAATCCTCAAAATAATAATCTGCTAAAACCCTCTGGCCATAGCCGGAGGTCGATCCCGTCTTGGGTCCACTGATTCCAGCGCGGACTCGAACTTGCGGTGCCAAGGAAACATCCTCCACAGGCCCGTATTGTTGCAAAAAACGGGTGGATGTCCACCTGCGGCTCTCGGTACTCAAATCCAGATAGGGAAAGATCGTGGTTCCATTTTCGCGCACCGCGGGTGACCCATCCGAGGATAAAAAGCGCAGGTCTACGATCCGCCCGTCAGAAAGTTCATAACCGGGCTCGTCGATACGATATTCGAGTTGACTGACTGAAAAACCACCACCAATCCGCCAGACTCTTTGAGCTTCACGATGGCTGATCCGGGCGAGCACGGTGGCTGAGAACCCGTCGCTGTTTTGGGGAATGAGGGCATATTGGCTTTGGGTCTGCGTCGGATCATTGCCGGCCGGCCCAGCGTTACTCAAATAATAGCGTCGGTCTGCCAGCACCCTACTGGCATTCAATTCCAGACCCCAGGCATCGTTTTGAGCGTAGAACGGCCGCTCGAGCCGGACCCGATCGGCGTAGCCGTCACTACGGCGAGCCGTACTCCCACGCAGGCGCCATCGGGTTCCCAGAAGCCGCTGTTTCTCGAAAAAGAACTGATGAAAACGGAAATCCTCGTCCTCGCCCACACTGAAGCCGACTTGCCAGCCGTGGCCAAATAAATTGTCATCGGCCAGGCTCACCGCCCAACGTTGATCACCCTCGGAGGATAGAGCATAGGCGAACTCGGCTTTGAGCGACCAGGTTTCCTGGACATGCACTTCAACATCTACGGCGCCGTCAGGGAGGGTATCCACTGGTACCACATGCACATTGTTCAAGAAACCCAGATTGCGGAGGTTGCGAGCGGTCTCTTCCAAGAGCGCGGGGTCATAGGGATCATCGGTCCGAAAGAGCAGTTCCCGGCGCAGAACATACTGCCGCGTCTCGATATGAAGACCGTTCATGCCCCGGCGTAGAGTACGCAGCAGGCCGTTCACCGCATCGATTTCTTCCGGTTTGTAAATATCAGCGACGATGATATCGATCCGTCCGATCCGCAACGGATGAACCGTCCCGGGAGGATGTAGATCCGCTGCCGCTTGCGACTCCTCCCCAAGGGTACCTTCCCGTCCTTCAGATCCAGCGGGCTGTGCTCGAGCCCAGGTCGGAGGACTTAGCAGCAGACCTGACAAAATGAGCATGACAGACCCTACCGTAATAATGCCAATATGGCAGCTTTGCGCTGTCAGACATAGGCTAACCAGCTTCCCTCGTAGGAGTTGAGAAACAAAGTTCATGGTTTTAACTCGAAATATTTCAATCATTTATGAATTAATTGCTTTCTCTGGTCGTCCGTGGGCACGGGGGTTGTAAAGGCATTGCGCAAAAGTCGGGAAATTTCCGAAGCAAGAACAACGCGATCAATTTTTAACATAGGAACAGGAGGCAAAACAATGGTGAACACGTTGATCCCTTTCAACCGCGTCGATGACATGCTCGACAGCTTTTTCAGTCCCCGTTTGGCCTGGCGCCCAACCAGGATGAACGGTCAATCGCTCCACCAAGTTCCCTATGCGGATGTTCTCGAGGGCGAGAAAGATTTCTTGATCCGCCTGGATTTGCCTGGAGTCGACCGCGAATCCCTGAACCTCAATTTAGAAGATCAGGTGCTGACCATCATGGCCGAGCGGGAGTTGCAGGCACCCGAGGGTTACCAGACTCACCGCAAGGAGTTGCCCGGTAAGGTGACCATGAAGCGCTCTTTCAACTTGGGTAGCGAAATTGATGCCGAAAATATCAGCGCCAAGCTGGAAAACGGTATCCTGACGGTAACCTTGGCAAAGTCCGACAAAGCGTTACCTCGCCGGATCGAGGTCAAGTAATCCCAGCGGCGAAGATCGACCCAACACGAAGTCGTCAAAAGATATGAGGGGAAAAAAGGCCGGGAGTTCAACCCGGCCTTTTTCCATACCCAGCGATGACCTATCTTTGTCTCATGAGACTCGTGACTTATCGAGACGGTCCCGGGGTCCGTCCCGGGTTGGTTTTGGACGAGAATACCGGGCTTGATCTTCTAGCCTGCGATTCTTCTCTTCCCCGGCGATGGAATGAACTTTTCGCTTCTGTGGACCATATCCGCAAGCTGGCCGAGCCATACTTCGCCACCAGTGCCATGAAAGATCCCCAGCCTCCCCTCTTTTCCCTCTCGGCCGTCCAGCTCCTGCCACCGATCCTCGAACCGACCAAGATCATCGCTGTGGGTCGGAACTACCGTGATCACGCCGAGGAGCAACACGCCAAGTTGCCTAAGACACCACTGTTGTTCAGCAAGGCACCCTCCTGCCTGCAGAGTCATAACGGACCCATTGTTTTGGACCCAGATCTGAACCAAGTGGATGCCGAAGCAGAACTCGCTGTGGTCATCGGCCGCGCCGGCCGGGCCATCACCAGGGAACTGGCCCAGGATCACATCGCCGGATACACATGCTTCAACGACGTCTCCGACCGAGCCGCCCAATTTGCGGACAAACAGTGGTTTCGTGGTAAGAGCATCGACACCGGTGGACCCTGCGGTCCCTGGATCGTCACACCGGACGAATTGCCCGACCTAGCCAGCGGTTTGGCAATCAGTGCACGTTGGAATGGACAAATCATGCAGAACAGCAATACCGACCTGCTCATATTCCCGGTGGATGTGCTGATCAGTTTCGCAAGCCGTCACATGACCTTGCTACCGGGTGACATCATCGCAACCGGGACCCCCGGTGGTGTGGGAGTCTTCCGTGATCCACCTCTCTTCTTGCGTCCAGGAGACCTCATCGAGGTCGAGATCCAACAAATCGGTAAACTCACGAATCCCGTTATCGCTGCTTAAACAGCCTCTGCCGCTCTTCTGCAATTTGCACCTCGCCAGGTCCTCCGAGACCGCTTTTGCGTGGGAAGATCCTGCCGCCTCCCGATTCAGGAGACAACTTTTCCGGTTCTCTCCGACCGCTGATCTCCTGTAAACAGCCACTAATACACCGATACCCCCATTCTGCACATTTTCCTATTCGGGAGAGTTCGTTCTTCTGGCGGTGGAACGTTCCTTGCGGTTCCTGGCCCGAGGAGGATCTGGCCGGCAACTCACATTGCAGATCGACCGGCCACGGGCCAAGATCTGACAACGAGCGGAGTGACAGCCATGGGTTCGGGCGCAAGCATCAGTTTCTCCGAATTGACCTCCCTGATGGACCGAATGCCCAGCTACCACACCTACAAAACCTATCAAGAAGCCGAAGCAGCCGAAAAGGTGTTCCGCCACGCACTCGGTTGCATGCTCAAAGAGTGTGGAGAACGTCTCCTGAACCTGGCGGAAAGGCAACGTCAGATTTTGTCAGAGGAACAGGAACTGATGATCGATGCCTTGGTCGAGCGTATCGCATCGATCTTTCGCCGCTTGGACCGCGAGGGTATCGTCTGCCTCATCGGGGATTGTGAAACGACCATAGCAGAATTGGAAGAGATCGACGCCCGCTTGATTTTATTGGTGGAAGAATCCATCAACCTCGTGCGGGTCCTGACCCAGGACGCACGCTCCATTGGCCTTTTCAAGGAAAAGGCCAACCTCCTTTCCCGAGACTTGGCGGCTTTCAGTGAAGCGGCCGAGGAACGTAATTATCTCCTGGGTTTGGGATGGGAATCCGAATTTGCCTGGTTCGGCAGGCAAAGCTGAAGAGGGGTGGCCGAGCAGAGGGTCTGAACAGGGGAGACTGAACATGACGACGCAAATGGGTTTCGATGAGAAAGGGATCAAGCCTTGCCGGACCTGGGAATCCCAACCTGACACAGGCGACCGGATCGTCTGGTCCGTCGATTCTCGCGATGGCGCGATCCAAGGACCGTTGGATTTCCAATTTTTACAGGGCAAAAAAATCCTGTTGCAGCTTGGTCCTCAACAAATCGCCCTCCTGACCCACGCTGGCGATTTGAGCGCCGTTTTCCTGGAAGGTTCGCATCCCCTTAGTATCGGCAATCGACCAGAGCAAATTCCCCCCGCCAGTGAGTTGATTTTCCTGGCCGTCGACCGCCCCCTCACTTTCACCTGGAATCAAGGTACTCCTTTGTGGATTTCCGCAAAGGACGGCCAGATGAGATGTTTCACCATCCACGGTCATTGCGTCTGCCAGGTCAGCAGACCGGCACAGTTCTTTGCCGCATTCCTCCGTAACGGCGCAGATGTGGGTGAGCCCTTCACCCTGCGTGTCATAGACGCCCTGGTTCGCGCCTGTCTCGAAAAAGTTGTCGACGCTGCCTTAGGTGGACAAGAGCTTTCCCATGCTGCCCTCGCCTCCCATGTCGAAAGCCTCGTTCCAGAAAAACTGCAAACACCCTTGCAAGAACTCGGACTACTCTGCAGCGAATTGAAGATCCGGCTTGCTCAGGACTCCTCCTCGCCCCAAACTTCCTCTACTGGACAATCGACCTCCGACCGTGTTAATAGGGGCTAGAAAAACACGTCGTAAATCCACAATGTTTTCCACGGTGGCCTGAGGTCAACAGAGCAGCGAGACATATGCCCAGCCTTCTTAAACACCATCTCTTTTGCCGAAGCACCATACCTGACAACCGGGCAGGAGGGCACTGGCAACGGATTATGAGAGATTTGGTATGGATCGGATTGATACTTGCTGGCTTGACCGTGGCCATACCCGCCCTGGCCAATCAGGCAGAAAATCTACCTCTCGTCAGTGACATCGTCATCGAAGGTCTCAACCGGACCGATCGGGCTGTTTTGATTCACGAACTCGGTCTGGATGTAGGTGACCCTTTCGACGAGAGCAAGTTCGATGACATCTGGGATCAGCTGGAGGACTGTGGCTATTTCGTTTTCGTGGAGATGGATTATGAGGAGACGGCGCCAGGAGAAGTCACTCTTTACGTGACCGTCGAGGAGGAGAGAAGTTTCCAGATCTATCCTTGGGTGAAATACGATTTACGTTTCAAATATTATCTGGGACTCGTGGTTCGTGATTTCAACTTTCGTGGCAAGGGCGAGACTATCAGTTTCCACGGAGCCTATTGGTACATCCAGCGCTACAGGGCCAAATGGCAACGACCACGCTTTCTGAACGCACCGAGCCTAGAAATGTCACTGTTTGGTGGGTGGGAGAAGGGTGGATTCGTTTACCTCCCGACCGACTTCATTTGGTGGGATGTGGGCGGCTGGTTGCGCTGGTATCCCGCCGATCCCCTCTACCTGGAAGGCCGCCTCACGTATGGCGCCTTCCAACAAAGCGACACGATGACGCGGACTCTCCCTGACCGTGGCGAAGGTATAGGTCCGCCCGTAGACCTGCCCGCCGAGTGGCGGCGCCGCTGGATCCCCTCTCTCGCGATCGGCCTGGACAGTCGCAACAACAAATACTACCCGTCCCGGGGTGGTTACTACCGGCTTCAGATGAGCTTCGTGGAAAGCCAAGATTTTCCGTCTTATACAGAATTCAGCGGCGACTTACGTCATTTCTTTCTCCTCCCCTGGCAACACATCCTGGGGATGCGCGCTTACGGCCGATCCGTGAGTGGGCCCACACCATTCGAGGACTGGCGCTACTGGGGTGGTGCAGCGACCCTCCGTGGCTACCAATTCGCCCTCTTCGAGGGTGAGAAGGGGTACTTGCTGAGCCTGGAATACCGGTGGCCGCTGTTCTCCATTCCCATCACCCCAGACGGACAGTTGGTCGGATTGGGCTTGCATTTTTTTGGAGACGGTGGCGAGACTTGGTACTACGGAGCCTCGAGTCAAGGCACCAACTGGAGCTTCGGTGCCGGTGCACATGTGGCTCTCGCAACCCTTCAGCTCTGTTTCCAAGTGGCCCACACGGAAACCGGTGAGACCAGGTTCCAGTTCTATGACACCTTCACCTTCTGAGATGCGAGCAGACAATAACTGGCAGAACGGATACCCTCAGGGTTACCTTGGATTGTGTCCCCAATTTAGGGTCTTCAGCAGGGAGAATACGCACGTGTCGACACGTGAGAGAATCGCCCTGACGAAGTTTGCCAAAAGCGCAGGCTGAGCGGCGAAACTGAGTCCGGGTGACTTGGCGAACATTCTCGGCCCCCTTGCCGCCGATCAAGACCCGGCTTTACTAGTCGGATTCGAGACAGCGGACGATGCTGGCGTTTATCGTCTTGATGCTGAGCGAGCTCTGGTTTCCACAGCCGACTTCATCACCCCGGTCGTTGACGACGCACACATCTTCGGTGCCATTGCCGCGGCCAACTCCCTGAGTGACGTTTACGCCATGGGCGGCCGCCCCCTCATGGCTATCAATCTGACCGGCTACCCCCAGGCAAAAGTACCGCCAGAAGTGTTGGGGGCCATCCTCACGGGAGCAGCCGAGAAGTGCGCGGAAGCCGGGTGCGCGGTGGCTGGTGGCCACACCGTGCGGGACGACGAGATCAAGTTCGGTCTGGCCGTAACCGGTATCGTTCATCCTGACCGCATCATCCGCAACATGACCGCGCGGCCCGGAGACCTGCTCGTGTTGACCAAGCCGCTCGGTACCGGAGCTCTGGTGGCAGCGGCCAAGCAGGGTCAGTTACCCATCGACGATCCCGGTTACGAGGCTTTGATCAAAACCATGATCAGCCTGAACCGCGCCGGCCTGCTGCTGGCCGATCTTGGAGCCAGCGCCGCCACGGACGTGACCGGCTTCGGACTGACCGGCCACGCTCTGGAAATGGCTCGAGCGGCGAGCTTGACTTTCGTTTTCGACACCCAGAAGCTACCACTTCTTCCCAATGCCGTTGCCCTTTGCGGAGCCGGATTCACCTGTGGAGGGACAAAAGCCAATGCCTCTTTCACTCAGTCGAGTATCCGCTTCGGTGATGGCATTGGTGAGGACATGATTGGCCTGTTGAACGACCCCCAAACCTCGGGGGGCCTACTGATCGCGGTGAGCAGGGACAAGTGCGACGCCCTGGTGGCAGGGCTGCTGGCCGATGGAGTGCTGTGCGCGGAGATCATCGGGGAAACCAAGGGGCGGTCGGCCAGTGAACCATATCTGGAGTTCGTGTAGAGAAAGGATTGTCTTTTCCTCCCTTATCCCTCCCTCAAGTGGCTCACGATTCCCGCCGATATGATGAACCAGGAGAAAAATAACGCCGCGAGTGGTGAGCTCCGGACGCAACGCAAGGAAACGACGCTGTGCCGACACCAGCCACACAGTCTCTACGGGAGATACATCCCAGAGAGTTGAAGGGATTGGTCAAGGAGATCCCGACTCTGCCCGTCATCTATCAACAGCTGTTTGAGATGATGCAAGATCCCGAGGTCTCCGTGCCCCAATTGGCGGAGGTGATCTCCAAGGATCAAGCTCTCTCTGCCAAGATCCTTCACCTCGTGAACTCGGCTTTCTACGGTGTGAAAAGGGAGATCAAGACCATCAGCCGGGCCGTGGTGATCCTCGGCTTTTCGGCGGTGCGTAACGCGGCCTTGGCCATCAGCGTCTTCGATTATTTCAAGGGTGAGGAATCCAACGAGCAATGTAGTTTGGAGAAATTCTGGGAGCACAGCATTGCCGTAGCCAGCATCTGTAAAGTTCTCACCAAAAAAGCCAACCTGCCATGGGGTGAAGAGGCTTTTGTGGTGGGACTGTTGCACGATGTGGGTAAGCTGATCATGAAGAAGTACTTCCCCACGGATTTCACGGAACTCGGGCAACATATCACCACCAACCAGCAGAATTGGTACGACGGAGAAAGAGAGCTGTTCAAGGTCAACCATGCCATCATCGGGAAGACTGTATTCCGTGCTTGGCAATTCCCCGACAGTCTGATCGAAGCCGTGTACCTACATCACACTCCCAGTTCGGGAGCCTCTCATCCCCAGCTGAGTGCTTTGGCTCACCTGGCTGATTACATTTCTTATCACCTCGAAATGGGCTCCCCCATGAGTCAACCGCCGTCAATCTGTGACCCGGAAGCATTGACGATTATCGGTCTCACTTCGGCAGAAGCTCTCTCCCACAGCGAGGATTACACAGAAGAGATCCGCCAGGCCATGTCCATTCTCGACCTCGTCGAATAGCCCGCCAGGTACAGCTCGCCACTGGACGCGGTAGCTACCGCGGAGCATACTCACATATCATGTGGACACTGCGGCTAGTCCACCTTCTCACGGGAGGATGGGCAAGGAGTGATTCATGACTGTCAAACTTCTATGTGTGGGTGACATGCACTTGGGCCGGTTACCAGCTCGACTGCCAGACAGCCTTGCAGATACCCGTCTGGACCCTCATGAGATGGGTCCCACGGCTGCTTGGGACCGGACCGTGACCTATGCCTGCCGCGAGGGCGTGGACGTTGTCATTCTAGCTGGCGATGTGGTGGAATCGGACAATGCCCGTTACGAAGCGTTCGGTCCCTTACTGCAAGGCGTCGAGAGGCTTCTGGAAGCCGGGATCGATATCTGTGCCGTGGCGGGCAACCACGACACGGAAGCCTTACCGCGCCTGGCCCGTTTGATGGAAGGTTTTCACTTGTTGGGTGAAAACGGTGTATGGAACGACCACGTCGTACAGAAAGATGGTCAGGATCTGGTTAGGCTGGTCGGTTGGTCTTTTCCCAGTCCTGAGATGCGAACCAATCCCTTGCAGGGTGGGCTCCCACAAGCCGGGACCACCTGTCCAACATTGGGATTGCTGCACTGCGATCTCTACGATTCCAGGAGTCGCTATGCACCCGTCAGACTAGCAGACCTCGAAGCCACAGGCCTGGACGGGTGGCTCCTGGGACACATCCACAAACCCACCCTCAGCGAAAAAGGACCGCTGCTTGGTTACCTAGGTTCCCTCGTCGGCTTGGATCCCACCGAGACCGGCCGCCACGGTCCCTGGTTGATAACAATCCATCGCGGCCAGACTCGCATGCGGCAAATTCCTTTGGCACCTTTGCGCTGGGAAGAAATCGTTACCGCAGTGAACGAATTGGATGATTCCGCTCACGACCTGCATTCTCTGCTGGTTACGGCGCTAAGGGAACACTATAGCCACTTAGCCCCCGACCTTGGTGATACGGTTGCAGTGGGTTGCCGCATCCGCTTACGAGGCCATACATCCACCCACCGGAATTTGACGCGCGTGTTGGCCGAGTTGGCTGCCCGCGAGGAAAGAGTCGAGGTGCCCATCGAACGAGTCACTTTTTTCGTTGAGAAACTGTTCGATGAATCAGCGCCAGCGATCGATTTGGAGAATCTGGCCACGGGGCAAGATCCACCGGCAATCCTCGCTGCTGAGTTGCTGACCTTGCAAGCCGGCGATGGCCGCGACACCGAACTGATTGCCGCCGCTCGAGCCGAATTGGAACGCAGTGCCAATCACCACAATTTTGCCCTCATTGATCCACCACAACTGAGCGATGATCACATCCGAGCCATTCTTCTCCGAGCCGGCAGTTTCGCCCTCGAGGAGTTGCTCGTCCAGCCGGAGGGCGAGAGGTGAAACTCAGCAAACTCCGCATCGTGCGCATGCCTGGTATTGATTCTCCTTTCGAGCTGGAAGCTCAAGCCGGACTGAATGTTATCGAAGGTCCCAATGGCTCGGGCAAGTCGACCATTTGCCGTGCTGTCCGACATTTACTTTGGCCCCGCGAGGAAACCGTTTCGCCCTTGGCTGTGGAAAGCTGGTGGCAGGATGGCCAAACCACTTATCATGCCGTGCGGGAAGGTTCTGCCCCAACCTTGTGGCAACGAGACGGCGCGGAAGTCCCAGCCCCGAAACTTCCCCTCGGGCACGTGGCACGCGCTTACAACTTGGGGCTTTTGGATCTGGTGAAAGCATCCGCGGACGCCACGGACACCGGTCTCGCAACCCGAATCCGTACCTTGATGGCCGGCGGTTACGATCTCGAGAAAATCGCCTCGGCCTACTTCCAAATATCGAAAAGGGTGGGTGAGCACGAAGCCAAGGCTTTTCGCTCCTCCTTCCACGAGCTCAAACAACTTCAGGCCGTCCGCAACGATCTGCAGAGACAAGAAGAATCACTCGAGACACTCAATACCGAACTCCACCAGAGTGTAACGGCGCAAAGCAGGTTGACCTTTTGGCGTAAAGCCAAAGAGTTGGCGACCTCCCGTGAGGACTTGGTGCGCGCCCAAAATGCCGTGGCGGCATTCCCCAAAAATTTAGCGAAGGTACGTGGCAATGAAGGCGAGGACTTGGAAAGGATCGACGCTGATCTCAAGCTTACCCAAACTGAACGAGATCAGTGGCAGGCGGACTTGACAGAGGCGAAGCGGACCATAGAAACTGCTGGCTTGCCAGCTGGGCCCGTAAACGAAATGGAATTAAGCAGTTGGCGGGAACGGCTCCGTCTGTTGAGTGAACAATACCGTGCCATGAACCAAGCCAGCCTGGACGAAGAGAAGAGTGCTGCCGAACTGGCAGAGGTCCGGTCGACGCTGGAAACAAACTGGGCCGTAGACGACATGCACCAGCTCACCCGCGAGGATATCACCGAAACCGAGAGTTTGCTCCGCCGGACCAGTGCCAGCGCGTGGCAATGCGAGGGTTTGGCGAGAGCCCGTGATATCCTGCGCAGTGAACCGCCCACCCCTGATCCTCATGCCATCAAAACGAGTGTCAGTGCTCTCGAAGGATGGCTCGCCGCTGGTACTCTGAATTTTCCTCCCAAGCTGATCGCTCCTCTGCTGCTCCTAATCCTTTTAGCCATAACTGGCACGATAACGGTCACTGGCATCACAACGATCGGTGCTAATCAGCTGGTAGGTTGGTTGGCTCTGCTGGGGGGATCTTTGGGAGCGCTGGCCATCATCTGGTACGACCGCAACCGGCGCACCGGAATCGGCACTCTCCGCAACCGCGCCCAATGCGTGCATGATTTCCGCAGCAGTGGTTTGACAGAGCCGGAGGCGTGGAAACCCACCTCGGTTCTTGCACGGCTCAAACAACTCCGCAGTGTCCTGGCTACTGTACAGGTCTATGAGACCACCGAACAAATTCGCACGAACTTGACTGCGGAGATCGACCGCTTGCATGCCAAGATGGATGACTTGAAGAATGAAAAAACACAACTGGGTCAGCGTGTCTCCGCCGATCCAGAATCCGGCTCCGCCGAGCTGCTTGCCTTTCTCCAGCGAATCTACGAGTACCAGAAAAAGCAGGTTGCCCACGCGGGTAGCGTGGCTCGACTGCGGCAACTGACCACCCAATTAGAAGCAGGCTTGGCCGCTGCCAACGACTTCCTCGTCGATCACGGTTGTGCCGAAGCGACAGATCCACATGCCGCTGGTGCAGCCTTGGCAGATTTGGCCGCACGGAGCCTCCGCATCCGGGAAGCGGCCACCAGGCAAGATCGCGCCCGAAGGAATCTTCAGCGGCTCGAGGTTAAAGGCACTGACCTGAGCCAGCAGCGTCAGGATCTGTTTCAGCGAATTGGCTTGGCCGATCATGACGTCGTGGGTATGTCCCGGCTCCAGGAGCAAAGAGTAGAATATCAGGAGGCTATTTCTCACCGGGATTTTCTGCAGCGAGTGGTTGCTGAGAAGCAAACTGCCCTGCACAACCAATCCGGGTACGATCTTCAAGAGGAAATCGACAAGCTCCCGCTGGAGGTGATCACCCACCATATCGATCAGGACGAGCAGAAAGCGGAAAAAGCTTCAGAACTCCAGAAAGAAATCACCCGGATAGAGGAGAGAATTCAACAAGCTTGCCGGAGCCGGGAGGTGGCTAACGCTATGTCAGCTCTCGAGAGTGCCAGCATAGCTTTGTCTGAGAAGAGGGAGGAATGTCTCTGGCGCAGTGCGGGGAAATTTTTACTGAGTCACGTGATGGAAAGTCACGAGGAACGC
>Ga0209536_100013245_pt1 | contig 11907 bp, 13 predicted proteins | sample DeeMarSeWOR28_12_FD_187461 | JGI IMG/M metagenome (GOLD analysis project Ga0209536, IMG submission 187461) | Marine sediment microbial communities from White Oak River estuary, North Carolina - WOR-2-8_12 (SPAdes) (version 2) | ecosystem: Environmental > Aquatic > Marine > Intertidal zone >...
CCTCCTACGGGGCGGAACGGGGGGAGAAAAGGGCGCTGGCACGCCTCGTCCGGGCCCTTTGCGCCATCCGGGGGGTACGCTGGGTCCGCCTGCTCTATCTCTATCCCGGACGCATCGACGACGAGCTGATCGACCTGGTGGCGTCGGGGGGAAAGGTGTGCCGATACCTCGACATCCCCGTCCAGCACATCGATGCGCGAATTCTCGCCAGGATGGGACGACGCTACGGCCCCGACGAGGTGTGGGCTCTCCTTTCCCGGTTGCGGGAACGGGCTCCCGGCATCTTCCTCCGGACCTCGCTGATCGTGGGGTTCCCGGGGGAATCCGCCGCGGCGTTCGAGCGGCTCCTCCGGTTCGTCCACGAGTCCCGGTGGGATTACCTCGGGGTCTTCCCCTATTCCCGCGAAGAGGGGACCCCCGCCTATGCGATGGAGCGCCAGGTCGGCGAGTCGGTGAAGCGGGAGCGCGCCCGGAGGGTCCAGGACGCGCAGATCGAAATCCTCGCTGCCCGCAACGCGGAGATGGTCGGGGAGGAGGTCGAAGTCCTGGTCGAGGAGACCCGGGGGCGGGGTCGCGCCGTCGGCCGGCACCGGGGACAGGCGCCGGAGGTGGACGGGAACGTGCTCCTGTCCGGAACCGGGGCTTCCCCCGGCCGTTTCTGCCGGGCGAGGGTGACGGGGGCGCGGGCGTGGGATCTCCTCGCAAAAGCGGTTGACACGGGGTCTTCACCGGGTATACTAACGTAATTTTTCGACAGAACCTGGGGGCCGCGAGAGATGAAACCAATCAAGGACATGCTTCTGAAGATGCGGGAAGAGCTCGTGCGGGACATTGCCAGGAGGTCCAAGGCGACCGCCGTGAGCGGCGTCTCGGACATCGGGGACATCCTGGACTCCGTGTCCGAGGAGCGGACGCGGGAGCTGGACATGATCCTCACGGACCGGGAAAAGCAGAAGCTCAAGCAGATCGACGACGCACTCGACCGGATCGAGGAAGGGACATACGGCCTCTGCGAGGAGTGCGGGATCAAGATCCCGCGGGCGCGCCTCCGGGTCGTGCCGTTCGCCAAATATTGCGTGGAATGCAAGGAAGTGATCGAGCGCGAGGAGAAGTACACCCGGGAGGAACCCGAGGAAGCGGTCAAGAAGGTCCCTATGGCCGAGGCGGAGGAGTAGAGGCCGCCTCCCCGCTTTCCCCGCTTTGCGCAGACCCGTTGCCGCGGGTCGCGGTCGCATGTTTTCCCTTCTGGTAGACCATCACCGCTTTGTTGTGCTCCCGGAGAGTCCGGGAGAACTGGTGGGACCCGTCGTTGCGGGAGACGAAATACAGATAGTCCGTATCGGCCGGCTCGACCGCGGCGATGAGGGACGTGAGGCCGGGGTTGGAGATCGGACCCGGCGGGAGCCCCCGGTTCCGGTACGTGTTGTAGGGGTGGTCCTTCCGGAGGTCCTTTTTCGTGAGGTTCCCCCCGAACTTCTTCAGCCCGTAGATGACCGTCGGATCCATCTGGAGGGGCATCCCGAGGGAAAGCCTGTTCCGGATCACGGCGGATACAAGTGGTTTTTCCTCCTCCATCCCGGTTTCCTTCTCGATGATCGAAGCGATCGTCACGATCTGCTTCAGCGTAAACCCGCTTTCCTCCGCTTTCCCCTCCATTTCCGGGGTGAACTTCCTGCGGAACCGGCGCACCATGACGCCGATGATCTCCTCCATGGTCATGTCTTTTACAAGAATGTAGGTGTCCGGAAACAGGTACCCTTCCAGGCTGCTTCCCGGGATGTCCATCTGGCTGGCCAGGGCCGGCGACGTGGCGGCTTCGAGGAAGTCCTCGGGGTCGGCGAGCTCCAGATTCCCGAGAATTCCGCCGATCTGGAAGAGGGTGGACCCGTCGGGGATGGTCACCTGGTATTTGGCCACGTCGCCGGTCACGAGCTTTTCCCTCAGCTCGAGCGCGGAGGGGGGTGCCGGGAAGGCGTACTCCCCGTACTGGAGCTTCTTGCTGGCCATCGAGCCGATGACGAGGATCCGGAAAGCGAGCGGATACCGGACGACTCCCTTCCCCGTGAGCATTTTCTCGATTTCCGGGAAGGTGCTCCCCTTCGGGATGTACACCTTCGTCATGCTCCACTGGTCCAGGGGCGGGCGGGCCGTCACGAGGAAGAGGAAGACGACGGCCAGGGCGAGAACGCATGCGGCGGCGATGCTCAATGTCCGGGAGGGCACGGGAGTGCTACTTCCGGTTCCTCAAGTCGAGGGCGCTCTGCAGCAGGAAGACGGCCGCGAGGCTGTCGCGGATCTCTTTCCGTTTCTCGCGCCGGACGCCCGACGCGATCAGGTGGCGCTCCGCCTGCACGGTCGTCATCCGCTCGTCCCATGGTTCGACCGGGATCTCCAGATGCTTCCGGATCTTTTCCGCGAAGAGCCGCGCCTTTTTCGCCTGGGCCCCCTCTTCGCCGCTCAGGTGCAGGGGCAGCCCGATCAGCACGCTGCCGACGTCGTGCTCCCGGACGATGGCCCCGATCGCCTCGATGTCCCGTCTGTCCCCCCGGCGCGGGATGGGCGACAGGGGCTGGGCGGTGATCCCGAGAGGATCGGAGACCGCCGCCCCGATCCTGTGGCTGCCGAAATCCAGCCCGAGAATCCTCCCCCCCGTTTGATCGGACATCCTATAATCCCCCGTAAAAAGTGTACGTTTCCCGTTATGGCACCGTCAACACGATTGACGAACCCACCGCAGTCCGGTAGATATATACGAATTGCGGAGGGAGGATGGGGGGATCGATCACCGACGTGCCCGGGGTTCTCGTGGGGCACGAGCACGACCTCGGGCGAGGGTCGGGGATCACCGTGCTTCTCTTCCCCCGGGGAGCGACCGGGGCCGCCGACATCCGGGGGGAAGCCGCCGGGACGAGGCAGATGGATTCGCTCCTCCGACCCCACCCGGCGCGCCTCATCCACGGTCTTGTCCTGGCGGGGGGAAGCGCTTTCGGGCTCGACTCCGCCGCCGGGGTGATGCGCCTCCTTGAGGAAAAGGGGGTCGGGTTTCCCACCCCGGCGGGACCGGTTCCGATCGTTCCCACGGTGGTCATCTACGACCTGGGGTTCGGGGACCCGGCCTTCCGGCCGACCCCGGAGATGGCGTACGCCGCCGCGGGAAAGGCGTCCCCGGATCCCCCGGCACAGGGGTCCGTGGGGGCGGGGGCCGGGGCGACCGTGGGGAAGATTTTCGGGCTGCGTCGCGCGATGAAAGGCGGGTTCGGAACCGCGAGCGAGCGCGGGGGAGGGGCGATCGTCGGGGCCTGCGCCGTCGTGAACGCCTTCGGGGACGTCTTCGACCCCCTCTCGGGGGAGTGGCTTGCCGGAGCGCGGACCGAAGACGGAAAGGAGCCGTCGGGGACGGAAGAGGCGTTTCTCGGGGGGTATGCGAGGGAGCCGTTCGCCCCGGGGAACACGACGCTTGGCGTCGTCGCCACCGCCGACGATCTCACCCGGGAGGAACTGGCCGGGGTCGCAAGGATGGCGCACGGTGCCCTCTGCCGGTCGATCCGGCCCGTTCACACCCCGATGGACGGCGATGTCGTGGTGGCCCTGTCCACCGGGGGTGGGGGGCGCAGGGGAAACCCGATGCAGACGGCGGTTCTCGCGGGACGGGCACTCGGGGGGGCGATTGCGGACGCCGTCCGGTTTGCAACGGGGGCGCACGGGCTGCCGTCGGCACGGGACATGCTCAGGAGGAAACGCCGATGATTGACAGGATCGAGGAGGTTCTCAAGGGAATGCTGTCCGATCCTTCCGTCGCGGTCCGCCTGGCGGCCTCCGCCGCTCTCGACAGGCTGCGGGGGAAAAAGTCGGTGCCCAAGTACCTCCGGATGCTCGAGACCGGCTCCCTGGAAGAGCGGGTCCGCGTTGTCTTCGCGGCGCAGGAGATCGGGGGCCCGGAAGGGACGTCCATCCTTCTTGCCGCCCTGTCCAACGAGGAGCAGGAAGTCCGCGGGGCCGCCGTCCGCGCCCTCGAGTCCTGCCTGACCGGGGCCGTTCTCGAGGCGCTGGTGGCCAGGCTCCCCGGGGAAGAAGGCGTCGTGCTCGGCAACCTTCTCGAGGCGCTGGGGAAGTCCCGGCGGACGGAACTGGCGCCCGTCATCGAGAGGTACCTCGATCATCCGGACCCCGAGGTGCGTGCAAAGGCGATCCATGCGGTCGCGCGGGTGACGGAGAGCGCCGGATGGGAGAAAGTTCTCGCACACGCCGCCGACCGGGACGAGACGGTCAGGGCGTCAACCGCGCGCGCCCTCGGGGAGTGGAGCGCGCGGTAGGTCCGAAGGGGGTCGTGCGGCCTTCGTCATGAAGGTGGGGCCGGGGGGAGAACCCCCTTCTGCGCGTCCGGGTACAGGAGGGGGTTGACGGTGCCCAGGATCGAGCGCCCGGGGGAGGCGGTTGCGGCCACGGCGTCGAGGCCGGCGATCTCCACCTCCTCCTGGCGGGGAAGCGGGATCCCCTGCCGGTCGACCAGAACCGAGATCCGGATCGGACCGCGCCCCTCGGGGCCGACCCCGACGACGACTCCCACCTCCATGGTGCTGAGGCGCACCATCGTTCCGATCGGGTAGCCTCCCATCACGTTCTTGAAGACGGACAGGATGTCCGGGTCGATCGATTTCCCCGCGAGTTCCCCCATGAGCTCGAGCGCTTCGAGCGGCGGCTTCGCCATCTGGTATGCCCGCATCGTCGTGATCGCGTCGTAGCAGTCCGCCACGGCGATGATCTGCGATCTCGGGTTCACGGCGTACTCCGTCCCCAGTTCCGGGTATCCCTTCCGGTCGAACCGCAGGTGGTGTTCCCGGACCATGTAGGCGGAGGCGGGGCGGATGTGGGACATCTTCCCGAGGAGGACGAACCCCTCCTCGGGGTGTTTCTTGATCTCCTCGAACTCCTGGATGGTGAGATTTCCCGGCTTCCGGATCAGGTCGAGGGCGAGCTGGGTCTTCCCCACGTCGTGGAGGAGGCCGGCCACCCCGATCTCGGTCTTCTCCTGGTTGTCGAGGGAAAGCGCTTCGGCCATCGCGAGGGAGATCACGGCCACGTTGACGGAGTGGTTGTAGGTGTATTCGTCGAAGTTCCGGATCAGGGTGAGGGCCATGATGGCGTCGCGGTTCCGCTGGAGCATGCCGCTGATGTCCCTGACCACGCGGTCCGACTCGGCCCCGGAGGGGATCCGGCCCTTGCGGATCTCCTCCATCACCGAGGTCACCGCGTCGATCGCGTTGCCGTAGATCTCCCGTGCAAGGGAGAAATCGTCCTCCTCCTCTTCGGAGGGCGGCTTCACCCGGATGTGGGTGACGCCCATCCCCTCGATCCGCTTCTGGATGTCGGAAGGGGAGAGCCCCTCCTCCTTGGTTTCGTGGAGGAACCGGATGAAATGCTCGATGTCCGCCTGGACAAGCCCCTTCTCGAACACGATCGCCGGGATGCCGATGGCGGCAAGGCGGGCCGTGAAGAGTTCCAGGGAGGAGGTCAGGGTGAAGATGGGAACCCCCTCGAACACCAGGGTCTCGTCGGAGATCGCCAGGGCGAGCTCCTGCCGGTCCTCGAAGAAGCGGAGGATCTCCGAGCAGCACTTCTCCACGGGGGTGCGGACCAGCGGGTGCGCCGGGGGGTAGAGTCCGCGGTTCTTCAGGGAGGTTCCCAGGGAACGGATGAGGTTTGCGATCGCCTCTTCCTGCTGCCGACGGTTCATTGCCATGCTCCGGTCACCACCCTCTCTTCTTCAGAATCCGCTCCGCCTCCGCCCGGAGATACGCCGCGGGGCCGCTTTTCTCCCGGAGGACGATCTCTTTGGGTCGGTCTCCCGCCATTCTTGAGATGCATCGAAGCGCGTGCTGCTTCATCTCGCGGGAATTCGTCGTTTCCCGGATCACCCTGGTGCGCAGGATCTCCTCGAGCGCGGAGAGCGCCGCGTCGGTGTCGATGATGCGAAGCGACTCGATCGCCTCGTGGGCCAGGCGGTAGTGCGGATAGAAGATCCTTTTCTGGACGGCCCTCCGTGCAAGGATCTGGACCGCTTCCTCCTCCTTCTTCCGGGAGAGGGCGGCGGTCGCCATGAGCGCGATGCTCTCCTCGGGGAAGAAGCACAGTTCCGAGAGAGCCTTGACGGCGGAGGGATGCGACAGCCGGGACAACCCCTTGATCGCCTCCTTCTTCACCCGGAGGTCCGGATGGGAAAGCGACGTGACGATGTGCGGAGCGAGGTCCGGGTCCTCGAGGCTCCCCAGGATCGTGACCATGTTCCGGACGAAGTACCATCGCGCGTCGTTCAGGTTGTCGAGGATCGCGGGAACGACAGGGCTCCCGATCCTCACGAGGATGTCGACGACCGATTTCCGGATGAGGAGATCCCCCTCATCGGCCAGGGCGAAGAGCAGGCTCTTCACGGCGCGCTCGCCGAACGCCGTCAGGACGGCCTCCGCCTCCGCGCGGTCCCTCCCTCCCCGCTCCTTGAGGCGCCGGATGTAGTGGGCCACCAGGTCGTCGGAGACGAGTTCCCGGATCCCCATGCGCGCGATGTCGGCGATCTCCGGGTTTCCCCCGGGAGGTCGTTCGGTGTGCACCACGTAGATCGCGAGCGCCTGGCCGGAATATTCGATCCGCCGGTCGTCCTGCTCCCGGAGCAGAGCGCCCGTCAGGGAGATGGCGAGGTCGCGGTAGGCGGCAGCCTCCGTTTCCTTCTCCAGCCTCCGGAGAAGTTCCACGATCTCCGGGTCCTGCGGGGACCGGTCCTCGAGATCGGGGGGCTGGTCGTCGGCCGGAACCCCCGCCTCGTCTTCTTCCGGAGGAGCCGGTCCCTCTTCCTCTTTCTTGAGAATTTCGGTAAGCCCCTCGTAGTCGACACGGTTCACCCAGATCCGGGAGACCTTCTCCCGGAACAGGACCTTCTCCAGCCCGCCTTCTTCCTGCAGATCCTGGATGTCCCGGTTCAGGACCCCGAGAAAGGCGATGATCTCCGCCGGTTTCTGGCCGTTCAGGAGAATGAGCTTGCTGGCGCGCCGGTGGTAGAGCTCGCGGTTGAGGTCCACGATCGCCTTGTTGCCCGGTGGAAGGGGCTCCTCACGGAACAGGAGGGCGTTCTTGGTCACGTCGATCTCGATGCCGGTTTCGGGCGGGGGGATCGCTTCGATCGCGGCGACGACTTTTCCCATCGCCTGGCTGAGAGCCGGGTGGCCGGGGGGGTAGAAATTGACGATTTTTATCCCTTTGGCGAGTTCGATCATCGCCAGAACGACTTTTACCCGCATTGAGTCCAGCGATGAGTCCCGATTCGGGTCCATCAAGGAAATATAGTTTTATTTGTTTGATAATTCAAATGAATTTATCATCTAATAATCCTCATGCACCATGTCAGACGTTTTCCGGATCGAGTGGTCTTGCGGGCCGTCGCCTCCGGACTGGGGGTGGGGTATGCTCCCCTGGCCCCCGGGACGCTCGGATCCCTCCTCGCCCTTCCCCTGTGGTATTGGGGGGGGGGCTGGGGGCCGATCCACTTCGGGTTGCTGGCGTCGCTTCTGGTGCTGTCCTTCCCCGCCGCGCGCATGGAGATCCGGGTGACCGGCCGGCAGGATCCGCCCTCCGTCGTGATCGACGAGGTCACGGGGATGCTGCTCGCGGCGACGGGGATTCCGTGGGGGTGGAAATCCGGAATCATCCTGTTCCTTCTCTTTCGCCTGTTCGATATCGTGAAGTTCGGCCCGGTTGCGTGGCTCGACTCCCGCAGCGGGGCGGCCTCCGTGGTGGCCGATGACCTGATGGCGGGCCTGTATGCCAACCTTGCGTGCCGGGGGATCCTGTGGCTGACCGGGTGACCCGGGATCTTGCCGCCCGCGCCGGGGGGTTGCTCCTCTCCGGAAGGCGCCGTGTGGCGGTGGCCGAATCGTGCACGGGGGGAGGCGTGTGCGAGGCGCTGACTTCCGTCCCGGGAAGCTCCGCCTACTTCCTCGGGGGGGTCGTTGCGTACGGGAACGAATCGAAGGCGAGGGAACTCGGTGTACCGCCGGACCTCATCGAATCCCGGGGGGCGGTGAGCCGGGAAGTTGCGGAGGCGATGGCGGACGGAGCCGCGCGACGCTTCGGGGCGGACATCGGGATCGGGACGACCGGGATCGCCGGCCCGGGGGGCGGGACCCCGGACAAGCCCGTGGGGACAGTCTACGTGGCGGTCGCATCGGGCGAAGTCCGGCTTTCGCACCGAGTCAGCCTGCCGGGCGACCGCGACGCCGTCCGCGGAGAGACGGTTCGGCACGCTCTCGAGCTCCTCGTGTCCTTTCTTTCGGGGGAGGAGGGGAGGGGCCGGTGAGGCTGTTCATCGGGATCGGTCTGCCCCCGGAATGCCGCAGGACGATCGCCGGGGCGGTGTCCCCCCTCCGGGACAAGAAGGTTCCCGTTTCCTGGGTTCCCGAACGCAACCTGCACCTGACATTGAAGTTTCTCGGCGAGACCCCGCCCGGCCGGGTATATGAGCTGGCCGGGCTCATGGCGGAAGCGGCGCGGGAGATCCCCCCCTTCGGGCTGCGCGTCGGGCAGGCCGGCGGGTTCCCGACGCTTCGGGCACCAAGGGTTTTATGGGTCGGGATCCGGGAACCGCTTGAATTGGTCGGGAAGTTGCATGAGAATATGGAGAACGCGCTTTCCGGGGCGGGTTTTCCTCGCGACGAAAGGCCCTATCACCCCCATGTGACGGTGGGGCGCGTCAGGGGCAGGGTGGCGACGGACTGGGGGGAAGCATACGCCGCCGCGGTTTCCCGGATGACGATCGACACCGTTTCGGTGAACTCGTACCGGCTGTACGAAAGCCGCCTCTCCCCGTCGGGGGCGAACTACTCGGTCCTGTGCGAGATTCCCTTCGGGGGAGGGACGGACAGGACAGCACAGAGAGGAGCAGGAGGATGAGCCAGGATCCGAACCGGCGCAAGGCGCTCGACATGGCGCTTGCGGCGATCGAGAAGAGCTACGGAAAAGGCGCGATCATGCGGCTGGGGAGCGACGTCCAGACCAAGGACGTCCCCGCCATCTCGACGGGGGCGATATCGCTGGACATCGCGTTGGGGATCGGCGGCATCCCCAGGGGGCGCGTGACCGAGATCTTCGGGCCCGAGTCCTCCGGAAAAACCACGCTGGCCCTCCACATCATCGCCGAGTCCCAGAAGCAGGGCGGGATCGCGGGGTTCGTCGATGCGGAGCATGCACTCGATCTGAACTATGCCCGCAAGCTCGGGCTGAACACCGACGATCTCCTCGTCTCGCAGCCGGACACGGGGGAGCAGGCGCTCGAAATCGCCGAGATGCTCGTGCGCAGCGGCGCCCTGGACGTCCTGGTGATCGACTCGGTGGCCGCACTGGTGCCGAAGGCGGAGATCGAGGGGGAGATGGGCGACTCCCACATGGGACTCCAGGCGCGGCTCATGTCCCAGGCGCTCAGGAAGCTGACCGGAACCATCAGCAAGTCCCAGACCGCTGTCGTCTTCATCAACCAGATCCGCATGAAGATCGGGGTGATGTTCGGCAACCCCGAGACGACCACCGGCGGCAACGCCCTGAAGTTCTACTCGACGATCCGGATGGATATCCGGCGCATCAGCCAGATCAAGAAGGACGACGGGGTCATCGGGGCGCGCACCCGCGTGAAGGTGGTCAAGAACAAGCTTGCGCCCCCCTTCCGCGAGGCGGAGTTCGACATCCTTTACGGGGATGGGATCTCCCGCGAGGGGGACGTTCTGGACCTGGGCGTCGAGCTGGGGGTCGTGGAAAAAAGCGGTTCGTGGTACTCCGTGCAGGGGGAGAGGATCGGGCAGGGGCGGGAGAACGCGCGGGTCTTCCTCCGGGACCACCCGGACGTCACGAAGGAGCTGTGCCGGAAAATCCTCGAGAAGTCGGGCATGGCGGAACCCCCCAAGGCCGCGCAGGAAGGGAAGGCGTAATTGGACCTCAACGACATCCTCAAGGCCGCGGTCAAGAATTCCGCCTCCGACATCCACCTGAAGGTGGGGCTTCCCCCCATCGTGCGCATCAACGGAAAGCTCATGCCCCTCAAGGTGCCGCAGCCCCTCCGGGTCGAGGACCTGAATGCGATCAGCGAGAGGATCCTTGCCTCCACGGAGCAGAAGGAACGGTTCGAAAGCAACCACGAGGTCGACTGCTCCTACAGCGTGCCGGGGCTGGGGCGGTTCCGCGTGAACCTCTTTCTGCAGCGCAGCACGATCGGGATCGCCATCCGGGTCATCGCGATCGGGACCCTCTCCTTCGAGGATTTGCACCTGCCGAAGGTGATCGAGAAGCTGGCCCTGGAGACGAGGGGGCTCATCCTGTGCACCGGGACCACGGGGAGCGGGAAATCGACAACCCTGGCCTCGATCGTGGACTTCATTAATCACCACCGGAGCTGCCACATCCTCACGATCGAGGATCCGATCGAGTTCCTTCTCCGGGACCGGAAAAGCATCATCAACCAGCGGGAGATCGGCGCGGACACCTCCACGTTCGCCGGGGCCCTCAAGAACGCCCTCCGCCAGGATCCGGACGTGATCCTCGTGGGCGAGATGCGCGACTTCGACACGATCGAGACCGCGATCATGGCGGCCGAGACGGGACATCTCGTGCTGTCGACGCTCCATACCCTCGATGCGGCGGAGACGATCAACCGGATCATCGGCGTGTTTCCCCCCTACCAGCACAAGCAGGTGAGGATCCAGCTGGCCTCGATCCTGAAGGGCGTCATTTCCCAGAGGCTGGTTCCCCGCTCCGACGGCATGGGACGCGTCCCGGCGGTCGAGGTGATGATCAACACGGCGCGCGTCCGGGAGTACATCGAGGACAAGGACAAGACAAAAAAGATCCGGGAGGCCATCGCCCAGGGATATGTGAGCTACGGAATGCAGACGTTCGACCAGTCCCTCATGGCTCTCCACAAGGACAACCTGATCTCCATGGAGGAGGCGCTCCGGCAGGCATCCAACCCCGACGACTTCGCCCTCCGCGTGCGCGGGGTTTCGTCGACCTCCGACCTTACCTGGGACGATTTTGACAAGGACGGGACGCCCCCGAAGGAGTGAGGGGGAAGCGATGCCGTCCCCGCCGGGGGGGGCGCTGTCCGCCGCCCTTCGCATGCTTTCCCGGCGGGCGTTGAGCGAAGGGGAGATCCGGTTCCGGCTTGCGGCGAAGGGGTTCCCCGAGGCGCAGGCTGCGGACGTCCTTTGCCGGCTCCGGGAGCTCGGTCTGGTGGACGACCGGAGTCTCTGCGAGAATCTGGCCCGGGGGTACAGGGACGTCCGCCGGCTGGGGCCGCGCAGGATCGCCGGGGCGCTGCTCCTCAGGAAGTTCCCCCGGGACCTGGTCGAGCAGACCGTGCGTGCGGTGTCCCGGCCGGAAGAGGATCTGGCCGCCGCCTCCGCCGCTCTCGGGAGGAAGTTCCGCGGAGAGATCCCGGGGGGGCGCGCAGGGGCCGCGAAGGTGTTCCGGTTCCTGTCCGGGAGAGGGTTTTCCGCCGAGACCTGCCGGCAGGCGATCCGGGGGCTGTCGGACGACATCGCGGAAGGAGAAGGGTGAGATCCCATGACCGGTGCAGAGATCCGCGCCGCATTTCTTTCCTATTTCGAGAGGCACGGGCACAAGGTGCTGCCCAGCTCCCCGCTGGTTCCGGGAAACGACCCGAGCCTGCTGTTCACCAATGCCGGCATGGTGCAGTTCAAGGAATATTTCCTGGGACTGGCGTCCGCCGGCTGGAAGCGGGCTGCCACGGCGCAGCGGTGTCTCCGCGTGAGCGGGAAGCACAACGATCTGGAGAACGTGGGGTACACGGCGCGGCATCACACGCTCTTCGAGATGCTGGGGAATTTCTCCTTCGGGGACTACTTCAAGAAGGAC
>Ga0209536_100013246_pt1 | contig 11906 bp, 9 predicted proteins | sample DeeMarSeWOR28_12_FD_187461 | JGI IMG/M metagenome (GOLD analysis project Ga0209536, IMG submission 187461) | Marine sediment microbial communities from White Oak River estuary, North Carolina - WOR-2-8_12 (SPAdes) (version 2) | ecosystem: Environmental > Aquatic > Marine > Intertidal zone >...
ATCTGCAAGAACTCGCAAACAAAAGCGCGTAAAAGAGAACATGTCCATGGCTTTTTAGAATATCGTTCAGTAGTTTGATTTTATTTTTTAATTTGAAAAATCTCGAAGATGTTCTCTTTAACGCGCTCTAATTTGCTCAAACAGCTCTAATATTTTCATCAGAACAACAGACCTTTCTTATATTTTTCCCAGCAGTCTATTATTGAGCAGGCCAGCAAAATCGATCGTTGAAGAAGACTCGCTTTAATCATATATTCATCTTCGCTGTGATCCATAGCGCCGATGGGCCCTAAACCGTCAATGACCGGGGTATGTTCTCCGGCAATCAGATTGGCATCCGATACACCGGCCCTGAATTCTTCCGATACCGATAATCCAATGGATGCTGCTGTCTCCTGAACCGCTTTAAACAGTTTTTTATTATGTTGGGATGCCGGCATGGGAGGTCTTGAGCTCAATATGGCAAAATGAGAACGGGTTTTAGGAATGTTCGGTTTTTGAATAATCTCGGAGATGTTTTTTTCCAGAGCTGCTTTATCCGCTGTTCCGGTGAACCTGAAATCAATACGGGCCAGAGCATGTTCAGGCACGGTATTGGGACCTATTCCGCCATGGACCTTACCCACATTGACACTGATCCCCCGGCCCAACTCATTTAAAGATTCCAAGGCAATGATTTTATGAGCCAGTTCAACAATGGCACTGGCTTTATCTTTGCCGGCAAATGCAGCATGGCCGGCAATTCCTTTAATCTCAAGTTCAAGAGAAAGGTTTCCTTTTCGACCGGTGACGATTTCTCCATTGCGTCCCCCGGTTTCCAAAACAAATGCAAGAGCGCTGCTTCTGGCTTCCTTTTGAAGATGTTCTTTTGAACTGGGAGATCCGATTTCTTCGTCGGAGTTAAAGAAGAATGTGACGGGGATTTTTGTTAAAAGCGTTTCATTGTCCAGTGCTTTGAGTGCAAATATCCCGGCAACGAGTCCGCCTTTCATGTCAATGACGCCCGGGCCGAAACAGTGCGTACTTTCTTCCTTGTACCAGTTAAAGTCGGTATCTTCCGGAAACACCGTATCCATATGACCGGATAGAAGTATCTGTTTATCAAATCGCTCTTCACAAAGGGATTTTACAACCAGATGATTTCCGTACGTATCCTGTTCTATCGCTTGACATGAGACGGCATGGGTTTGAAACGTTGACATAATCAGACGTCCCATCTCGTCCACGCCGGCTTTGTTGTAAGTCCCGCTTTGAATTCGTACCATCTTTTCAAGGAGAGCGAACATGTCCCGATGGTGTGCCTTGAGAAAATTGATGATGCGCTTTTGGATGGTCATTTCTATTCAGGAATATTCGGCCAGGTGGTAAAAATTCCCTGATAATTTCTCAGCTTATATTCTTTTTCATTTTTATCGACAATATAATAATCGGGCATTAAAGGAATTTTACCGATATTCGTTGCAATGACATACATGGGTTGAGCAAGCCCCGTGGTGTGACCCCGGAGTGCATCTCTGATTAGTTCGGCGCCTTTTTCAACAGGTGTGCGAAAATGATCGATTCCTGGTGCAGGTTCGCAGTAGAACACATAATATGGGCGGATTCTAACGGCTAAAAGCTTTTGATGCAGTTTTCTGAAGGTTTCCACGTCATCATTGATTCCTTTTAGCAGTACGGCCTGATTGCCTACATTCACACCGCATGACAGAAGCCTGTAAACAGCTTCTGCGGTCTTTTCAGTAATTTCCTTGGGATGATTACATTGTGTATTGACCCATATGGGCACCCGGTGAAAACCTTCAAGTATTTTTTTGAGACCGTCGGTGATTCGATGCGGCAACACAATCGGTGTGCGCGTTCCGAATCGAATCATTTCAAGATGGGAAATCTCTCTGAGCCTTCGGATAAGATATTCAATTTTTTGGTCTGAAAGTATGAAAGGATCACCGCCGGTAATGAGAACATCGCGAATTTCCTCATGTTCGCGGATCCAATCGATACCTTCTTCAAAATCGAATCGAAGCTTAAGATCACGATCGACCACGAGTTCTTTGCGGAAACAGTGACGGCAGTAATTTGCACAGACATCCGTAACAGTAAATGCGATGCGGTCATAATACTGCCTGGCAATACAGTCGGGTCTCACTTCATCGGTGGCACGGTTTTCTTTCCATATCAAATAATTGGGGATGCCATATTTGTTCTTTGTTTCTTTCATAGATGGGATAACCTGTTTGCGAATCGGGCAGTCAGGGTCGTTTGGATCCATCAAAGAAGCAAAATAAGGCGTTGTTCCCCATTTGGTTTTAAGGGTATTGATGGCCGCTTCTTCTTCCGGTGTGACGTTGATCAGGGCTTTTAAGCCATCAAGGGTGTTCACACTGTTTTGGAGTTGTTCCATCCATTCATCCATTAAATGATCCTCCTAAATGCTTAAATATTTATCCAGTTCTCTGGGGGTGACATGGACTCTGTGATCTTCCCACTCATTGATTTTGAGAGTCATATAAGCGTCGTAAATCCGTTCTCCCAGAAAATTTTTTAAAAATTTACTCCTTTCGGCTTCAACCAGTGCTTCGTACATGGTTTTGGGCAAAAACCGCTTGTCCAAAACGCGACGCTTAAATTTCTTTTTATAAGTACTCGTAATATCTGGCTGGCCACAGTCCAAATCTTCTTCGATACCTTGAATTCCCATGGCAACGAGTGTTGCGATTTGGAGATACGGGTTTCCTGCCGGGTCCGGATTTCTCAACTCAATCCTGGTACTCTCAGGTTTATGGGTGTAAGGCAATCTGACCATTGAACTTCTGTTTCTAAATCCCCAGCCTCTGATAATCGGTGCTTCCCTATCCAACACATATGCCTTGTATGAATTAAACGTTGATGCCATGATGATAGAGGTTTCTCTGGCATATTTCAGGATTCCCCCGATAAATTTCTTACAGATTTTGCTGATATTAAATGTATCATTGGCATCGTAAAACAAATTAATTCCGTTTGGGTCCAGCATGGATATGTGCATATGAAAGGCGTTTCTGTTGAAATTGTCAAATGGCTTGGGCATAAACGTTGCGTAATATCCAAACTCTCGAGCAACTTTTTGAGTGATATAATTGAAAAGAACGGTTCTGTCAGCGGCGGTCAGCGGATCCGTGCATTCCAAATTAATTTCATGCTGGGATGGAGTGACCTCGTGGTGGGCTTTTTCAAACCGTATGTCACATGACTCGAGTATTGAAATGATCCTGTTTCGCACCAGTTCTCCCCTGTCGTGGGGCGTGGATTGAAAATAACCGGCTTTGTCCGAATGAACCTTTTCGCTAAATTCATCGCCGTCCAGTATAAAGAATTCATGCTCCGGTCCAACGAGAAACGTAAATCCATAATTGGTTTTCGCTTTATTTAAAACGCCTTCCAGAACCGCTCGGGGATCGGCTTTTGCACGGACACCCTTGTTGTTATAGACATGGCCGATAAAAAAACCGAGTTTTTCATCGGCCAGTTCTACCATACGGAAGCTTTTCGGGTCCGGTAAAATAAGTCGATCACTGCTGTCAACCGTGGCGTAACCGGCAACGGAGCTTCCATCAAAACCGATTCCGTCCAAAATAATCGATTCAATATTTCTGGGGTTGATGGGCAGGTTCATGATTCTGCCATTTAGATCCGTAAAGAAAATCTTTGTAAGGTTTGTCTTTTTAAGTTTCTCTAGAATGTGTTCAATACTTGCCATGTTGTGTGTCACCTTTATTTGAATTTAAATGATAGACTGTAATTGAGTCATTACATCTTTTTTAAATGACAATCGCAAGAAAAAATTTTCGAGCAACTCGAATGGTGAAATAGTTAAACAATAACCAATCGTTCTCACAGCTTGGCAAATGAAAACTTTTGGTTGGTGTATTCTTCGGGATCGGCGTCCGGGTATTTGACTTCTTCACCGTTCCACGGCTTTATCATGACAATGGCGTTATCCTCATGCCCCACAACATTACTTCGGTGCAAAGGGATTTTCCCCCCTGCCGTGGCGATATATCGCGGAATGGCATCACCTGATATATTGCCGTACATACTTTCCACGATATCCCTTCCCTTTTCCACCGGAACCCTGAAGTGAGCAAACTGGGGATTTCGGTAACTGCAATTAAAAATATAATACGGCCGGACATAACTTTCCTGGATGGTTTCACACAACTTCCACATTTTTATCGTTGTATCATTGATTCCTTTCAGGAGAACGGCCTGGTTCAACACGGCACTAACGCTTTTGGAGATACGTTTAAAGGTATTTTTGGAAATCGGCGTAATTTCCTGGGCCGTATTAATCTGTGTGACCACCCTCACCGGTTTTTTGTCATTGCTTTCTTCGAGAATGTCGAGAAGTTCGGCGTCGACCCGCCAGGGGGTTGTGACCGGGATTCTCGTGCCGAGGCGTTTCATTGTCACATGATCAATGTCATCCAGTGCCTTTAAAATGTTTTTGATCTTTTGATTGGGAAGAACAAACGCATCCCCACCGGTGATAAGGACATCCCGGATGCGTGGGTTATGGCGGATATAGTCTAAGGCTTCTTCATAGGCGTTGTCTGAATAAATCTGATCTTTTTTGCCGATGTGGGCAATCCGAAGGCAGTGGGTGCAGTACATGGCGCACATATTGGTGGCCTTGATGGTAAGGACCCTTGGATAAAACTGGTCGATCAGCCGGGCAGGGGAATGATCCGCCGCAACCGGCGGGATCTCAACACCGACGTTATCGACCATTTCTCCGGTGGGAACCGATTGCAACAGCACCGGATCGTTCATTCGGTCGGGCTGAATCAGACTGGCGTAATAAGGGGTCAGGCGCATGCGGTAGCTCCGGGTCACCCGTCTAAGCTCTTCTATAATCTGAGATGGAAGATCGATTATTTTTGATAATTTTTCGATAGAGTCGATACAATGTTTGAGTTGTCCCGAATAGGAATTCCATTCGTCGTCATTTATGTTTAGAATCGATTTTATACGATCAATATTTTTCTGAATACTGTCCCATAATTCAATGCCGCTTGGCGCTTCTGTATCCTTGTTTTTCAGATAATTGACAACCCTCTCATTGGCCTGTTCGACGATGGGCAGCGCCTGATTGACCCTGCCGCCGATGGTGACGCCGTGCTCATCTACCTGTTGATGTCTTTCAGCGATCAATAAAAGGGCGTCTTTGGATATCCCGAAAGCATCAGGCGTGATCTTCAGTTCTTTTTTTATCTTCTTAAGGCGCGTGAACAAATGGACAGACGGCGCTGTCAGGCCGTTATCTTCCGCAGCTTTGACAAGACGGCCTATTTCATTGGTTAGTTTTTCAGGAAGAGATGGGACTTCTGAAACACTTTGATCAGTAGTATCAAAAAGCTCTTTTAAAAGCTCTAAAGTATAGTTATCCATGAGGTTCCTCCGGACTCGGTTTTTTAGCGATGGTCAGTTCGATGGTTTTTCTTCCCTGGTTCAGCCCTTGCTGAACATCGGACCGACTATGTCCCAGGGCCACGATGCGGCCAATAAATGCACCTTCGGCCAGAATGAAATCACATCCGGTATGCTCCAAGATAAGAAAATCTTTCTTCAATTTCCCTTCCGCGACTTTCTTGAACGCTTGGCGTTCCTGGGTGCTCTGGGGAATGTAGCTTTCCGTTTGGGCCGTACCAAGAATTTTATAATTATATGTCCCCCAGTGCAAATTTTTAGTGTTTGATGTCATTTCTATGGTATTGGCCGGAAACACCCCTTCTGTGACGGCATAAAATTCAAGCTCCGGCAACATGGGAGATCCCGGTGGAAGAGACTGTTCAAGGGTACAGCAAAACTCCAGTGTGGTTCCTTGCTTTCGGGCATTGATTTCAAGGAAAAAAATCTCATCATTGTGATCCACAAGAAAATCACATCCGAATATGCCCCTGTATCCTTTTCGGGCAAGCCATCTGCCGATCATCCTGGTATAATCTTGTAGTCTTGCAATGATTTTTTTGTCCAATACCGACGGGAAGACAGAACCGGTAAACCGGGTTCCTTGTTCGATGCGCTGATCAGCCACTCCGGCAATATACACATCCGCTTCACCGGCAACAACCGCCAGCACCGTTGGATCATGCTCGTGGGGAATAAATCGGCTGATCAGATAGGGTTTGTCCGGTGCATTGAACTTGTTTTTTATGTCATCAATACCTTGGGCAATAATACTGTTCACTCCGGCGGCGCTGTATTCCTGGCATACAAAAAGTCCATCATGCCATGATTCGTAAAGTGTTTGCGCTGTTTGGATGAGGGAATCGAATCCATGGCAAATACGAAAATCTACAACAGGGAGTATATTTTTCAAATGTTGATACTGATAGATTTTACTGTTAAGCTGCTTTGCAATGTGTTTATCCGGTCCCAGAATGGATATACCCGGGGTTTCATCGAGGGTCATCTCAGGAATGCTTTCGTACATATAAATATAAATATGTTCCTGACGATTCAGAAGTCTTTTGATCAAGGAGTGAATCCGACGGTTTTTTGACACCACCGCCGTAAACTCTTCGCCAGAAACCCTGCAGCTGACCGGAGAGCCGTATTGACATTCAAAGGTTTTTGCATGAGGATTGATGACAATCAGATTTTCATAATCGTATTGCTCAAAAATGTCTGGTACGATGGAGATAAAATCGAATTTTCGGCTGAAAATATGAGACAGGGCTTCTTTCAGATAGGAGTTTAATCCGTAGTTCTTAAGCTCGCCGATATAAAAAAAATATTCCGTGTTTTCTTCCAATTGAAAATTGGAAAAATATATGTCAGACATTGTGGATACTCCGGCCCTTTTCCCGAAGTGGTTATAAAAATGTATAATTTGTTAAAAGTTCGCTCGCCTTAACAACTGACATGATAATTTGCAACCTAATTGTTATGTAAAATACAATCATTAAGGTCGTCAAATAAAAACTTGTTTTAGGCTAAACCGAAGATCAAAAAGGGAAAAAGTGCTGGCCAGGGTCTGTATGTCAGGAGAACATCTGCTTTTCAACGGTATTGTAACCGCTTTCCCATTGCGGAGCAAAGCGAGAATAACTTGAGGCGATCATGGCGCATCATACTGTAAAATCCGGTTATGTGGAACTTGTGGATCGGTTGAACCGATTTCCCCAGGGGGCACCTCCTTCCCGACTGTTATACAAAATATTGGAGATGCTCTATAGCGAAAAAGAGGCGAAACTGGTGTCGTTGCTGCCGATAAAACCCTTTACCGTGGAAAAAGCCTGCCGTGTATGGAAGAAGCGTCCAAGTGTCAGCCAAGAAATTCTGGACGAGCTGTGCAGCCGGGCAATTTTAATGGATATGGAAGAAAACGGTCGCAGAATTTACTGTCTTCCCCCACCCATGGCCGGCTTCTTTGAGTTTTCCCTGATGCGGCTAAGGAACGACATTGACCAGAAGGTGCTGAGTGAGTTGTTTTATCAGTATCTCAATGTTGAACAGGATTTTATCAAGGAATTGTTTTTGAAAGGAGACACCAAGCTGGGACGCGTTTTTGTCCATGAGCCCGTCCTTTCAGCAAAAAATGAGTTGCGCGTGCTCGATTATGAGCGGGCCACCAAGGTGATTCAAACCGCTTCATCCATCGGCATCAGCATCTGTTACTGCCGCCATAAAATGATGCATGTGGAACGGGACTGTGATGCACCCAAAGAGATCTGCATGACCTTCAATATGACGGCGGCGTCACTGATCAAGCACGGTTTTGCCAAAAAGATCAAAATCTCGGAATGTCTTGAGCTGTTAAGTAAAGCCTATGATCACAATCTGGTCCAATTTGGAGACAATGTCAGGGAAGGTGTCAATTTTATATGCAACTGTTGTGGCTGCTGTTGTGAAGCAATGATTGCCGCCCGGGAATTTGCCATTTTTCATCCGGTTCATACCACCAATTTTCTTCCACACATACAAAAGGCGGTTTGCACAGGATGCCGAAAGTGTGTGACCGTTTGTCCGGTAGAGGCCATGATCCTGGTTTCTGCCGATGATCCGAAACATCCCAAAAGGAAAAAGGCCAGGCTTCATGAAGATATCTGCCTGGGATGCGGCGTTTGTGCAAGGGTCTGTCCGGAGGACTGCATTCGCCTGCGATCACGGGAACAACGGGTGGTGACACCTTTAAACACTGCCCACAGGGTCGTGTTAATGGCCATTGAACGGGGCAAGCTTCAGCATTTGATTTTTGACAATCAGATGTCTAAAAGCCATCGAGCCATGGCCGCTGTTTTAGGGGTCATCCTGAACCTTCCGCCGCTTAAACAGACCATGGCCAGCCGACAAATGAAATCTGTTTATCTTGATACGCTGATTCAACGACTTCATCTATAAAACGACGTTAAGTGTCTTAAAATATAGATTCGATGATTGAAATTTAAACAAAGATAGGAGATAAAAAAGATGAACTTCAAAAGGTTATATATGCAAGCCGTCTTGCCGACACTGGCTTGTTTTTTCTTAATTTATCCTGCTTCAGCAGTAAGGGGCGTCTCGGAAACAATTAAGATGTCCACAACTACCAGCACGGAAAATTCAGGGCTTTTGGATGTGTTGCTGCCGGAGTTCACCAAAGATACCGGTATTGAAGTAAAGGTGTTTTCCAAGGGAACCGGGGCCGCCATACGCGATGGCATCGACGGCAACGTCGATGTCATTTTTGTACATGCCCGAACAAAAGAAGATAAATTTATTGCCGATGGATACGGCACCCGCCGTTATGCCGTAATGCATAACGATTTTGTTGTTCTGGGTCCTCAGGATGATCCGGCCGGCATTAAGGGGATGCAAAAGGCGTCTGATGCCATGAAACAGATCGCTGCAAAAGGAGTCCTGTTCATTTCCCGGGGCGATGACAGCGGAACCCATACAAAGGAACAAGAGTTTTGGAAATCAACCGGTTTGAATATGGAGGTTCAAAAAAGTACCGTCTTTAAGGAAGGGAAAAAAAGGACGGTCAGTTCCATATATCCCAAAGGGTCTCATAAATGGTATATGTCCATCGGCCAGGGAATGGGCAAGACTCTCACCTTTGCCGATGAAAAAAAGGCCTACACACTTGCTGATCGCGGAACTTACATAAAATACAAGTACGGCCGTGATGAAAGCCTTGATTTGGAGATTATGTGCGAGGGTGACTCGATGCTTTTTAATCCCTACGGTGTGATTCCGGTTAATCCGGAAAAGCATCCCCATGTCAAATACCGGCAGGCCAAGCAATTTGTAAAATGGCTGATTTCACCAAAAGGACAACGTCTTATTTCAAATTACAGACTCAATGGGAAGCAACTTTTTTATCCGGATGCCGTAAAATAATAATATTCGTTGGTCCGGAATCATTATTTCATAACAACCTTGAATCGTTGCAAAATCTCCGGTAAAATTTTGCCGCTGGACTGCTTGATGAAAAAGCCTTGCTGGCTGGTTAAAGCCATGTCTGAAAATCGATTTTCTTCAATATTGATATCAATGATTTTGCTGTTGCGCTTTTTTACTTCCCATACCACCTGATTTGGGAGATTGGTGGCCCCCGAGGTTCCTACCACCAACAACAGTTCGGTCTCTCGGGCTACGCTCAAGCTGCTGTGGTACCGGTAATAATGCTCGTTATATATTTCATCAAACCAGAGAACATGGGGCCTGGTCCGGTTGCCACAAGCCGGGCACTTGAGCAATTGGCGGTCTGTTTCTGTTAAGTCGTCATTTTTTCCTCTGTGGGTTAAATCTTTAGGTATCGGAAAAATTTTTCTTATGCATTCATCGGCACAGCGCATAAAAAGAACATTCCCATGAATTTGAAATGTTTTTTCAAAGCTGTTTCCGGCCCGAAGATGCAGATTATCCACATTCTGGGTGATCAGTGTGAAACGGTTTTTAAAAAGCGTTTCCATTTCAACCAGGGCATAGTGCCCCGGATTCGGTTGGACTTTTTTACAGACCCCGATTCTGTATAGATACCATTTCCATACCTCTTCGGGTTTCTGCATGAACATCCTATACGTCGCCATTTCCTGCGGTTGATATTCTTTTGAACCGATGGTCCAGTATCCTTCAGGGCCCCGAAAAGTGGGGATGTTGCTTTCGGCGGAAATACCGGCACCGGTTAAAATGGTGAGTCGTCCGGATCCTTTTGCGAAATCCTGAAGAATTTTATCAAGATGTTGATCCAACATGTTTTGTCTTTGGTTCGTGCCCATCCAAAAATGGTCTTTTTGCCCAACCCGCCGAAGGCGGACAAGTCTCTTCGTTATGCTCAAAAAGATCATCCATTCCGCGATATTCAAGGCTTTAGGAGAAATACTCTCCGATCCCTGAATGATAATTCGTGCTGTGATCCGTATTTTGCGGCTTTAATAAACGTGAGGATGACGCATTATTTTTTAGAATTTTCAAAAGCCTGTCCGACGTATATAACAATTTGTTCAAACCAGGCAATCTCTTTTTCCGAGAAGGGAACATCGCTGGCTCTGGCGATGAAATACGCTCCAATAACAAGATCCATGGTGATGATGGGAGATATCATGGCAGTTTTAAAATGAGATTGGCTTTTCAAAAAGGGCATCTGAAAAGATCTTTCATTAAGATCAAAAACACCTGTTTTCTTATTATTTATGGATTTTACGATGGGTGAGTTATTCTCTTTCATACTGATTTTAAAATCCTCTGCTCTCAAAAGGTTATCTTTTCCTGCATAGAATCTTCCGGTCATCATCGTTTTTGATTTATTAAAAAATGCTGTAAAAATTTCTGTGCCAATGAGACAGCGGTAAAGGGCTTCTTGAGCAAGCATTAATACCTGATTGATTTCGGTATTTTTTCGGCGAGCAATCATCAGATCCGTCAAAAACTGACCGATAAGAGAATCCGGGTCCTGAGGCTTTTCTTTTTCGTTCAGTGCATCTCCAAAGGTCACTTTTCCGGCAATTTGGGCGGGGTTTCCTTTTCCCCATTCGAGAGCCTTGACCATCATGTCCACATCGTCTTTTTCCAGATTAAAGAATCTTGCGACATTTACATCCTCTTCACAGGTATCTTTGATAAAATCTGAAATGTTAAATTCATTGGTCTCGAGTATTTTTTTGATGCGAGCCTCGGTTTCTTCCATGGCTTTTTCTCCGCCAAGTTTGTTGCTGAACAACATATTTGAAATATGGCCGGACTCTCGTATCAATGCGATAGTGGGATCCTTGGTGTCATCATCGTTTCTAAGTACTTTGGCGACTTTGTCGGGAAGGTTGTAGATGTTTGTCAATGCGTTACAAATTTCATCATATTCAACAGCAAACACCTCCAGACAGGCGTTATTGTTTGAAATGTTTTTATCGGTAATCATATTTTCCATTTCTTTGAATTTATTAGGAAACGTATTTGCCAGTGCCAGCCAGGGAAGCCGATAAAGCAGACCGGCGATAAATATCTCTTCGGGATTATCAGCGTTGTTTTTCGCCGCTAGAGATCTGGCAAAGGCGCCTGAAAAATATGAACTGGCATAAAGCTGACCCAGTTGCTGGGTCTTGGCTGTTTTCATTGTCTGATTGAACATGGAGAGTCCCAGTGCCAGGGAGCGGATTTTTTCAAACCCTAAAAACGTGACGGCATAGGTGACGGTTTTAATGGGATAGCGTGGCCGGTAAATCACCGAGTTGGCAGTGGCCAAAATATTAGAGGTCAAGCCGCAATCCCTCATGATAACCGTGGCAAGATCAACGGCACGGGTATGGGATTGATGGGTAATTTGTGTGATTGCCTGAACATTTTCATTGATGGCCGGGAGATTCCCTTTGCTTCGCATTTCTTCGATCAATTGTTGTGTCTTAAAGTTATCGGTCATAAACAATCCTTATCATATATTCTTGATC
>Ga0209536_100013247_pt1 | contig 11906 bp, 8 predicted proteins | sample DeeMarSeWOR28_12_FD_187461 | JGI IMG/M metagenome (GOLD analysis project Ga0209536, IMG submission 187461) | Marine sediment microbial communities from White Oak River estuary, North Carolina - WOR-2-8_12 (SPAdes) (version 2) | ecosystem: Environmental > Aquatic > Marine > Intertidal zone >...
TGCCTCGGAAGCAGCCTTTTTCGGCCCGGAGGGCTTGCTGTCGCGGAAGCCGCCCGTGGAGGATGAGGACGGCGCATCGCCTCCACGGCCGCCCAGCATCTGCATCTCGTTAGCGATGATCTCGGTGGTGTAGCGGTCCTGGCCGCTCTGGTCCTGCCACTTGTTCGTTCGCAGCGACCCCTCGATGTACACCTGGCTGCCCTTGCGCAAATACTCACCCGCGATCTCGGCAAGCCGGCTGAAGAACACCACGCGATGCCATTCGGTGCGCTCCTGGCTCTCGCCGCTCTGCTTGTCGCGCCAACTCTCGCTGGTGGCAAGCCTGATTCTGGTGACGGCCGAGCCGCTGGCGGTGTAGCGGGTCTCGGGATCCGCGCCCAGATTGCCCACCAGGATGACCTTGTTGATACCTCGTGCCATCAGGCACCTCCCTATTCATTGATGGTCGAAAGTTTAGCACAGTCAGCCGTCCGCTCCCGTCAGAAAAAAGCGCTTTCCGGCGAAGGTCAATGCCACTCCCCACGCGAGGCAGATGCACCCCGCGGCAATCAGGGCAGGTCCGCTGCCGAACCGGCCCAGCAGCCAGCCGCCCGTGACCCCGCCGCAAAAAGCGCCGAGGAACTGGAACGTGCTGTAGATGCCCAACCGCTGGCCCCTGCCCCGGCTCCCCGTGATTCTGGAGAGCAAGGCCGGCATGCTCGCTTCGAGCAGGTTGAAGCCAACGAAATAGAGCGCGAGCAGCGCCGCAAGCCCGGCCCATCCAGCGCCGGACGACAGCAGACAAACCGCGGCGGCAAGCGCAAAAAAGGACCAGGGCAGCAGGTGCTGCTCGGACAACGCGGCCCCGACCCTGCGCAGGATGGGCAGGACGATGACGACCGAGACGAGCATGCTCGGCAGGTACAGGGTCCAGTGGTCGGCCAGTTCAATTCCGAATTTCTCCACCAGCATCGGCGGCAGGGTGACGAACAGCAAGGTCAGCACGGCGTGCAGCAGGAATACGCTGATGGACAGCAGCAGAACGGGAGCCATGCTGAAGGTCCCGCCCGCCGGAGCCTCGTCGAGGTGCGGCGGCGGGCGCGGAATCGTCAACACCAGGGCCATGCCCGCAACGGCGAAACCCACCGTCAGCCAGAACATGCCACCGAGCCCCAACAGCATGGCCAGGGGCACGGAAAGGACGACGGACGCGAGGAAGGCGCCGCCGATGCCCATGCCGAGAAGGGCCATGACCAGGGGCCGGCGTTGCGGACGCGTGAGGTCCGCAGCCAGCGCCAGCGCCACGCCGGCGATGGCTCCACAACCCTGAAGCGCGCGCCCGAAAATGAGCCATGACATCGTATCCGCCAACGCCGCCACGACGCCCCCGGCCGCAAACAGTGCAAGGCCGAGAAGCAAAACCGGACGCCGGCCCCAGCGATCTGAGAGCCATCCGAAAGGCTGCTGAAGGGTCGCCTGTGTCAGGCCATACACGCCTACAGCCAGACCGGCAGCTTGCGGGGTGTATCCGGGCATCCCGGCAGCCAGCACCATGAAAACCGGCAGGATCAGGAACAGTCCCATCAGGCGCATGGCCAAAACCGCGGACAGGGTCGCGGCGTATCTCAACTCCCTGGCTCTCTGACTGGCGGCGGGCAACGCGGGACTCCTCGCAGGGTATGACGGGATCGCCAGGCGGGAAAACCCCCGTCGACGGGCAAAACACGGCATTATAGGACCAACCCGGTAGTGGATGAAGTCAAGCTTTCGCCCCGGAGCCTGCTTGTCTTCGTACAGGCCGCAATTATAATTGGCGTTCCACGGGCATGGACCCCACCCTGAGGACAGGTATGAGCAGCGTCCAGGCAGAAATCACCGCACGGCTGCCGGCTGGCATCGGGCACGTTTTCGAATTGTGCGCCGAGGACATGGCGGCCGTCGACCGCCTGATCCGGGCCAGCCTGGATTCGGAGGTCGTGCTTATCCGCCAGATCGCCGAATACATCATCGGTTCGGGCGGCAAGCGCCTGCGGCCCATGCTGGTCGTTCTGTCGGCGCGTGCCTGCGGCTATACCGGATCACAGCACATCACGCTGGCGGCCATCATCGAGTTCATCCACACAGCCACGCTGCTGCACGACGACGTGGTGGACGAATCGGAATTGCGGCGCGGCAAGGAGTCGGCGCACGCGGTATGGGGTAATGCAGCTACCGTGCTGGTCGGCGACTTCCTGTATTCCCGCAGTTTCCAGATGATGGTGACGGTGGACTCCATGCGCGTCATGGAGGTTCTGTCGAACGCGACCAACACCATCGCGGAAGGCGAGGTCGAACAGTTGCTGAACCTGCATGATCCCGAAGTCAGCGAGAGCAGCTATTTCAGCGTCATCGAGAAGAAGACGGCCAAGCTGTTCGAGGCAGCGTGCCAGTTGGGGGCCGTCCTGGCCGGCCAGACAGCGCTGGAAGAGCGCCTGGCGACGTTCGGCCGGGAGCTGGGCGCCGCCTTCCAGGTTGCCGACGACGTGCTCGACTACACCGCCGACGCGGATACGCTCGGCAAGAACGTCGGCGACGACCTCGCCGAGGGAAAGCCCACGCTGCCCCTCATCCTCACCCGCAAATTCGTGGACCAGGGGCAGCGCGAGATGATCGACGCGACCATCCGGCAGGGCGGGCTCGAACGCATCGAGCAGATCGTGCAACTCATCCACACCAGCGGCGCCCTCCGGGACTCCATGGAGGTGGCGCGCCGGCGCTCTGCCGCGGCCATGGAATCGCTCGCGCCGCTGCCGGATTCAGGCTGGAAGGACGCCTTGCTCGACCTCGCTGCCTACAGCGTATCGCGCAATCACTGATCGCGCCCGCCCCGCCCCCTTCGGCTCACCCCAATACGGCGTTCCAGGCTCCAACCCGTTCCGCCTGGCGCCGCAGGATCTCTTCCTCGCCTTCCAATGCCAGGGAGATGATGCTGTCTCCGACCACGATTGAGTCCACCACGTCCTGATCGCGGCCGTCCAACACTTCGCCAAACACCGTGTGACGGCCATCCAACCAGGGTGTTTCGACGTGCGTGATAAAGAACTGGCTGCCATTGGTGCCCGGACCCGCATTGGCCATGGACAGCTTGCCGGGCGCGTCATGCTTCAACTCAGGGGTGCATTCGTCCTCGAACCGGTAGCCGGGGCCGCCCGTGCCGGTGCCGTGTGGACACCCGCCCTGGATCATGAAGTCGGGGATGACCCGGTGGAAGGTTAAACCATCATAGTAGCCGCGTTTCGCGAGATTGACGAAATTAGCTACTGTTACGGGCGCTTTTTCAGCAAATAGGCGCAGTTTAATATCACCTTTGCTGGTTTTCATCACTATTTTGACTTCCGGGATGGTGTCGTTCACCTGTGCATGCTCCATGTGAAAAACTTTGAAACTTTTTTGCCGCAAGTGCGGTCTATGTTGCGAAGGCCGCGGGATGGTCTCTCCCTCAACCACTCAGGGAATTTTCTGCACTCCTCACCCCTGACCCGCGGCCTTCCTTATGTCCTGTCAAAAGGGCTCCACTTCCTCCAGTTCGAATCCACAGCAGCGCGCGAACTGCCGGCCGCGGTCACGGTAGTCCCGGAACTGCGGAAAGCTGGGGGCCCCGGGCGAAAGAAGCACGATCGCCCCGGCCGGCGTGATTCGCCTGGCGAGTTCCACGGCCGCGGCAAGGTCCGGTGCTTCATGCAAACCCCGGGCGGGGCGAATCCCGCCGCTGCGCAGCGTGGCGACGATTTTCGCGCCGCTGCCCGGTATGCCGATCACCGCCCATGGCGTTCGCTGCGCGAACGTGCGTATATATGGCTTCCAGTCGATGCCCCTGTCAAGGCCGCCAACGATGAGGGTGACACGCTGACCGGCGAACGACTCCAAGGCGGCCGCTGTCGCCACCGGCGTGGAGGAAATGCTGTCGTTGACATAACCAATGCCTGATCGGACGCCGCACAACTGCAGGCGGTGGGGCAAGGCGCGAAATCCCGCGATGGCCCTGATCGCGGCCTCGACATCGCCGCCGATCAGGCGGACAACCGCCAGCACGGCAGCGACATTGGACAGGTTGTGGGCGCCCGGCAATCCGACGGGCGCCTGCAAGTCGAGTACGCGGGCACCGTCGAGCAGGCGCCCGTCGGCGGTGTGCAGCCCCCCCGGATGGTTGAACCACGTCACGTTTTCCACGGTATCCAGGGCCTCACGCAGAACCGGGTCGGCCGCGTTGGCGACGATCGGTCGACCCCGGGCCAGCCTCGCCAGCCTGAGCTTGTCGCGGCGATAGGTGGCCTCGCCGCCATGCCAGTCCAGGTGCTCCGGCGTCAGATTGAGCAGAACCGCCACGTCCGGCCGAGCGTCGAGATCCGCCAACTGGTAGCTGGAAAGCTCGATCACCCACCAGTCCACGCCGTTGTCGTCGCAGTCCAGCAGGGGCCTGCCGATGTTGCCGGCGAGGCGCACCCTCGATCCAGTGGCTTCCAGAACGTGGGCCAACAGGGCGGAAGTGGTGCTCTTGCCCTTGGTGCCGGTCACGCAGATGGTGCGCTGATCGGCATGGGCGGCGAACCACAGGTTGCTGGGCGAGGTGACGATGACGCCCGCGGCGAGCGCCTCCCGGATGCAGCTCCGGTACGGGCTGATCCCGGGCGAGCGCACCAGGAAATCAAAGCCCGCGAGGCCGGCGGCGTCCAGGGGCCCGGTCAGCACCTGATCCTCAGGCGTCAATTGCTGCAGTAATCCCGGATCGGGTGGATTCTCGTCGATCAGGACGAGCTGGATGCCCGGATGCACGGCACGCAGATGCCGCCAGGCTGCCCGTCCTTCGCGGCCCGTACCCAGGATGGCCACCCGGGAGTGCCGGAGGTCAGCCGCGGGCATGTCCGGATTCCGGCAGGCCGAGCCGGGCGCAGATGTCCGGCGGTATGAAGTGTTGGTCCCCGGGCTGCAGCAAGCTGGCCATGGCAGGCACTTCGACCCGTTCCAGTTCGGGTGACAGGGCCTGCACCACGGCGTGCCCGCGCCAGGCAGCGTCCCTGCTCAGCGCGGCCAATGCGGCCCGGCTTTCGCCCGCCTCGCCCACGCACTCAAAAGGTTTGTCGCGACCCAGCCGGCACAGGGCCCTGAAGCCGTCCTCCTGAAGGTCGTCGTTGAGCAGGTCCCCACCCTGGATGGCGGCAACGTCGGGCGGCGCCAGAAATACCGCCAGACTCAACGCGGCGAAGCGACATTTCGGGCAGTCGCGGCACCATCGCCCCTGCAGGCGCGGGCCATCCAGGTGGAAATTGCGGTTGCAGCTCGAGAACACCCGGTGACAGTTCGTCATCGTACTGAATCGCTGAACCACACCCAGCTCCGAAAACGGCCGCAGGATCGAGAAATACTCGAGGTTCGGGCTTATTGTTCGAGCCAGAACATCGCGCAGGGCACCTTCGAACGCCGTGCTCTTGCTGTACTGGTGATTGACCTCACGACCGTCCGGGGCCGTCAGCGTCGCCTCGTCGGCGGACCGCTCGTTCGAAAAAACGACCTGACGGAACCCGTACAGCAACGCCGCGCACAACAGGATGGCCGAATTGATCGCCGTGACCGGCACGTGACCATTCCAGGCGCCGGCCCGGTTCATCGCCGCCAGTTCCGGGGCCAGTTGACGGCGGATACGCAACAGCGGCAACCCCAGGGCGGACACGGTCTCGCCGATCAGCGGGGAGTCGCCCACGGTAATGGCTTGCGGCTCCATGCCGGCGCGGCGCGCCAGGTCCAATCCCACCAGGCTGTCCTTGCCGCCACCCACCGCCACCAGCGCCCGTGCCGGAAGGGCCAGCGGAACGGGGGCCGGCAGGTCCTGCGCGCCGGGGGACGGGAAGCGGACCCGCGCGGCTACATCGATACCGTTGACGTAACCGAACTCGGCCAGTCCATGCACATAGAGTTGCTGCAGGAAACCGCCCAGGGCAGACCCTGTTTCCCGCTGATGGAACCAGATCGCGGGCGCCAGCCCGGCCTTGTAATAGCTGACGCCGGCTATGCCGTGCAACAACTCCAGCGCGCGGAGAAACGCCGCCTGCCGCGAGGGCTCCACCGGCCATGGCGCATGCGGAAAGGTGATGTGTTCGACCAGTTCGGGCCCCGCGTCGAAGCGATAACCCAGGCGCGCGACGCCCGCCGCGCGGTCATAGTCGCAGGACGTGAACAGGAACGTCCGCGCCGCACGCGGATCGTCCAGCGGAAGGCCTGTTCCGTTTGAGGTGGCAGGGGTCATTCCGGCGCGCCCAGGGCGAGTCAGCTTTCCGCCCCGAGCTGTTCCCAGGCAGCGCCGAACACGTTGTCCGGCGTCGCCGGAATCAGCGCGGCGTGGGCAGACCGCAGCAGAAGCCGGTGGTCACCGGCCGGGACCAGCAGGCTTAGGCACAGATCATTGGCGGACTGCGAAACCATCAACAGCGGGTGTTCGTCGAAAAAACGCATCACGGCGGACAGCCGCGACAAGGCGGTCCGCGCCCCGCGGCCGACGAGGTTCACGCAGACACAGTCGTCGAACCGGTCCACTTTGCAGCGATCCCTGAGATCGGACTCCAGGGCATCCAGCCCGCGCGTGTCGAGGTGGTTGGCCGCCTTGTCGAGAGCAACGGTCGTCGTCGTCTCCGAAGTCGCCACCAGGTCGATCGAGATCCCGTGGCGCCGGAAGATCTCGAACACGCCGGCCAGGAAGCCGACCTGGCGGCGCGCGTCCAGGTTCTGCAACAGCATGACGGCCATCTCTTCCTGGCAGGTGACGGTCTTGATGCCCCTGGCCTGCCCGGTCGCCCCGCCGATGCGGGTGCCATTGAGCGAGGGGCGATGCACGTCGCGGATCTCGATCGGCGTCCGGGTCTCCGCCGCTGCCCGAATGCAGCGCGGGTGGACCACCTTCGCGCCACTGGCGGCCATTTCCAGCGCTTCGGCGTAATCGACTTCGGCCAGCAACCGGGCGTCCGCGCAGAGACGGGGATCGGCACTGAAAAGGCCGGGAACGTCGGTCCAGATTTCCAGCCGCTCGGCCTCGAGCCGACCTGCCAGCAGGGCCGCCGACGTGTCGGAGCCCCCGCGCCCGAGCAAGGCGGTGCGACCGTCGGGACTGCGGGCTACGAAGCCCTGCGTCATCAGCACGCTGCCGAGCCCCGACCACAATGCATTCAGAGCGCGGTCGGCGCCGGCAGCGCAACTTCCGGAGAGCCACTGGCGAGCAGGCGAGAGGTCCGCCTCAGGCGACGTTTCGAGCGCCTCCCGGGCATCCACCCAACTCACTTCCAGACCCTTTAGTTGAAGAAACCGAACCCCCAGGCGCGTACTCAGCCACTCACCGGCGGCGAGCAAGGCGGCGCGGGCAGGCGGACCCGGATCCCGCCGCAGCACATCGAGGCACTCACGCAACATCACCCCGGCAGCCGGGAGCCAATCCCGTTCGACCACGCCGAGTTCCCGCCCCAGGGCTCGATGCAGGTCGAGAATCTCATCCATCGCATCATCCGCGGTGGGCCGATCGGCAAGCGCCACCAGTCGGTTGGTGACCCCGGCGACGGCGGAACACACGAGCAACACCTGGTAGCCTTCATCGCGGCGTTTCCGCGCCAATTCGGCGATGGCTTCCCATTGCGGCGCCCCGGCCACGCTGGTGCCGCCGAATTTCATTACGATCCATCTTGCCGCCACGTTCGCCGCGCTCCGGTCTGGCCGATCAGTAGGGGTGCAGGCACGTTAACCGATGCCGGATGCACTGTACAGCCGGCAACGAGCCCCGCCCGAACTTTTTCCCGCGGCTGCCCCAGGGACGCCCGATTTGTGCGACCAGGAAAAAAAAACGGCGCCATTACCATGGCGCCGTGAAGGAGGGAGTCGTGCAGAAAAGGACATCCCTTTGAGGAGTGTTCAAATGAACATTAATGTCACCGTATCTCTGACATTGGCCATGGGGCGATAGTTCCGCTGATCCGCCAAATTCCTCCGCGGCGCCCTGCGGGCCGCGGCTGTTGACCGATGTCAACGACCAAGCGGTATTTCCCGCCTACCATGACAGCCGCTTGGCTCCATTCAATTGCACAATAGCGGGCCCCACCTGAACCACCGCTGAACGGCTCCGCTCGGGGCGGCCCAGGGGGATTTGGCGCATCCGCCAAACTGTACTAGGATGTGCGTCCCGGAATTCAGATATCAGGAAAACCGAATGCCGAACTATGCTACTTCAGACATCCGCAATATCACCCTGGTCGGGCATTCCGGCTCAGGCAAGACGACCCTGGTCGAAGCGCTCCTGGCAAAATCAGGGACCATTGGGGAGGCCGGCACGATCGAGCGCGGGACCACGACGACCGATCACGACCCGCTGGAGAAGGAGTATCAGCATTCGCTGGATTCCGCCATTGCCAGCCTCGAGTTCGAGGGCATTCACGTCAACCTGATCGACACCCCGGGCTTTCCGGATTTTCGCGGCCCCGCCCTGACCGGCATGGCGGCGACCGAGACAACGGCCATCGTCATAAACGGCCACAACGGCATCGAGCTGTCTACCCGCCGGCTGATGCGCCGCGCCAAGCGCCGCCGGCTGTGCCGCATCATCATCATCACCAAGATCGATCAACCGGGCGTCAACCTCCAGCGCGTGGTCGACTCCATTCGCGAGGAACTGGGGCCCGAATGCCTGCCGATCAACCTGCCTGCCGAAAACTTCAGCACGGTTCGCGACTGCTTTTTCGGCACCGAGGGCGAAACGGACGTCTTTTCGCTGGCCGAAGCGCACGAAGCCATTATCGACCAGGTGGTGGAGACCAACGAGGCCCTCATGGAGAAATACCTGGAGGGCGAGGAACTCAGCCGCGACGAATTGCACAATGCCTTCGAGCAAGCGCTGCGCGAAGGGCACCTCGTCCCCATCTGCTTTACATCGGCCCATACCGGCGCCGGCCTCGGCGAGTTTCTGCGGCTGTGCAAGCGCCTGCTGCCCAACCCGGCCGAAGGCAACCAGCCCCCGATCCTCAAGGGCGAAGGCGAAGACGCCGAGCCCGTCGAGGTGAGGCCCGACCCCGATGGGCATGTGATCGCTCACGTTTTCAAGATCACCAACGATCCTTTTGTCGGCAAGATGAGCATCTTCCGCATTTACCAGGGCACCGTGCGCCCGGACACCCAGCTATTCATCGGGGACGCGCGAAAGCCGTTCAAGGTGGGGCACCTGTTCAGGGTGCAGGGCGGCAGGCACGAGGAAGTCGACTGCGGCATTCCGGGCGATATCTGCGCGGTGGCCAAGGTCGACGAAATCACTTACGACGCCATCCTGCACGACTCGCACGACGAGGACAATTTTCACCTGAAGCCGCTGGACTTTCCGCAGCCCATGTACGGGCTGGCGGTGCAGCCGCAAAGCCGGGGCCAGGAACAGAAGCTCGCCCAATCCATCCAGAAACTCACCGAGGAGGATCCCTGCTTCATCGTCGAGCATAACCAGGAACTGAACGAGACGGTGATCCGCGGGTTGGGAGAACACCACATGCGCATCATGTTGCAGCGGATGAGCACCCGCTACAACGTCGAGGTCCAGACGCGCCCGCCCCGCATCGCCTACCGCGAGACGATCACCCGGCCGGCCGAAGGGCACTACCGCCACAAGAAGCAGACCGGCGGCGCCGGGCAGTTCGGCGAGGTGTTCCTGCGCGTCCGCCCACTGGGCCGTGGCGAGGGCTTCATTTTCAGCAACAAGGTCGTCGGCGGCTCGATCCCCACCAGCCTGATTCCCGCGGTCGAAAAAGGCATCCGCCAGATCCTCGAAGAAGGGGCGATCGCCGGCTACCAGCTGCAGGACATCGAAGTGGAGGTCTACGACGGCAAGTACCACCCGGTCGATTCCAAGGAAATCGCCTTCGTCATCGCCGCCCGACATGCCTTCCTGGATGCCATCCACAGCGCCGGCCCGCAGATCCTGGAGCCCATTGTCAGCGTTGACGTGAGCGTGCCCGAGGCGGTAATGGGCGACGTCACAGGCAACCTCGCAGGGCGCCGGGCGCGAATAAGCGGAACCGAAAACCTCAGCGGCGGACAGGTGACGGTCAAGGCCGACATGCCCCTCAGCACGCTCAGCGACTATCACACCGAGCTCAAGAGCATGACCCAGGGCCAGGGCACCTTCACCATGGAGTTCAGCCACTACGACCCGGTGCCGCACGCCGTCCAGCAGGAACTGATGGCTGATTTCAAGCCGAAAGAAGACGACTGAGGGGGCGTCGAAAGGGCTGCCTAGAGCCGCAACCGGCCTGCCAGGTCGATCGCTTGCTGAAACCAGTCCTGCCGGTGCTCCGGTGGGGGCGACCAAGCCGGGGACCAACCCAGCCATTGCACGGCAACATGTAATCGGCAGTAGTCGAGGTCTTTTGCTGCCCGCGTATATCCCCCGGGCCACTTCCTGCACGTGCGCGAGGCCCGCAGGTACGCATCCGTGAGTGCGCCCCGCTCGTCTTCATTCCAGCTACCGCTGATCAAGGCCGCCAAGTCTATGAAACCCGGTCCAACGGCTGCCATCTCCCAGTCAATCGGAAACACCTGCACGGACCTTCCGTGACTCTGGACGATGACATTCGAGGCATAGAAATCTCCGTGCAGAAAGGTTCGGGGCAGCCGGAGCAGGCGGTCGACCACCGTGCCGTAGCCGTCGGTCAGCCACTCGCAGCCTTCCGGGATCGAAGTCGATTCCGGCGCAATAAAGGACCGGGCACGCAGGGGCCAGGTCGCATAGAAGTCCCGGTCGTACCTCAGCAGCGGCAGCCCCGAAGCGAGGCTTTCGATGGAGCCACTGAAGGAATCATGCAACCCCGCCAGGCAGCGGGCAACCTCCAGCCAGGCCTCAAACTCTTCGACCTGGTACAGTTCCACGCCCGCCAGTTTTTCGAGAAACAGCCAATAGCGCCCCTTCTCGGGCGCGAGCACGGAACCATAACAGCGTGGCGTTCGGATCTGCGCCCAGGGCAACAAGGTCTGGTACACCGAGATTTCCCGGGCCGGGTCGAAGACCGCCGCCGGTTTGACCACGCCCCGCTCGACCGATGCTATCGGCCGCCCGAGATCCTTGAAGACGAGAGGGATGGAATCGCCCGTGTCGAGGGTGACCCTCAACTCTTCGATGGAGAAAGTCGAACTGTAGGGCGACGCCTCGCGCTGGATATCCACGACCCTCACCCGGGCATCGAAATAGCGGCTGAGCGACGTGCTGAGGGCCTCGAGGAGCTCCCCGCTCTCGCTCGCAGGGTCTTGAATTTCCCCTGGCTTCACGGGATTGCTCCGAGCTTTCCAAGCAGTCCACTCAACACCTTGCGCGCGTCAAACCGATCCTCGGCAAGCTGCCTGGCGGCCTCGCGGTGCCTGTCATAGTCGCTGTTAAGCGAGTGTATGCACCTCAGTACGTCATCCTCCGTCTCGAAGGCCATCAAGCCGACGCCTGTCGGAAGGTAATCACTGAAGCCCGTCTCCTGAGCGATGACCGGACGGCCTGACGCGAGATAGCAGATGCTGCGATCGCTGAACCACCCGCAGTTCGCCTCGACGTAGCCACTCTTGGCAATTCCGAACTCCGCCTTTGAACCCTGCACGAAGGACCGGAAGGCCTCCGGTGTTGCAGCCACCGATGCCGGGTCGGCCAGCCGCCAGCCCCAGCGTTCGAGCTGTTCGAGGTCGGAAACTTCGCCGGGATGAATGGCCAGGGCCAGTTTGAAGTGTTCCCGGGTTTTGGCCGGCAGTTCAAAAAACTTTCTCCACGAGTGCGCTTTCTGGCCGTAATGCCTGCCTCCGAACTCCACTGATCCGTAACCTCGCCAATTGGCGATCGTAGTCAACCCGTCACAGTCAGGTGCCTCGCTCATCGGCCAATGCTCCAGCACCAGTGGCTG
>Ga0209536_100013248_pt1 | contig 11906 bp, 11 predicted proteins | sample DeeMarSeWOR28_12_FD_187461 | JGI IMG/M metagenome (GOLD analysis project Ga0209536, IMG submission 187461) | Marine sediment microbial communities from White Oak River estuary, North Carolina - WOR-2-8_12 (SPAdes) (version 2) | ecosystem: Environmental > Aquatic > Marine > Intertidal zone >...
GTTCGGCCGCGTGCACGACGGCATCTGGCCGGTCATCGACGAGTACGTGGCGATCGCGGACAAATACGGCCTCGACCCCGCACAGATGGCGATTGCCTTCTGCAACCAGCGCCCGTTCGTCACCTCGAGCATCATCGGTGCCACCAACCTCGACCAGTTGGCGAACAATATCGCGGCCACCGAACTTGAACTGGGCGACGAAGTGCTCGAAGATATCCACTCCGTTTATCGTCGTTACCCGATTCCTTACTGATCATCAAGACTAATGAACCAGGCCGATATTATTGCTGAAATGCAGGTGCTGCCCGAAATCGACGTCGATTACGAAATCAGGCGGCGCATCGACTTTATCAAGTACCAGCTGGAACTGTCCGGGCAGCGGAACCTGGTGCTCGGCATCAGCGGCGGTATCGACTCCTGCACCTGCGGCAAGCTGGCGCAGCTCGCGGTCGAGGAACTGAACCAGGAGGACAACGGTTATCGCTTTATCGCGGTGCGCCTGCCCTATGCGACCCAGGGGGACGAGGCCGACGCGCAAATGTCGATCGAATTCATCCAGCCCAGTCTCAGCCTGTCGGTGAACGTGCAGCCCGGCAGTGATGCCATTCACGAATCGGTGATGCAGGCGCTCGCGGCACAGGGGCTCGGCGACATCGATGCCGGCCGCCAGGATTTTGCCAAGGGCAACGTCAAGGCGCGCGTGCGCATGGTCGCTCAGTACGAACTGGTCGGTTTGCTCGGGGGGCTGGTACTCGGCACCGATCACTCGGCCGAGAACGTAACAGGCTTTTACACCAAGTACGGCGATGGCGCCTGCGACCTGGTGCCATTATTCGGTCTCAACAAACGCCAGGTCCGGCAAGTTGCGAAACGACTCGGCGCACCGGAGAAAATCATTACCAAGACGCCGACTGCCGACCTCGAGTCGCTGGCGCCGGCCAAGGCGGACGAAGCCGCGCTGGGTTTGACCTACGACCAGATCGACGATTTCCTCGAGGGTCGGCAGATCGAAGATGACGCCGCCAGACGACTGATCCACATCTTCCTGACCACGGCGCACAAGCGCCAGCCGATCGCTTCCGTCTACGATCAGTAGGCAGAGCCCGGTCGCCCGGCTAGGCCGGCGCAGGGGACGGAGATCGATCCAGGACAGCGACGGCGGGAGGCTGCCATCAGTCGTTCTTATAAATCGCGCCGCGGCGCACCAGCCACTTTTCGATTTCCACCGCAAACAGCACCAGCGAAGATACCGCCAGGCAAACGGCAAGATCGAACATCGGTAGAGGCTGGGTATGGAAGATGCCATTGAGCACGGGAAGGTAAATTACCGCCAGCTGCAACAGCAGCGTCAGCGTCACCGCGCCCAGCATCGGCAGGTTGCTGAAAAGACCCAGCCGAAACAGCGACTCGGATTCGCTGCGCACCGCCAGTGAATGGAACAGTTGCGAAAGCGTCAGCACGGTAAACACGACGGTCTGCCAGTAGGCCACGTCGCGCTCGATCGCCCAGGCCATGGCCGCGATCGAAATGCCGCCGATAAAAAGACCGACCCAGACGATGTGCTGCCACATGCCGTGCGCAAAGATGCTTTCCTCGGGCGGTCGCGGGGCACGCTGCATGATTCCCTTCTCGGCGGGCTCCGCGGTCAGGGCCAGGCCGGGCAGGCCGTCGGTGACAAGGTTGATCCACAGGATGTGAATGGGCAGCAGGGGTATCGGCAAGCCGAGAAACGGCGCCAGGAACAATGTCCAGATCTCGCCCGAATTGGAGCTCATCGTATACTTGATGAACTTTCGGATGTTATCGAAGATGGAACGCCCGGCCCGTATCGCCTGCACGATGGTGGCGAAATCATCATCCAGCAAAACCATGTCCGATGCCTCGCGCGCGACGTCGGTGCCTTTTTGCCCCATGGCGACGCCAATGCCGGCGCGTTTCAGCGCCGGCGCATCGTTGACGCCATCGCCAGTCATCGCGATAAACTCCCCTTTCGACTGCAGCGCTTTGACAATTCGCAGTTTCTGTTCCGGGGTTACGCGCGCATAAACCCGTATCGAATCGACCATCCGCGCAAACTGTTCATCGTCGAGCTGCGCCAGATCGTCGCCGCTCAGCAATTCAGCTTCATCCCCTGCAATACCCAGACGGCTGGCGATCGCCATCGCGGTTCCCGGATGGTCGCCCGTGATCATTACCGGCGTTATCCCCGCGGTCAGGCAATCGGCAACAGCCCGCGGCACTTCGGGCCGCGGCGGATCGATGAGCGCTACCAGGCCGATAAAAGTCAGCTCACTCTCGATCGTTCCGGCGTCGAGCACCGGGGGCAGCTCGGGTAGATCACGCCGCGCAAAAGCCAGTACCCGGTAGCCCGCGCCCGCCAGGCGAGAAGCCTCGGTCAGCACGGACTCGGCCTCGAAGTCGACCTCCGCTCCCCGCTCGAGGCTGCGCTTGCACAGCGGCAGCAGGTTTTCCGGCGCGCCCTTGCTATACGCGAGCACGCCATGCTCCGAGCGATGCAGGGTAGTCATCAGCTTGCGCTCGCTGTCGAACGGAATCACGTTCAGGCGGGACTTGGCCTGCAGTAGTTCCTCCCGGTCGAAACCCGCCAGCCCGGCGGCCTCGAACATTGCGAGTTCGGTCGGCTCGCCGGCGGGCTTGCCATCCTTTTCGGCAATGTCGTTGTTCAGCGCCATCGCCTGCCCGAGCTCGGTCGCGGCCACGCTGCTACCGGGCCCGGCCAGCGCCTCATGCCGCTCGCCGGCAAAAAAGTAAACCTCCGCGGTCATGCGATTCTGCGTCAGGGTGCCGGTCTTGTCGGCGCAAATATAGGTGACCGAGCCCAGCGTCTCGACCGCGGGAAGATTGCGGACCAGTGCATGATCAAGCGCCAGCTTGCGCGCACCGAGCGCGAGCGCAATGGTGATGACGGCAGGCAATGCTTCCGGAATCGCCGCCACCGCCAGGCTTACCGCCGTCAGGAACATCAGCAGCACCGGCTGCCCCTGAAGCAGGCCCGCGACAAAGACGATGGCGCAGATTGCCAGCACGGCCAGCGCGAGGTATCGCCCGAAACGAGCCAGGCGCTGCTGCAGCGGCGTCCTGACGCCCTCCTCCGTCTCCAGCAATTCAGCGATGCGCCCGATTTCCGTGTCCAGCCCGGTAGCGACCACGACCCCCCGGCCGGCGCCGCTGGTGATCAGGCTGCTCTTGTAGGCGATGTTGAATCGATCGCCCGGTGCCAGATCTGCCTCGTCGATCGCTTGCGACTGCTTGCCGACGGTCGTGGACTCGCCGGTTAGCGCAGACTCGTCGGCAAGCATCTCTTCAACGTGGAATAAACGCAGATCGGCAGGCACGACGTCGCCCGCCTGTATTGCGACCACGTCACCCGGAACGAGATCGGCTGCCGCGATGGTGATGCTCTGGCCGTCGCGCAACACGTTCGCCTCGGCTGCCGACATTGCCCTTAGCGCGGCTACGGCGCGTTCGGCGCGGAACTCCTGTATCGCGCCGATTACGGCATTCAGCAGCACGATTACCAGAATCGCGATCGTGTCCGCCGGCTCGCCCACCAGCCCGGAAATCAACGCCGCGGCCAGCAGCACCAGGATCATGAAATCCTGGAACTGCGCCAGCAGTATCGCTGTCAGCGAGCGCCGCTTCTTGCCGGGAATGACGTTCGGGCCGTATTCGGCCTGGCGCTGCTGCGCAACGGCCGAGTTCAATCCCCGCTCGCTGGTCTGCAGCCGGCGCAATACTTCGCCGGCCTCGATGCCATGCCAGGCGGTCGAGGCCATGTCTGCTATCCGGTCACCAGATAGATAAGCGCGGCGGTAACGATCGCGACCAGCAAGGTCTGCATACCGCTGCGCAGCCAGGATATGCCCGCGATCCTGCCGAGATGAACACCCAGCAGAAAAACGAGTAGCAGCGCGGCAATAGCGGCGGTGTGCAGCGGCGCCAGCGGCAGCACCAGCCCCGCCTTCGCCAGCAACAGCGGCAGCAGGATGAGCATGGAAATGAAAAACGGTGACAGGCCATTCACCAGCGCCACCCAGAGCGGCACCCAGCGCGCCGCGTCGCCGTGAGCGGTCTGACCGAGATCTGCGATCATGGCTTCCTCGAGCTTCTGCAACGCGCGCTTTCGTTCGGCCACTTCGCTGACGTAGGCGCTGCTCAGGCCGCTGATGCCCAGCGCAATCGCCGCAGCCAGGCAGGCGTTGATAATGACGGTTAAATCCCCGGGCGCACTGACTTCGAATCCGATAATCATACCCAGCATGGTGAGGGCGCCGTCGAAGCCGTTGACCACGAAGTAGCGGCGGACTATATCGTTGCTACCGCCGAGCCCGATTAGCAGCCTTGCCTGTCGAAACAAGCTCACGACATGCTATCCATCCCTGATATGTTCCTGACTTCGACCTGATCGATGCTGTGCAGCGATCCGCCCATGGCGGTTATGGCCGACTCGATCGCCGCAAAGTCGATCGAGTTCGCTTCGATTTCGAGCGACAGGGTCTGGGTGTTCTCGTCCATTTCCAGCACTGTCAGGCAGACGCGATAGCCGTCGCCAACTTCGGCAATGGCCCGGGAAAAATCAATTGCACTGGGCAAGTGGGGCTTCAGAACATCGAGCACCATTCTCTTCACAGCAACCATAACTGATAACCTCATCCAGATAACCCGTCTGGCCGGTATTATCGCTCACAACGCCGAACAGATCAGCTCGGAAACAATGCCTTTCATCCGATAGCACCGCGCCGCGGGGCGACAGGGGCCGTATTCGCAACCGCGACGAATTTGTCGGCAAATAGACCGGGGGCGCAGGCCGTCCGCCGGCCAGGATCAGGCCTTGAGCAATGACTCGGCCTGCAGGTCGGCATGGTACGAGGAACGCACCATCGGGCCGCTGGCAACCTGGTCGAAGCCTATCGATTCGGCGTAGGCGCCGAGCTCGTCGAATTCTTCCGGGGTAACGAATCGCTCTACCGCGAGATGATCCAGGCTCGGTTGCAGGTACTGGCCCAGCGTCAGCATGTTGACATCGTGCGCACGCATGTCGCGCAGCACCTGCCTTACCTCATCCAGGTCTTCACCGAGGCCAAGCATCAGCCCGGACTTGGTCGGCACCGCCGGATGTTTTTGCCTGAATTTCTGCAACAGCTCGAGCGACCACCGGTAGTCCGAGCCAGGTCGGATCTTCTTGTACAGCGACGGCACCGTTTCCAGGTTATGGTTGAATACGTCGGGCGGAGCCTGGGTCATGATCTCGAGTGCAACGTCCATGCGGCCGCGAAAATCCGGCGTCAGGATTTCAATCTTGATATCGGGATTCTGCCGTCGCGTCTCCCTGATGCATTCGACGAAATGGGCGGCGCCGCCGTCGCGCAGATCGTCGCGGTCGACCGAGGTGATGACGACATAGCGCAGGCCCATGGCCTTGATTGTGCGCGCCAGGTTGGCCGGCTCGTCTGCGTCCAGCGGGTTCGGACGGCCATGGCCGACATCGCAGAACGGGCAGCGCCGCGTGCAAATATCACCCATGATCATGAAGGTCGCCGTGCCCTTGGAAAAGCACTCGCCCAGGTTCGGGCAGGAAGCTTCCTCGCAAACGGTGTACAGGCTGTTCTCGCGCAGGCGGGCCTTGAGCTGGCGTACGCGGTCTCCGCTCGGCGCTTTCGCACGGATCCACGCCGGTTTGCGCTGCACCGACTTGGAAGGCACGACCTTGATCGGAATTCGGGCAACCTTGTCGGCGCCCTTCAGCTTAACGCCCTGTACTACCTGATTCTTTTTCACCTAGGTTCCCTATGATTGTTTGCGCGAGTTCGATACCCACCTGCTCGACATCGAGATCGACCCCGAGTTCCGAGAGCTGGGTCACGGCGAGACCGCTGAATCCGCAGGGATCGATGCGGCCGAACGGCTCCAGGTCCATATCCACGTTGAAACTCAAACCATGATAGCAACATCCTTTTCGGATACGCAAACCGAGCGCGGCTATCTTGGCATCGCCGACGTAAACGCCGGGGGCGCCGGCGCGCCGGTGGGCGACGACACCGTGCCGCTGCAGCCACCCGATCACAGATTCTTCCAGCAGCGACACCAGGCCCTTGACGCCAATGCCCAGCCGGTTCAGGTCGAGCATGCAGTACAGCACCAGTTGCCCGGGGCCGTGGTAGGTTACCTGGCCGCCGCGATCGATCTGTAGAAGGGGAATATCGCCCGCATCGTGCACGTGCTCGGCCCGTCCGTTGAGCCCCTGGGTAAACACCGGCGCGTGCTCGGTAATCCAGATCTGATCGGTCGTCTGCGCATCGCGGTCGCGGGTGTAGGTCTTCATCGCATCCCAGGTCGCGCGGTAGTCCGAACGGCCGAGCCGGCGGATTTCGATCGAGTTGGACGGCAGCATCAGCCGGCCCGCCCCGATTGCGCCGGTGCCTGTGAAGATCGGGAATGTGCGCGGCAGGCCTCGGCGGGCGGCGCGGCCAGGGCCGCGCGCCCACAGGCGGTGCACTTCAAAGGGACATTACCACCTGTTCGCATTCGTAAAGGTCGCGGTAGATGTCTTCGAGTTGCTGCTGGCTGTAGACGGTGAAGGTCAGCGTCAGCGCCTGGTACTTGCCGCCGCGGCTGGAGCGCCTGCTGATCTCGATATGCTCGGCCTGCGGGCATCGTGCCCGGACCAGTTCCAGCACGACCGCTTCGAAATCGTCGGAGTGCTTGCCGAAAACCTTGAGCGGGAAGCGGCTCGGGTAATCGATCAGCGCGAGGCCGGATTCCGGCGGCATCTGCTGCTCGTTCATCAACGGAACATCAGCTTGACACTGTCCATCGCGCGCACGAACAGGCTGCCTTCGCTCACGCCCTGCATTGCGACTATCGGCTCGCTCAGAATCGATTCGCCATCGAGGTTGATATTGACCTGGCCGAGGGTCTGCCCGGAGGAAACCGGCGCAGAGATTTCACTATCGATTTCCATAGAAGCTTCGAGATCGCCATAGCGTCCGCGTGGAATGGTAATGAAAATATCCTTGCCGACTCCGAGGCTGATCTGCTCGTGCTCGCCGTACCAGACCCGCGTCGTCTTCAGGATTTCGTCGGCGCTGTAAAGCTTATGGGTTTCGAAATAGCGAAATCCATAGTTCAGCAGCGACTGGCTGCTCTGCGTGCGCGCCTTGTCCGACTTGGTACCGAGCACCACCGATATCAGCCGCATTTCATCGCGCTCCGCCGATGCGACCAGGCAAAACCCGGCCGCCTCGGTGTGCCCGGTCTTGACGCCGTCGACCGAGTCATCGCGCCACAGCAGACGATTGCGGTTAAACTGGCGGATCTCGTTGAAGGTGAATTCGCGCTCCTTGTAATAACGATAGCTCTCGGGAAACTCTTCGATCACCGCGCGCGTCAGCGTGGCGATATCGCGCGCGCTGCTGTAATGCTTTTCGTCGGGCCATCCGGTCGAATTGACGTAGTTGGTATTGTTCATGCCGAGCAGCTTTGCCTGGTGATTCATGTATCCGGCGAAGGCCGACTCCGATCCGGCGATATGCTCGGCGAGCGCGACGCTGGCATCGTTGCCCGACTGGATGATCAGGCCCTTCAGCAAATCCTCGACCGATACCTGCTTGCCGACCTCGACAAACATCTTCGACCCCTTCATGCGCCAGGCTTTCTCGCTGATGGTAACCATTTCGTCGAGGCCGATATCGCCGTCCGCGATCGCCTTGTCCACCAGGTAAGCTGTCATCAGCTTGGTAATGCTCGCCGGCTCGACCGGATCGTCGGGATTCTTTTCCGCGAGCACGCGGCCCGAGTCGAAATCGATCAGAAAGTAGCTGGTCGCATCCAGTTCGGGTGGATTGGGAATGGGTTTGGCGGCGGCCCAGGTAGCCGGGGATACCAGCGCAACCAGCAAACCGAGCAGTAGCGGGACGAGTTTCATAGGAGATTGTCGGAAGGGAATTTCACAAGAGTCGCGATTGTAGCGATCACGGCGATCACCCTCAAGTTTAATCGCCCTGCTCCTGGACTACGATTCTTGCAGTCTGAAAACCCTTGCCGTGCAGGCGGCTGAGGATGGCGTTAGCCTCGTCGACGTCGGCCAGCGGACCGACCCGGACCCGGTAAAACAGGCCGTTATCGGTCTCCAACTGCGAGATACTCGCGGACAATTCGTTGGCGGCGATCAGGCTGCGCACCAGGTTATCCGCGTTCATGCGGTCGGCAAAGGATCCCATCTGGATAAACAGCGGCGCCTCTTCCTGCTGGCCGATGCCAAGCGGGATAGTGCGCACCACGCTGGTCGGCCGGGTTTCGCCCTCGGCCAGCACGCTGATCTCGACGTTGGCGGTACCCGGACCGTCGACACCGAGCTTTTTTGCCGCGCCGTAAGACAGGTCGATGATTCGACCGGAAATAAACGGGCCGCGATCATTTACCCGAACCACCGCGGAGCGGCCGTTGTCGAGGTTCTTGACGTGAACGTAAACCGGTATCGGCAGCGTTTTGTGCGCGGCGGTCATGGCGTGCATGTTGTAGACCTCGCCGCTCGAGGTCGGGCGGCCATGGAACTTGGTCCCATACCAGGAAGCGATGCCGCGCTGGACGAAACCATCGGCGCTGTCGAGCACGTAGTAACGCTTGCCGAATACGACGTAGGAAGACGGGTTACCCCGCTCTGACGGCGTCGTCGCCGGCACGCCCGAAGACTGCTTGTCACCGCGCTCACTGATCGGCACGCCAAAGGTACAACCAGCGAGCATACCGGCGAACAACAGGATTAAAACATGGTGCTTCATGTCTGCTTCTTGAATTCGAAACTGATCCGCTTTGCCAGTTGGTACACCGCCATCGCGTAAAGTTCACTGTGATTGTACCGGGTAATGACGTAAAAGTTCTGAAATCCTGCCCAGTATTCCGGGTGATCCGGCTGCTGCAGCATAATCAACGCGACCTTCGTCTCGTCATCGATTTCAAAGCGCGAGGCGAGTCCATTCTGCTTCAATTCGACCCAGCGATAGGACGGTTTCATTCCCGGCTTGAGCGACTGTACCGAATTGTTCTCGACCGCCACCAGTGGGCGCGCAACGCGTCCGCCGCGCTGCCAGCCATGCTTGACAAAATAATTGGCGACGCTACCGGCAATATCCGGAATGCTGTCGAACAGATTGGTCTGCCCGTCGCCGTCGAAATCGACCGCGTAGCTGCGGTAACTCGAGGCGATGAACTGCGGCATGCCCATCGCCCCGGCGTAGGAGCCGCGCAGCGAACGCACGTCGAAGCCCTGCTCCTTCGCCAGCAACAGGAAATGCTCCAGCTCGGAGGCGAAGAACTTGGCCCGGCGCGGGTAATCGAAGGCCAGCGTGACCAGGCTGTCGAATACCGGATCCTTGCCCTTGTATATGCCGTAGTAAGTCTCGACGCCGATGATGGCGACGATTATTTCCTCGGGAACTCCGGTCTTCTCGCTCACCTCTGCGAGCAATTCACGGTGCTGCCGCCAGAACTCGACGCCGCGGCTGATACGCTTGTCCTTGACGAAGATGGGCCGGTACTGGTACCACTCCAGTTCCTTCTCCGCGGGCTTGTCAAGCAGGGCGAAAAGGTGCTCCTGCTTTTTCACCTGGCCGAACAATTCGGCGAGTTCCTGTTCGCTGTAAGCGGAACCGGCGGCAATACGCTTGACGAAAGCAGACACGTCCTCGCGTCCCTGGTAATCGCCGGAGGTAATATCGACGGCCGACACCGCCGGCGCCAACAACAGAAGAAGAACAAGGTGTATTAGCTTCATCAACCCAGAAACCGCTTCGCCGACCGAATCGACATGATTAAACCAAATCCCATCATCAGGGTTACCATCGAGGTGCCGCCGTAACTGATCAACGGCAACGGCACACCCACGACCGGTAACATACCGGCGACCATGCCGGTATTTACAAACAGATAGACAAAGAAAGTCAAGCTAAGTGCGCCCGCGAGAAGTCGACCGTAGGTTTCCTTGGAATGCGCTGCAATGTACAGGCCTCGAAAGATAATCGCGAGATAGATCAAAAGCAATACGACGCTGCCCAGGAATCCGAATTCTTCGCCAAATACCGAGAAAATGAAATCGGTGGACCGCTCCGGAATGAAATCCAGCTGCGACTGGGTGCCGTTCAGCCAGCCCTTGCCGTAGACGCCGCCAGATCCGATCGCGATCTTCGATTGAATGATGTGATAACCGGAACCGAGCGGATCGCTCTCCGGATCGAGCAGGGTCAGGATCCGCTTGCGCTGATAGTCGTGCAGCGCGAATTTCCACAGCAGCGGCGCCATCAACGACAGCAGCACGCCGAGGCTGATCATGACGCGCCAGCGCACGCCGGCGAGAAAAAGCACGAAGAACCCGGCGCTGCCGACCAGGATCGCGGTACCGAGATCCGGCTGGCGTGCGATCAGCAGCACCGGCACCGCGACGATGACCGCGGACACCAGCAATTCCTTCAGGCCGACAGGCAGCACGCGGTTAGCGAGATAGGCGGCGACGATCATCGGCACCGCCAGTTTCAGAATTTCCGAGGGCTGGAAGCGGATGAAGCCGAGGTTCAGCCAGCGCTGCGCGCCCTTGCCGACTTCACCGAAAAACATGACCGCCACCAGCATCGCAACGCCGCCGAGATACAGCCAGATGGAAAAGTTGCGAATCATGCGCAGCGGGACATTGGCGATGCCGATCATCAGCAGCATCGCCATGACGATACGCGTCACCTGCCGCAGCACGGAAGATGTATCCGCGCCCGAGGCACTGTACAGCACGAGACAGCCGAAACCCGCCAGCATCAACAGCAGCGACAGCATTACCGGATCCAGGCGCAGCGCGTCCATGATCCGGCGGCTGTAGCTCAGGTTGTCGCTATCGATCGCCTGGTTCACGACTCTTCCAGCAGGTAGGCGTCCATGATCCGGCGCGCGATAGGGGCCGCCACCGAGCTGCCGTGCCCGCCATTTTCGACGATGACGGCTACCGCTATGCGCGGGCTGTCGGCGGGCGCGTAACTGATGAAAAGGGCATGATCGCGCAGCTTTTCGGCCACTTCCTCCTCGTCGTATTCCTCGTCCTGGGCGACTTCAAAAACCTGTGCCGTGCCGGTCTTGCCGGCCACCTTGTATTCCAGGCCCCGGCTGATGCGATGCGCGGTACCGCGCAGGCCGTGCACCACGTTGACCATGGAGTCATGCACGTGCTGCCAGTTCTGCTCGCGCTGAATCGGGTAGCGGCCGACGATTCTGCTGGGCGTATCGACCTGCCGGTATTCCGGCACTTTCTCGATCGATTTCACCAGGTGAGGCTGGTAGCGGATACCCTTGCGCGCAAATGCCGCGGTCGAATTGGCGAGCTGTAGCGGCGTCACCAGCAGCGCGCCCTGGCCGATGCCGGTTATCAGGGTCTCGCCGGGAAACCACGGCATGCCGTCGTGACCACGCTTCCATTCGCGCGAGGGTAACAGACCCCTGCGCTCGCCGGTGCTGTCCACCCCGGTTCTGGCGCCGAAGCCAAACTTGTCCATGAATTCGGACATGCGATCGATGCCGAGCCGGTAGGAAAGGTCGTAAAAGTAAACGTCGCAGGACTGGGTGACGGCGTCGTGCAGGTTCATCGGGCCATGCCCCTGCTTCTTCCAGTCGCGGTAACGGCGCTCCTCATTAGGCAGCTTGTAGTAGCCGATACAGTAGACTTTCTGGTTCTCCGTGGCGACCGCCGACTCCAGCCCGAGCAGGCCGAAGAAGGGTTTGGTGGTGGAACCCGGAGGGTACTGGCCCGACAGCGCGCGGTTGAACAGGGGGCGGCGGTGAGAATCGCGCAGATCGCGGTAATTGTCGTAGCTGATGCCGTGGACGAACAAATTCGGGTCGAACACCGGCAT
>Ga0209536_100013249_pt1 | contig 11905 bp, 10 predicted proteins | sample DeeMarSeWOR28_12_FD_187461 | JGI IMG/M metagenome (GOLD analysis project Ga0209536, IMG submission 187461) | Marine sediment microbial communities from White Oak River estuary, North Carolina - WOR-2-8_12 (SPAdes) (version 2) | ecosystem: Environmental > Aquatic > Marine > Intertidal zone >...
GTTGTACCGTTTGCTGAAATCAAGGTTGAAAAGGCCCCTGGTGAAAACAGCTATACAGTTGGTGAGATTTTCAGCAAGGCAGCGGAACTCAACGGCAAAACCGTTGTGGTCAGAGGCAAAGTCATGAAAGTATCACCTAATATCATGGGCCGCAACTGGATTCATCTGCAGGATGGAACCGGCAGTCCGGACTCCAGCACCCACGATCTCGTTGTCACCACCTCTGTGGAACCTGGGGCTGACTGGGATATCATCACAATTGAAGGGATTCTCGCCGCCAACAAGGATTTTGGCTCCGGCTACTCCTATCTGGTCATTGTCGAAGACGCGAGCCTAAAACAATAACTTGGCTACCCTTTTCACGGGCCCTTTCACCGGGGCCCGTGATTTTTTTTACATTCTTGACTGACCTGACATTTCCTCTATGAAAATTGCAATTATCGGCCCCGGTGCCCTGGGCTGCCTCCTAGCGGCCTCGCTCACCATCAAACTGGACCAATCTGGCCAAAAAAAATACGCACCGGACCTCTGGCTCCTGGATTATAAATCCGAACGAGCACAATTCCTCAGAGAACAAGGCCTGATTTTAGAAGAAGGGGGTCAGAAAAAAACCTGCAGTATTAAAGCAACCGCGGACCCGAAAAATATCGGCCCGGTGGACCTTGTCATACTCTGTGTCAAATCGCCCCAGGTCGCTGCAGGTCTTCAAGTGGCAGCAAAACTTTTTCAGACGGATACTCTCCTGCTAACCCTGCAGAATGGCATTGGCCACCTGGAAATGCTTAAGGACAGGCAGAAGCTTCCTTCAATCGTTCTTGGTGTAACTGCCCAGGGCGCGAACATGGTTGCGCCCGGCCATGTGCGTCATGCCGGGGATGGTCTGACCAGGATAGGTTTTCTCAACTCCGCCAGTTTCTCAAAATCACTCCATCTTGCCAAGGTATGCAACCTGCTGAACTATGGTGGCATAGAGACGGTTATCGTTGACAATATTACTGACTATATCTGGTCGAAGCTTCTCATCAATGTTGGCATTAATGCCTTGACTGCTATCCACCGCTGTCCTAATGGCAATCTGCTGGATTCCGGCGAACTGCAGGAGCAGCTCTCAGCCGCGGTAGCTGAAGGCGAAGCAGTGGCCCGGGCTTTGGGAATCCACCTGATAGAAGACCCGCTTGCCTTAACCCTTGAGGTTAGCAGAAAAACAGGGCAAAATCTTTCATCAATGCTGCAGGATGTGAACAACCGGCGGCCCACCGAAATTGATTCAATCAACGGGGAGATCTCTGCAGCCGGCAGAAAACTTGGTATACCGACCCCGGTCAACGATGAGTTGATCGAAAAAGTGAAAGAAATCGAACTGGCATACTAACGTTTGACAATACCCTTCAAACCCTGAAGATGAACAAAATTAACCCTGCACTTATCGGCTTTGATATTGATGGCGTGGTTGCTGATACAGGCGGTGCCTTCATTCGGATAGCCGACGAAGAATACGGTATAAACTCCATCACCCTGGATGATATCACCAGTTTCGAGGTCATAGACTGTCTTGATGTGGATCCAAATATTATTGAAGAGATTTTCAACCGGTTGCTTGATGACCCTCTAACCGCCGGCCTGCTGCCCATGGAAGATGCTATTGACGTGCTGCACCAATTTGCCGAGCAGGCACCGTTGACCTTTGTTACAGCGCGCCCCCAGAAGAAGCCCATCGCCCGCTGGCTCAAACATTTTCTGCAGCCTGTCACGTTTGAAAAAATCAGGCTGGTGGCTATGGGTGTGCACGACAACAAAACCCCCTATATAAAAGATCTTGGCCTGAAGTATTTTGTGGATGACCGTCTGCAGACATGCTTGATGCTGGCCCGGGAAGGAATTACCCCCCTTGTCTACAACCAGCCCTGGAATAACAACGGCCATGATTTGCCAACAGTCAATAACTGGCAATCCATCCAGGCCCTCTGTTTCGACTGATACTCTTCCTACGTCAATATCCCAATAAATATTATAGTTCCGTAACCGGACTGTTTACACATTAATAACAATATGTTAGTAATTTCAGTCTGTTCTCAATTTTCTGACTGCTAAACTATTGTCCAAGGGGTCTTTAAAATGGAATGTCCAAAATGTGGCCACCATTTTAGGAACTATAAAAATCCACTGCCCACGGTGGATATCATAATCGAAGCAATGGGCGGCATCATTTTAATTGAAAGAAAAAACGAACCAATAGGCTGGGCCCTTCCGGGAGGGTTCGTTGATTACGGAGAATCTCTTGAGCAGGCAGCAGTTCGGGAAGCTCTTGAAGAAACGGGCCTCCATGTGACAATCAACCGGCAGCTTAAAACCTATTCTGACCCTGACCGTGATCCGAGACACCATACCATTTCCACTGTTTTTTTAGCAACAGCGAATGGAATGCCTAAAGCCGGTGATGACGCCGGGAAAACAGCCATTTTTACCCGGCAGAATTTGCCTCCCCTGGTTTTTGATCATGCAAAGATCCTGGCTGACTATTTCACCTACAAACAGGAAGTCAACCGCCCATGACCGAAGCCCCCATGAAAATTCTTCTTGTTGACGATGATCCTTCAATACTTGAGATCCTGTCAGACATGATGGCCATATTCGGTTATGAGCATGATACTGCCCAGAACGGCCACGAGGCGATCGAAAAGTTGAAAAATGGTTTTTTTCATATTGTACTGACCGATATGAAAATGCCTGGCATGGACGGCATGGAACTCCTGAGATACATCAGCAGCAACTATCCCAACATCAAGGTCATGGTTCTTACCGGCTATGACCGTACCTTTTCCTATACCGATGTGATCAAGGCCGGGGCCAGCGACTTTATATCCAAACCTTTCAACACCGATGAACTCGAAGCTAAAATAAACAGGCTTGTCCGCGAGATAGAACTCCTGCGCCAGCTTGAAATCCTTTCAATTTCAGATGGGCTGACGGGCCTTTATAACCGGCGTTATTTTGATACCAAAATATTCGAGGAGGTACGCCGGGCCCACCGCCAGAACCACAATCTCTTCCTGGCATTGCTCGACGTTGACAATCTCAAGATGATAAATGACAAATACGGCCATCTTTCAGGTGACAAGCTGCTTAAGTCTGTGGGCGATCTCATAAAGCATTGTATCAGGGAAGACGTCGACTGGCCCTTCCGTTATGGCGGAGATGAATTCTGTGTCATCTTGTCCCAGGTTTCCCAGGAGCAGGCCCTGATGACTTCTGAACGCTTCATCCAAAGTTTTAATGAAAAAAAACTGCCGCTGACCGGGTTAAGCATAGGACTGGCCAGATTTATCCGCACAGGGCAGAATAAGTGGATTGAAGATATTGCCGACCTGATCAGAAGGGCTGATAGAGCCTTGTATAAAGCAAAACAAAGCGGCAGGAACCGCGTTGTGGTTGATAGGGAAAATGACAAACCCGAGACAGAGTAATGAGGCAAAGAGGCCGGTGCAAATCAGCCGGCTTCTTTCGTCAGTTTTTGAGCATAAAAAATGGCTCTCCAAACTTGAGCTGCACAGGGTCTTTCAATTCTGGAACAGCGCCGTCGGTAAAGAAATTGCTGCAGTAGCCCAGCCTTCCCTCATCCGGGGCCATGTCCTCTGGGTTAAAGTGGCGGACTCGGTCTGGATGCAGCAGCTGCATCTGCAGAAAATGCTCCTGCTGGAAAAGGTAAACCAGCACCTTCATGAAGAAAAAATCAGCGATATCCACTTTCAACTCAACAGCTCATTGACCCCTCCGCCCGAACCTGAACCGCTGGAATCCAAGCCGATTTTTCTGGACAAAAAAAAGGAACAGGAGTTTGACAAACTTATCAGCTCTCTGGATAACCGTGAACTGAAGGCCTCGCTGAAAAATCTCTGGATCAAGATGCAGATGAAAAGCGTGAGGGGTGAGGAGTAAGGGAAGTAAGGAGTGAGTGTGCGGACAATAAAGGTAAGGTGCTGGTCGAAATGTTAGCGGGTTATTTTTGGAGTACTGGAGTGATGGAGTGGTATAATAAATTAAAAAATATGCAGCCAGGCATCTCTAGGCTGTATGCTTTCACTTTTGGCACTTGTAACTCGTAACTTGTAACTTTAGGCACTTCAAACTTTAGGCACTTGTAATTTCCAACCTAGCAGATCCGCGGCAGCGGCTCACCGTGAAGCATATCAACAATCCTGCTTGAGCCGATACTGGTTTCCAATACCACCTGCCCTGGATGATCGGCTACCACCTCACCGATAATGCACGAATTTTCCCCGTATTCCATGTTCTGCATCACAGCCATCAGATGCGGTGCAGCATCCGGCTCGACAAATGCCAGCAATTTACCTTCATTGGCCAGGTAAAGCGGGTCCAGACCCAGCAGTTCACAGGCACCCCTGACATCATCACGCACCGGCAGGTCTTTTTCACGGATACGGATCCCTACCCCTGATGATATGGCCAGCTCGTTTAACGTGGTGCCCACGCCTCCCCTTGTCGGGTCACGCAGAACATGAATGTATCCCCCTGCTTCTCTGACCATGGCTGCAACCATGTGGTTCAGGGGGGCCGAGTCGCTCTGAAATTCTCCCTGGATCTGCAATCCCTCACGCTGGCAGAGAATGGTTGCCCCATGGTCCGCCATGGTGCCGCTCAGGATAATCCTGTCACCCGGCCGGCCATTTCTGGCCGAGATGTCAAGCTCCCTGTCAAGCAAACCTATACCGGTTGTATTGATGAATATTTTATCCGCCTTGCCGGACTGAACAACCTTGGTGTCACCCGCCACTATCTCGATACAGGCCTTATCAGCTCCGGCCTTCAGCGAGCGAACAATAGTCTCCAGGTCCCTATAGGCAAAACCCTCCTCGATTATCATACCGACAGAAAGATATAGGGGTGTTGCCCCTCGCATGGCAAGGTCATTAACCGTACCGTGAACAGCCAGGGAGCCGATATCCCCGCCGGGGAAAAAAATGGGATCGACCACAAAAGAATCCGTGCTGAAGGCAATTTTCTCTCTGCCTGCCTCAAGGACAGCACTGTCTTCCAAGGCAACCAGGGCCTTACCCCCAAAGATTGCCACAAAAAGTTTTTCTATCAGTTCATGGGAAGCCTTACCGCCGCTTCCATGCGCTAAAGTTATCTTGCCTGTCATATAAGTGTTTCCTTTCCTTTTACCTGAATTCGTGACAAAATATTGTCAAAGTCGGGACAGTTCAATCTTCCTGTTGAACCAGCCATAAATTTGCCTTGAATCATCGCAAATTACGCATTATCTTGCCAGCCTGCCCTTTTCGCTGTAATGGTTAAGGGGCTGGGTGCAAAATTTTCCGGTTTGGGCATGCAATATTAGCCGTAAATGCTTCCGCATCTTCCCGGGAACCAATACCATTATCACGACTCTATTTAAAGCAATCTCTTGGTTTTGCTTATTTTTTTTAACACTGTAATGGAATCATGTCTTATCACAACATCCTTGAAAAAATCGGCAAAACACCAATTATCCTGATAAACCGGCTCAACCCGGTAAAAAAGGTAAAAGTCTACGCCAAGCTCGAATCATTCAATCCGGGCGGCTCGGTGAAAGACCGTATCGCGCTGTCCATGATTGAGACAGCGGAAAAAAGCGGCGATTTAACACCTGACAAGATCGTCCTTGAGGCAACCAGCGGCAATACCGGCATAGGTTTGGCCATGGTCTGTGCAGTTAAAGGATACCGCTGCCAGCTTGTCATGCCCGAATCTGCCAGTATCGAACGCCGCATGATTATGGAAGCCTACGGGGCGGAAATCCTTTTAACCCCTGCCAAGAGAAGTACGGACGGCGCCATAGAGCAGGCCTATATCATGGCGCGGGAGCACCCTGACCGCTATTTCCTTACTGACCAGTTCAACAACGAGGCAAACTGGCAGGTCCACTACCGTACAACCGGACCTGAGATCTGGGAACAGACCAAAGGCAAGGTGACCGACGTGATTGCTACCCTTGGTACTACCGGGACGGCCATGGGGCTCTGTAAATATTTTGCCGAACAGCATCCCAAGGTAAGAGTAACGGCGGTTGAGCCGTTCCTTGGCCACAAGCTGCAGGGGCTTAAAAATATGAAAGAGTCCTATAAACCTGGAATTTTTGAAAAAAACCTGCCATTTCAGATCACCAACATCCCGGATGACGAATCATTCAGGATGTCCAGGGAACTTGCGCACCGGGAAGGCATCTTTGTCGGCATGAGCTCCGGGGCTGCCATGTGCGCGGCCCTGACCACGGCTGCGCAGATAAAGGAGGGTCTCATTGTAGTGATCCTGCCTGACGGGGGGGAAAAATATCTCAGCACCACGCTCTTTTCCGCCAAAGATGAAGAAAAGACAGAGACCATCCAGGAAGAGCAGCTGCGATTCTACAACAGCCTCACCAAAAAGAAGGAAGTATTCCATCCCATCTCCAGCAAAAAGGTAACCTTTTATGCCTGTGGTCCCACCGCCCATGAGCATGCAAATCTTTCCCATTGCCGCCGCTTTATTGTCGCCGATCTCATAAACCGCGTTTTGGAGAGCAAAGGTTTCAACGTGCAGTTTTATATGAACTTCACCGACCTTGACGACAATACCATCCGCGGTGCTGAAAAATCCAGGCAGCCCCTGCCCGAATTCACCGAGTCCTATATCCGGGAATTTAAAGCTGACATGGATGCGCTTGGGGTTAAGAACGCCACCGGTTTTCCCAGGGCCTCCGAACATGTGGAAGCCATGATAGATATTACCGCCCGGCTTATTGAAAAAGGCTATGCCTATGAAAAGCACGGCTCCATCTATTTCGATATCTCGAAGTTCAAGCGCTACGGCAAGCTCTCAGGGGTTGATCTCAGCAAGATCCAGGTAGGCAAGACCGTCGATCTGGACGACTATGAAAAAGAAAGCCCGGTGGACTTTACCCTGCTTAAACGCTCAACCCTTTCAGAGTTGAAAGAGGGCATTTTCTATAAATCCGAATGGGGCAATGTCCGGCCCGGCTGGCACATTGAATGCGCCGCCATGTCAACCCACTACCTTGGCGCGACCATAGATATTCACACCAGCGGCAGGGACCTCATCTTCCCGCACCATGAAAATGAGATTGCCATTGCCGAAGCCCTCACAGGCAAACCGCTTGCCAACTACTGGCTCCACTCGGAGCAGCTTCTGGTGGAAGGCAAAAAAATGGCCCCTGAAAACAAAAATCTGCTCACCCTTAAAGACTTGCTTTACAAGGGGTACAACGGCAGGGAAATCAGGTTCCTCCTGATGGCGACCCACTATAGGAAGCCCCTGCATTTTTCCTTCAGGAAACTTGATGAGGCCAGAAAGAACCTAAGAAGGCTGGATGAATTTACCCAGAAGCTGCTCTGCCTGCCCCCCGGCCTGCCCCATCCCAAGGTGGCTGCCTATCTTTCAGACATGGAAGAAAAATTCTGCGGAGCACTGGCCAACGATCTCAACATGTCACGGGCCCTGGGCTCCATCTTTGATTTTATGAAAAAGATCAACCCGATCCTGTCCCAGGGCCAACTGGATTTGGAGCAGAAAAAATACATCCTGGAAGCCTTTGAAAAGATCAATGGCATCCTGAACCTGTTGAAATTAAAAGAATGCCCACTGGCTCCTGAAATTGACCGGCTTATCAGGGATCGGGAAGAAGCTCGCAAAAAGAAAGACTGGGAACGCGCCGATACGGTGCGAAATGAATTGGCCCAGAAGGGTTTCGAAATAGTTGACACTCCGAAGGGTCCGGTCTGGAAGGAAATAGCAAAAATAGAGCAGTAATCTTTATGGTCTCAAAATTTCTCCGGTAACAGGTATTTGCCCTTGCAGTAACGAGAGAATTTCAGGCCCTGCTCCTGCTTGGGAAATATTTAATCATTACAGTTTATTGGGTCTGCTGTCTTGCCGTAATTGTTATCCGCCGGCGGGGTGCCTCTTTTTTCCAAAGATACATCCGGAAGTCCTGGGCCCTGTCTGCTTTTACGGTTCAGGGCAACCAGGCCCTGCACCACTTCCCAACTTATCTGCCCCCTCTGGGCCATTGCGGTCAATTCCTCCAGAGCCGTGCGGTTGTCATATGATACCGGTCGATAAGGACGCGGCGATATAAGAGCATCATAGACATCGCTGACCGCAACAATTTCCACCATAGGATCATTGAGCTTCACACCCCGCATATAGCCGGAGCCATCACAGCGTTCATGGTGATCCCTTGCCACCCTGGCAGAAAAACTTTTCATGTCTTTAGTATAGTAGCTGAGCAGAACATAGCCGGCCAAGGAATGCTGGAAGAGAATATTGCGCTCTTCCCGGCACAACGGGTCTTGCTTCATAAGAATATCCAGAGGTACGCAGATCTTGCCAAAGTCATGTGACGGACCGGCTGTGGCATGGTCTATCCGTCTCTGGTGATCAGGGACCAGCATCCTGGCCAGCAGGGTGGAAAGGGCAAAGATCATCAGCATATGCCGGTACGTATGGAAATCATACTCCCGGAAATAAGCCAGCGCTTCCAGAACAGGCATCGGTAGGTCCACCTGTTCCATAATCCTTAAGAACTCAGCGCTGTCCTCCATGATATCTCCAGCTCCTTCATGGGCTTTAAAAATTATATTATAAGGCGGGCTGGCAAAAAATTGTGAAATATCGTTTTTTACGGTGCCGAACTGCATGAGGGTCATGCTCTTTACCTTCGGGCTGCTGTTGGAAGCAACAACCCCCCGGACCAGGTCCTCGGTCAGGGTGGAACCTGCCGGCACCAGTTCCCTACCTGCAAGGGTATGAATGGGATGCTGCAGTAATATTTTGAACATATTTCTCTCCCCCGTTTTACTCATTTTTTTGTTCGGTGTTACAAAAAGTAAAAGCAATAATAGGTTATCTATTCTTTAATATTTGACAATCATTAAAAATTATACTGATAAAAAATTTACTCAAATTTCATGCCAGGCATTATTTTCTAAACTAGAATAATGCGCTTGCTGTCCATAATGAAATCGGTTGAGGACTCAGTTTTCTCTTTACTAAAATGGTTGCCAATTACACGCCTGCTGGCTATATTAGTCGCCTTCTTTGCCTTGGCTTCTCTGCGGGGCAATGATAATATTATATTAAAAAATACAGCCACGCGCCTGTAGCTCAGCTGGATAGAGCAACGGACTTCTAATCCGTAGGTCGCAGGTTCGAATCCTGCCAGGCGCGCCATATATAGAAAGGGTTCCAGGAACATCCCCCGGAACCCTTTTTTATGCAGGTGCTATAGTTTTCTCTAGATGGTGGCATTTCCTAATAGCATCTAAACTTTTTACGGCACAAAATATGTTGAACTTAAAGCCGGAGAGGATTTCGCTGATCTCCTCTCCGGCTTTTATATATTTTCCCCTGTTAATTTTAACATGCTGCTTATAGCTCTGGCACCATAACTATCTCAAGCAGGCTATCTTCGAATATGCCCGTAATAACTTCTGTTACTTTGCCATCTGCCGACACAACCACATCGTAAGAGGTTTGACCTGACTCAAAAGGCAGAATGATTTCCTCAAAACTACCAGCATTGGCAACAGTTACTGAAGCGACTTCAATCATTACAGGGCCAGAGCCGCAGTCAATTTCCTGCCGGATGCTCAGAACCGCCGAATCCTCATCCGAGTCCAAACCCGTCACAGAACCGCTTATCGAGATAGTTTCCGATGCCGACTCCATGATTATTTCAGAACTGTATTCCCCGGAAAACTCCGATACACCCTCCTGGCAGGTGGTAAAATAACCATCCTTGGTGGCAACAATATTGTAGGTGCCAGGAGGCAGGAGAAGCGTAAAGGATCCTGCTTCTGTGCTCATAGTTGTACTCTCAACAGTTACTTGATCTTTAGGGTCAACTCCGGGATCAGGGTTTTGGAACTGGGCACTCACCATTACTCCTTCGAGGGGCTCGCCCTCGCTGTCAGCAACCACGCCTTCCGCTGAACTCTCAACCGTTTCCAACACCTTGATGACGGGCTTGAGCAGGAATTTTCCTTTCTTCCCGGCCTGCACAATAGATCTGGCTGCATCAAAGTCAAGGACCAGTTCGGTGGCCTGGGCCGCGGTTATGGAAAACCCATTAATAATTTTGATGCCTGTTTTGAAGCCGCTAGGCACCTTGAGTTCATGTTCATTTCCTTCACTGTCGATCAGGTAGTTGGCATAGGGGTGTTCTTTACCAAGGATATTTGCCAATTCATCCGCTTCTTCGCCCAGAATAAGACGTAACTGTCCGTATTGGCCAACTTCAAGTTCTCCTGCCCCCAGGGGTGCTAGGACACCGTTCATCAACTCCAGAAGATTATAGGTTTGCTGAGGTTCCACAACAGTTATCCAGCCTGAATTTTCTTCTGCTTCTTCATCTGCTTCCTCTTCATTCTTCATTTTAACTTCAACTTCGGCAACTGTTACGTAAATTGCCTGGTAGTCAGCAGAAGCATCTGTGAGACTAAGTTCCAGGATTCCAGTTATATTAGGTGATCCATCATTTAGGTCAGAACTACCGGTGTTACCAGTTGCATTATTGGATGAGTCTTCAGATGAATCTGGGGATCCGTTACCGCTGAAGGATCCGTCTGACGAACCAGATCCTACGGTTTCACCGGACGTTTCATTGGACGAAGCCGAGTTGCTAGCATCGGTTAAGGAATCTTCTGGTGAACCTGTATTATCGGTCTCATCTGGCAAACCACTGGTGGCCGCCAAGTTTTCAGTTCCACCGGAGGAGTCGCTGGACAAACCTGAGTTGCTGCCTCCGCAGGAAATAAGGATAATAGCCATCAGAAAAACAAAAACAACATGGATCAACTTACTAGATATATTATTCATTTTAGCGTTCTCCTATAAAAGTGTGATGTACCCGCTACCCACCTTCCTCTCGGATAGGTTTCAGGCTTGTTTGGTCAGATGCCTATTTCTTCCACTCTCCTTCATTTGCCTCCGTGATATAAGGTTGCGCTGTAGGTTGGACCAAATTTGTATAAAAATATTTTACCAGGCGGATGAGCAAATCATGTGCCAAATTGATAGTTTCAAAATTTTGTTAAACATAAGTTTTTGACAATACAGATTTTTTTTACGTCTGAAGTGGGAAAAGGATTACTCTAAGTTGGCAAATAAGAGTCCTTTAAATCTTATCCCGATGGTAAACCTTCTTTGCAAGAAAGCCCGAAAGCTTGATAGGAGATTTTATTTCAACTACTTATCGTGATGTAAACCTTGTTGCCAGTTAATGATAGGCGGGAGATGGAAAAGTGTTACGTTATTCTTATTTTCACATGTGTTTTGCTTTTGCCAAGCGTTTTACCTGTTTCAATACTTTGATCTGAGGGTGCGTTTCGGCGGTATTGGTGATGAGCGTGAACAAGACTGACAGCACCAGGAGGACAATCAGAGTGAACACCGGCCAGAATAAAGGAGAATACTCTACATTTCGGGCCAGCGGCGGAAACTCAAGGTACGAAACCAAGGTATAACAACTCAGCAGGGAGCCGAGCAGGGCAGCAGAACAACACTTTTCAGGATGTGGCGCATGAACCGATTAGTTGTAAAAGAAGATACAGAACTCTTTCTTTGAAAAGATACCTGGTTTAAAAGTTGAGGAGTAAGAGCCAAGACCTTTTACTGGTTTTGCAAAGGTCAAAAACCGGTCTTATCAGCAAAAATCCCCGGGGAGACTTTACCAAAATAAACAGGGGGACGGTTTCTCGTCCCCCTGTGCAGAGTTTTATTGTTCCTGCTGATTCCTGCAACTGCTTTCTAGTTGCAGGTCTTATCCCTGTTGCTCCAGGTGCAGCCGGCATTCTGGCAGGAAGTCTTGTCCGGATAATTACAATCCGTAACCTGGCAAGCCGGATCA
>Ga0209536_100013250_pt1 | contig 11905 bp, 7 predicted proteins | sample DeeMarSeWOR28_12_FD_187461 | JGI IMG/M metagenome (GOLD analysis project Ga0209536, IMG submission 187461) | Marine sediment microbial communities from White Oak River estuary, North Carolina - WOR-2-8_12 (SPAdes) (version 2) | ecosystem: Environmental > Aquatic > Marine > Intertidal zone >...
AAAGCGGCCGCATTATTCGCTTGGAGCGCCGAGCACCAAGGGGATCGCTTGGGTGGATTGTTGTTCGCGGAACATCAGCATCAAGAAATAAGGCCGCAACGCAGTACCTTGGCTGTAATGCACATGTTGCAGAAATTATCTCAATACAGTAGCCGTCCCTTGCACGACGAAGACGAAATAGTGGAAGAGCGCAGCTTAAACGCCGCGTTAGGCCGGCTGCGACGTGTTACAAGGCCCGGCAGCATGTTGTTGCTGATCAGCGATTTTCGCGGCCTGGATGAAAAAGCCGAAGCGCATTTGTTTCAACTTGCCAAGCACAATGACGTGATATTGGTTTATGTCTACGATACTCTGGAGGCACAATTGCCACCAGCGGGTTACTATCGCATCAGTGATTCGCAGCTAACAAAATCTATTGATACCTCAGATGCAAAGATGCGGGAAGAATACTTGCATCGGCACCAGGAGCATATGCAGCGTATCTACCGCATTAGCCGCAGAAATCATACACATTTTTTACCGTTATGCACCGCGGATGACTTGCTAATTACAATGCAAAAAGGATTGGGGATTAGAAGCCGTGCAACCTGACACAAGCAATATTCCGCTTCGCGATATCCATTTGCCGGATTCCGTATCCTGGTGGCCGCCGGCTCTGGGGTGGTGGTTAGTGTTGCTGGCTATAGTGGTTGGTGCTGCGCTTGTGGTATGGCTTAAACAACGCCGCCAAATGTACAAGCTGCGCCACGCCGCCTTAACCGAACTGGACGCTATATATCAATCTTATCAAAAGCAATACGACGCCAAACGATTCGCCCGGGAACTGTCTGCCTTGTTGCGGCGTATTTGTATTAGTTATTATCCCAACAACCAAGTTGCGGGATTGACCGGTAAGGCATGGCTGGTATTTTTAGATAGTTTACTGTCATCAAAACACAATAAAAGTGGCCAGAAATTTTCTGATGGCGTAGGAGAGGTTTTGATATCAGCACCGTATCAGCATAAGCTGAAAAATACTGACATCAATGCCGATGCGTTATATGAGCTAAGTACGCAGTGGATATATTCTCTTGGTCCTAAGCAACGTACAATACCAAGCGGCTCAGGCGTAAGAAAAGAGGTTGTAAATGTTTCAGTTTGAATGGCTATGGGCGTTCGCGCTATTACCTTTGCCGTTGTTACTGAGATTAGTGTTACCGGCGGCAAATACTGAGGAAGCGGCACTGCGCGTACCGTTTGTAAGGGATTTTGATGTGGCGCATACTCACCGTACGACGTTGCGCAGCGGCAAGTGGATATTATTGTTGGCTATCCTGGCTTGGATATTATTTGTGATCGCCGCAGCGCGGCCGCAATGGTTGGGCGATACCATAGAGTTACCTATTAGTGGGCGCGACCTGATGATTGCCGTGGATTTATCGGGAAGCATGGAAATTAGTGATTTTGTCATTAGTGATCGGCCCGTGGATCGTCTTACCGCAACAAAATTGGTGGCAGGAGATTTTATCGATCGCAGAATAGGAGATCGTTTAGGGTTGGTATTGTTCGGCAGGCAAGCTTATTTACAAACCCCTTTGACTTTCGACCGCGAAACAGTGAAAACTTTGTTATACGAATCGGTCATCGGACTGGCGGGCAAAGAAACCGCTATCGGTGATGCCATCGGGCTCGCAGTAAAACGTTTGCGGGAAGTCAAAGACCAAGAACTGGCGGATTCATCAGAAGTTCAGAAAGAAAAAAAACTCTCCGATAAGATTTTAATTTTACTCACCGATGGGGCCAATACCGCAGGGGAAGTGGAACCTGTTAAAGCGGCGGAGATGGCTGCCGAAATGGGGCTAAAAATCTACACTATTGGGATCGGCGCAGATGAAATGTTGGTGCGGTCTTTCTTTGGCATGCGCAAAGTCAACCCTTCCACAGACCTTGATGAAGATACGCTGAAGCAAATCGCGCAAGTCACCGGTGGTAAGTATTTTCGTGCCAGAGACACGCAAGAGCTGGAAAAAATCTATCAATTATTGGATGAGTTGGAACCAATAACCAAAGAAACTCAGTATTTCAGGCCTACTAGTGCTTTGTTTATGTGGCCGCTGGGTCTGGCATTGGCTTTGGCATCAATAATGGTTTTACTGCGATTTATGCGCTAATTTTAGATTTATTGGATCAATGACTGAATTGGGCGACTGGCAATATTTTCATTTTTTAAGGCCGTATTGGTTGTTGGCGGCTTTCCCTCTGGCTATTGCGGTGGTGTTATTGCTGAAGCGAAAATTAATCAGCCGCAGTTGGCAATCGGTGGTCGACGCTCGCTTGCTACCGTTTATCCTGGTTGGAGAAGCACATCACAAAACTAAATGGCCTACATATTTATTGGCGTTCACCGGGCTATTGGTCATCATCGCCTTGGCAGGGCCGGCATGGGAAAAACTACCGCAACCGGTATACCGATCCCAATCGGGCTTGGTGATTGTATTGGACATGTCCCAATCCATGGACGCCACGGATATAAAACCCAGCCGGATTGCTCGGGCCAGGCATAAGATACTGGACATTTTGGCTAAACGTGCCGAAGGTCAAACTGCGTTGGTGGTATATGCTGCGGAGGCATTTGTGGTAAGCCCCCTAAGTGACGATGTAAAAACCATAGAGTCTCTGGTCACTAGTTTGAGCACTGAGCTTATGCCCAATCAAGGCAGCCAGCCGGCCGTGGCCATTGCTAAAGCGGTCGATTTGTTACAGCAAGGCGGGATGCGCAACGGCCACATCTTGCTGATCACTGACGGTTTAGGAGGCACTACCGAAAGCGATGTAGCAAAGATATTAATGGGTAAAAATTATCGCTTGTCGGTATTGGCAGTGGGTTCCGCAGGTGGTGCGCCGGTACAACTCAGCGATGGCAGTTTGTTAAAAGACCGATATGGCGATATTGTGGTTCCCAAGTTACAGGAGCAACCGCTGCGCGATCTTGCCAACCGTAGTGGTGGGCGTTATATACGTTTAACAGCGACGGACAAAGATATCAATTACTTAACTCGTGGTTTCGAGTTTTCACCAGTGAATGAAAACGCTGAATTGTCTTCCAGTCAATTAAACTTGCAAGCGGACACTTGGCGCGAAGAAGGACCTTGGCTATTGTTGCTCATTGCGCCATTTGTCGCGTTGGCGTTTCGCAGAGGTTGGGTGGGTGCGATTCTGATGTGTATTACACTACCGTTGCCCCAGTCAAGCTATGCCTTGAGTTGGGACGATCTTTGGAAAAACGAAAACCAACAAGCTCAGGCCGCGTTTGAACAAGGCCAACATCAACAAGCCGCCGAGAAGTTTGACGACAGTCAATGGCAAGCGGCCGCTTACTACAAGGCGCAAAACTACGAAAAAACCGTGGAATTATTGGAAAACAGCGATGCGCCGGAGGATATTTACAACAAAGCCAATGCGCTAGCCCGGTTGGGACGAATTCAGGAAGCAATAGATTCTTATGATAAAGTGCTTAAGAATTCACCCAGCCATGAAGATGCGGCGTACAATAAACAGTTGTTGGAAAAATATTTACAACAACAAAACCAGCAATCCGAAGAAGGCGAGTCTGACCAACAACAGCAAAGTAATCAGCGTAACGATCAGCAAAGCGATCAGCATGACAAGCAAAATCAGCAGGATTCTCAGAGCCAACAAGAGAACCGTGAACAACAGCAAGATCAATCCGGTCAAGCTGATTCCGAACAGTCACAAAAAGCGCAATCGCAATCGGAACAATCCCAGCAAAATGACGATGCGCAACAGTCACAGTCCGACGAGCAAACGAGTGAGCAGCAAAGCGCACAGGCCTCCCAATCTGAGGAACAACAAAAAGCCGAACAAGCCTGGCAAGAACATCAGCAACAACAGCGCCAGGAGCAAGAACAAGAAAATCAACAAGCCAGCGAGCAGCCCATGGCTCAGAACCTGGATAAAGTCGATCAGGCGGAACTGGAAACCATGCAAGCCAACGAACAATGGTTGCGACGCATTCCGGATGATCCCGGGGGGTTGTTGCGGCGCAAATTCCGTTATCAATCGCAACTCAATACTCAGCAAAACAGTGAAGCAGAACCATGGTGATGAAAGACATCTGGCTCAAGTATAATTCAATAGTCGTACTAACCGTCGTGTTGGTGTTTTTTTCTGGTATAAATTTCAGCGCTGTCGCGGCCACTATTGAAGTGGAAGTGGATCGCAATCCCGTTGAAGTGAATGAGTCCTTTGCGATTAACTTTACCGCTAATGAGGCAGTGGACGGCCAGCCGGATTTCCGGCCCATAGAGAAAGATTTTAAGATCATCAACCGCAATCAAAGCAGCAGTATACAAATCATCAACGGTCGGATGAGCAGGCAAACGAAATGGTCTTTGTTTGTTATGCCCAAGCGATCCGGGAAATTGCGGATCCCGAGTATCTCTTTTGGTGATGATAAAAGTCCAGCGCTACAAATGACGGTCAACTCCGCCAAAGCGCAACCTACAGATAAAAGCAGTGGCATACTCTTTTTGGAAAGCGAAGTAGACAACAATACCGTTTATGTGCAAGCGCAGATTGTGTATACCGTGCGGATTTATCAAGCAGTCAATCTGCTAAATGCCAGTTTATCAGAAGTCAGCCTGAGTGATAGCGACGCGATTATCGAAAAAGTTGGCGAGGATAAAACCTATAGCAAAAGCATCGAAGGGCGGCGGTTTAAAGTCTTCGAAAAACGCTACATAATATTTCCACAAAAAAGCGGCAGATTAACCATCAATCCGGCGGAACTGGAAGCGCAATACGTGGACAACCGTCGCGCTTTGCGCACAAAAATTTTGCAATCTGATCCCATTTACATAACCGTCAAACCAAAGCCAATGGTGCAAACCGTGCAAAATAACGTATGGTTACCCGCCAAACAAATGCAAATCAAGGAAGAATGGCCCCAAGAGCCCCCGGTTTTTAAAGTGGGAGAACCGGTAACCCGTACCATTACGATCGTCGCTGATGGTTTGTCTTCGGCGCAATTACCAGAAATCAACATGACCGACGTCAAAGATATGAAGCAATATGTGGATCAACCTGTGATGGAAGATAAAAAGCTTAATGAAGGTGTGATCGGGATGCGTCAGGAGAAAATAGCGCTCATACCCCAGAAAACAGGCAGCTATGTGATACCCGGTATAGAAATACCCTGGTGGAATACCGACAAAGACCGATTAGAATATCTCCGCTTACCAAATCGCGAAATAACGGTCAACCCAGGGGCACAAACTGCGCAATCGGAGTTGGGTTCCACCATGACACCTCAGCCATCCGTAGAACCGAATATCGATGAAAGTACAGACAGCCAAAGTGACCAGCCTGTTGGAAAGCAGATAGCCGAGACGGGCAATGGAATCATCGGCGTTTCCGGATTTTGGATGTGGGTTAGTGTGATCGCTTTGTGCGGTTGGTTGATTACCGCGATCGCGTGGTGGTTAACGGGTAGGCGTGCCATTCCGATGGCTAAAAGCAACTTGAATGCTTTACCCCTGCTGAATATGGATGAAAAACAGTTTGTCAAGGCGTTGAAGACAGCATGCGAGCAACACGACGCCCAGGAGGCGAAAAACGCGTTGTTAAACTGGGGAAAATGCATGTGGCCGAAGCAATTGCCAGGTAGCCTCAATGAACTCAGTCGTCTTACCGGAGGTCCCCTGGGTGCGCAATTGTTGATGTTAAATACTCATTTATACAGCAACAAAAACACTCATTGGGATAGCACCAATCTTTGGCAGGCATTTAACCGATTTGAGAAACAATCCGATACGCCAAAAGGTACCCGGAGTGAACTTTTACCTTTGTATAAAACGACGATATAAAAAATAAAATAAACAACAATCAAATTATTAATTCATGACTACCAATACCAACCAATCGCCGAACAAGCAAAGACCAGCATTGCCCAAAAAGTGGATAGTTCCTTTAAAACTTGCGGTAATGACGGCTTTAGCCGGATGTTCCGCATTCGTATACTTTAATGTGCGTGACTTGCAAACCACGCAGATCATTATTTTGCTGTCCATAGTCTTAGTGTGCGCCATGGTGTGGATGGATTGCAAATTGAGCGAACGCTATTGGAACGAGCAAGAAAAGACGAAGTCCTAACATGGGCAGATACCGGCCACCACAACCACAAGGGTCCAAATACATAACTCCGGAAGGCTATAAGCGACTTACACAAGAGCTAGACTACTTGTGGAAAGAGAAACGCCCGGAAGTCACCAAGGCATTGACCGCAGCGGCAGCAGAGGGCGATCGCTCGGAAAACGCGGAATACATATATCGCAAAAAACAATTGCGCGAAATCGACTCCCGGGTGCGGTATTTACGTAAACGATTGGAAAACATGAAAGTGGTCAGCGAAAGGCCCACAGATGAAAACAAAGTATTCTTCGGTGCATGGGTCACTTTAGAAGACGAAAAAGGCGATGAGGTAAAATACCGCATCGTCGGACCCGATGAATTCGACTATCAACAAAACCTCATAAGCATGGATTCGCCATTAGCCAAAGCGCTCATGGGCAAAAGCATAGACAGTGATATTATCGTGCAAACCCCACAAGGCCACAAAGAATATATTATTATTCACATTAACTACGAATAACACACAAGCTCATCTAGGCATCTAGCTCTTTACACTTATTATTTAGACTCTTGGAGCGAAGGATACAACTATATAAGCTTCAGAACTCAACATTCATCGCTATATGCATTATTATCAATAGAAATATTGTGAACACACCAGCGGATATACTTACATTTAAGAATACATGACAAACCCATCCGGCTATAGCTGCCGTAACCAACGGTTTTTGCAGGTGTTTGATTCGTACCATCATTAAATGTTTCCGATATTTGTTTTGTTTAACCGGCCAATCGGCCACTTTCACTATGATAAGATGACGCATATGCTGGCTTACGAAAGCGTTGGGATAATGTATGCAGAGCGGTTTCTTTGTCTGAGAAAAATGCGTCGCTACCCAGTTCATCGAGCAAACCGCTTTTCTCGAATACGCGTATAACTTGGTGTTTGAGACTACTGAACACTAATTTGACACCTACATCACGCAAGCGGCCGACTACTTCACGAATCTTTTCCTCTCCTGAGGCGTCCACTTCATTGATACCACTACCGACGACTAGTATGGTTTGCGCTTGAGGGAATTCGGCATGTGCCTCGAGAATCATGTCTTCGAAGTAGGCAACGTTAACGAAGGTTAGTGACCCGTCGAATCGAACGGGGACAAAGTGTTCACTGATGGGTTTAAGGTGATGTGCACGGATGCCACCTAGGGTGCCGTCGGATTTGCGACTGATCACTTCGACCCGTGGTTTCATGGTTTTAATGAGATAGTGTAGTACAGTGAGAGATATGCCCAGCAAAATACCATCGGCGATTGCTGGGGCTAATAGCAATGTTGTAACAAAGGTTATTACTCCGATCAGCGCTCCGATGCGATCGATATTCCAAGCGTGTATCAACGGTTTGAAGCGAATTAAGCTGAACACCGCCATCATGACGATCACCGCCAGCACTGATTGAGGAAGATGGTAGAGATAAGTAGTAAAGAACATCAACACCGATACCACAGCCAGCGCGCTGATGATGGCAAACAATCCGGTTTTTGCGCCGCTGCGCGCGGCCACGGCCGAACGCGAAAATGAACCGCTCACAGTATAGGAGCCAAAGAAACTACCGGCGATATTCGCTAAACCCTGGCCAATAAGCTCTTTACTGGTATTGACACGTTCTCCGGTACTGGTCGCTATGGCCTTAGATATAGAAGTTGCTTCCATAAAACCAATGAGAGCCATCACCAATGCAGATGGTAGCAGAGCGAGCAATAACTCCCAGCGCATTTCCGGGACTTCGAAACTGGGTAAACCCTGGGGAATATTACCCACCACCGCTCCTCCAGCTGAGAAAGTGATTTCCCCGTCTGTGACATTGCTGAAGCGCCATCGCTTACCATCACTAAGTATATTCGGTGGCAATGCGTCGGAAGGGTAAAACGAAAGCATGCCATCGGCCGCAATGGTGCCTTGCAACGTTATCGCATGTAGCGCCACACGTTGAGCATTGAGTTCATGTTTAAGCAAGTCGATTTGATAGTCAAGCGCCGCGACCTGTGCGCTTAGCACCTTTGCTTGGCGAATATTGTCAAAACCACCGGATTTTTCCAGAAGCCGCATGCGGCGGTTATGTTCAGCCGCCTCTTCAGTAAGCTGGGTGATATGTTCCTGGTTGGTCATAAATTCGGTAATGGTCTGAACGGTTTGCAAGTCGTGAATTCGCGTGACTGTTGTCTTAACTTTATCTTCATAACCAATCGCGGCACTAACAACGGTTGCCGCCGCAACGGCTATTAGTACGGATGGGAGGGACGATGATATTCGACGTAGCGCAGCTATCAATAACCGAGCGCCGATGGCAAACGCCAATGTCCACCAGTGCACTTGATTTATTTGTTGAACAACCTGCCAAAGATCAGCTAGATATGAGTCAGATCGTGGGAAAGGAACTCCAATAACTTTGCTGAATTGAGATAAGCCAATGATCAGCGCTGCGGCGTTGGTAAAACCGACGATCACCGGGCTTGAAAGCGAATTCACGATGGCGCCCAGGCGAAAAACCCCCAGCAAAAGACGCAAAACACCGACCATAAGTGCAAGCATGATCGATAACTGAATAAAATCGGTGGTACCAGGTTTGGCGAATGACATCAGTGCAGCCGCGGACATCAGTGATAGCATCGCCACGGGGCCGGTGTGTAGTTGGTTCGAAGAGCCTGTCTATCGCCTTTTCCAAGTCGATTTGGTTCGGATTGTCAGTGCTCTGATCGGATAGAACATCCACAAGCTGCTCCTGTTCCAACGTCGAATACGTACCATCAAAATCCTGCACAAAAGCAGCCCAAGGCACAAATTGGGTTTGTGGAAATAACTGTTCGGTATCGTGCGAAACATCAATATTCAAACCGGATATAAACAATACCTTTTTTCCATTGTAAGCATGTTCTTTTACAATGGAGCGAAAGGTGCGATCAAATTCAATCTGAGTAGTGATTTGTGCCGCAGTCAACATTGGTGATTTTGATGTAATAATTTGCGGCATATAACGTATTAAATTGTATTCCAAGTGGTTGGTGCCTTCCTGTGCTCGTTGGATATTTCGGCGGAAATAAAACATATCTGAACTGAGCCGAGTGCCTATTGTCTGCGGAGCAGAACTCGTGAAAATGTGATCACCAAGCGTTTTTACAAGTTTATCTGATGCCTGAAAAATCTTGGACGTGCTTTGAATTTTGACAGGTAGAGGCTGGCTGTCGGGGCCGGCTTCGATAAGTTCGTTCAGGTGTAAAAACAGACCTTGTTCACGTTCAGCGTTTAACAACATATTGTCAATAATAATGACATGTTTGCCTTGATAGTTGTGTAACAGAATATTCTGTTGTGCGAACCAGTATTCGTTTTGATACCAGAAAAGAACGCCATGAATTTTTCCGCAGCTTGGCCCCAGATTTTCATCAACAGTCTGCATGCGCTGACAGACACCAAAGGTCTTGCTTTGCAAGTCATAACCTACGTGGCTGGCCTGGATGATGACCAGGTCTTTACCATGTTCTGCGTGAGGTCCATGTCGATCGGTGGCGACAACGCCACCCACCAACCCGTGATTGAAGGGAAAGGTGCCAAAATGTTTTGCCATCATGATGATGGGATACCCCTGGCTTTCGTCTGAGCAGAAGGCGCGCGAAGGCATGATTCTGCCGGTTTCAAAGCCTAATGATAAACACCAGTTATACACACGAGGCATAAACAAGTCATAGGGCATCATCATACCGTTGATTTCGAACCCACCAATGGGTTTGATCATGATCGCGGCTAAGTCAGGCATGGTATTCTCTGAAATTCAGTGTGGAAAATCATTTATTATAACCATGACAATCGTAGGATAATCAAGTGGTAACCTGGGATTATCTTGCCGCAGGGCCGACGGTGACACTGGGAATTTAATAGTGTAGATTGGGTTTTGCTGCAGACTAACTAACGGCGATCTGCAAATTTCGTTCTAGGCGCTGCGTTTGGAATCGAGGATTTGTTGCTCGTGGCGTACCACATTAACCACCACTTCGCGCATTTTTTGTAATAAGCCTGCGGGTTGCAGATCCGTTTTAGAGATGATGGCTTCAACGTGACCACCCAAGCGGTTGCGTTGTGCTTCAGAAAGCTCGTGGCCAGTTACAGTAATGACTGGGATGTTGCGCCAGTCAGGATTATTACGAAGGGATTCTACGAATTCAAATCCGTTCATTACCGGCATCATAATATCCAAAAAGATGAGAGTGGGTTTTTGTCGGATTACGCAGTCCATACCTGTTTTACCATTGTCCGCGACATTTACCGAAAATCCTTCGGCTTCGAGCATGCGCTGCATCATGGTTCGGTTGGATTCATCGTCGTCGATGACCAGCAAGTAATTATTGTTATTCGATGTTTTATCTCTTGTATATTTGGTAACGATTTCGATTAAGCTGCTGCGTTGGATCGGTTTGGAAATAAAGTCTGTGGCCCCTATGGCTAATGCAAGTTGTTTGCTATCGCTTTTTGTCAGCATAATGATTGGAATGTTGTTTAGAAATTGATTTTTCTTTAATTCCACCATACTGCTCCAGCCGTCAAACGTAAGACTGTTTTCATCGATGACGATGACATCGGGTTGGTTTTCTCGAGCCAAAGCCAATGCTTGGGTGACACTGGTTGCGCCATCGGCAAAAAATCCCTCGCGCGTTAAGAAACGCTCTATGAGGTCTATAGATTGGGTATTATCGCCGACTATCAACACGCGACTGATTTTAAATCGCCTCGAACTGGCTTTTGATTTGTCAAAGCGTATTTTCACTGGGTCTGCTTTCGGGCCAATGACTTCTGTGGGTAAATGTACCGTAAACGAAGTGCCCACTTCCGGTTCACTGAGAGCATCTATAGAACCTCCCATCATTTCACAGAAGTGACGGCTAATACATAGTCCAAGTCCCGTACCACCATATCGCCTGGTCGTTGATGAGTCGGCTTGGGTAAAAGACTGGAAGATATTGTTGAGCTGATCTTTGTTCATACCGATTCCGGTATCTTTTACAGTAAGCTCTAACCAGTCAATACCAAACTTATCATTCTTGTCAACGGTTACGGATATCTCGCCATCTTGGGTGAATTTGTTGGCGTTGTTCAATAGATTCAGAATAATTTGAAAAAGTTTGGTTCGATCGGCTTCGACTTCTATATTTTCGACCACTTGGATTGAAATTTTGTTGTTGTTCTTGAGCATAGACGGTTTGATGGAATCCACCGAAAGTTGGATTAAATCCATTATACCAAATCGCTCTAAGTACAATTCCATTTTGCCAGCTTCGATTTTTGACAAATCCAAGATACTATTTACTAAGTAGAGTAGTTGTTGACCGGCTGAGAGAATTTTGTTTATGTCTTCTTTATAGTGAACATTATTATTTTCAATGAAGTCGTCTTGCAAAAGTTCGCTATAGCCTATGATCGCGTTGAGAGGAGTACGCAATTCATGGCTCATTGTGGCAAGAAATTCGCTTTTAGCGCGAGTGGCTTGTTCGGCTTGAGTTTTTGCCATTTGAATGTCCAACTCGTATTTTTTACGGTCGGTTATGTCGCGAAACACGCCGGTATAGAGTCGATCACCGTTGACTGTAAATTCACTTAAATTCATCTCCAAAGTAAGTTTGCTGCGATTTTTTCTTACACCTTGGAATTCTGTGAGGGGTTGGATACGCAAACCGGGCACAGCATCACGATTGTTTTTATGCAGTAGATCAATGTTGAAATCCGG
>Ga0209536_100013252_pt1 | contig 11903 bp, 6 predicted proteins | sample DeeMarSeWOR28_12_FD_187461 | JGI IMG/M metagenome (GOLD analysis project Ga0209536, IMG submission 187461) | Marine sediment microbial communities from White Oak River estuary, North Carolina - WOR-2-8_12 (SPAdes) (version 2) | ecosystem: Environmental > Aquatic > Marine > Intertidal zone >...
GCGCGAGGAGTTCGTGCGCGACTTCGTGTTCCCGATGTTCCGCGCCAATACCATCTACGAGGGCGAATACCTGCTGGGCACCTCCATCGCCCGCCCGCTGATCGCCAAACGCCTGATCGAGATCGCCAACGAAACCGGCGCGGATACCATTTCCCACGGTGCTACCGGCAAGGGCAATGACCAGGTGCGATTCGAACTGACTTTCAAAGCGCTGAATCCCAAATTGAAAATTATCGCTCCCTGGCGCGAATGGGATATTAAATCCCGCGAGGACGCCATCGACTACGCTCAGGATCGGAAGATCCCGGTCGCAGCAACCAAGGAAAAGATTTACAGTGAAGATAGGAATCTCTGGCACCTCAGCCATGAAGGCGGCATTCTTGAAGATCCATGGGAAGAACCGGAAGAGAGCATGTATACGTTAACCGTTGCCCCTGAAAATGCTCCTGAAAAGCCACAATATATAGAAATTGAGTTTAAGCACGGAATACCGGTTGCCATAGACGGCCAAAACCTAAAACCCGTACAAGCCCTGGAGTTACTCAATACGATCGGCGGCACGCACGGCGTCGGCCGGGTGGATTTGGTTGAGAATCGGCTCGTAGGCATGAAATCGCGGGGGGTCTATGAAACACCCGGAGCCTCAATTCTTATTGCTGCGCATCGTGAACTGGAAAGCCTCACGCTCGACAGGGCGACCCTGCATTACAAGGACATCCTTGCGGGCAAGTACGCTGAGCTGGTTTATAACGGTCAATGGTTCACGGCGCTCCGATACGCCATGGACGCCTTTGTCGATTCGACCCAGACCAGGGTCACTGGCACGGTCCGGTTGAAACTGTATAAAGGAAATATCATCCCCGTCGGGAGAAAGTCCCCCCACTCTCTTTACAGGGAGGACCTGGCAACATTCGCTGAAGATGAGGTCTACAACCAGAAGGATGCGGAAGGTTTCATCAACCTGTTCGGACTTCCCGGGAAAGTTGAAGCACTGCTTGATATGGCGGGGGCGCTCGACATCAGATATCGGAATCGTAAAAAATAGTTCTGAGTTCTAAGTTCTGAGTTCTGAGTTTGAAGTTAACAGTTAACAGTTGGGTGTTGATTGGTGAAGGCTGGCGCGTCTGAAGTCCCATTTCCTCCATGAAACGCCGAAATCAAATCCGACAACTCAGAACTCAGAACTTAGAACTCAGAACTCAGAACTCAGAACTTCAAACTATCAACTGTAGACTTTTGATTCCATGGTATCGATCAAGCACATTCCTTATCGCAACCTCCCAAACCAGTCGAAACTGTTTTTACAATACATTGAACGTTCGCGCCATGCCCTGCAGTTTTTCCAGCATTCTCCGTCTTGCGAAAGTCTCAGCACCGGTCTGTGTGACAGGATTATTCGTCAGCAATTTCCCCGATCCGGAATCGTACCCATTCTACGCCGGCAGAATAAAAGCTATGAATGTTCAGCCAAAACCCTGGACCGGATAGACGAGCTGGAAAACCCAGACTGTGTGGCAATCCTTACCGGCCAGCAGGTAGGCCTGTTCACCGGCCCCCTCTACACTGTTTATAAAGCCCTGACGGCGATTCATCTGTCCGATGAGTTAAGAAGCAGGGGAATACGGGCGATCCCCATATTCTGGATGGAAACCGAAGATCACGATCTGGCTGAAGTCACGCATCAAACGGTTTTCGCTCCGGACAACTCCGCTCAGGCTGTCGACTACAGGAACATGATTTTCGGAAACACCGCAACATCGATCCGGCCGATAGGATCTATTCAATTTCCGGATAGTATCCGGGAAGTCGTGCAGGACTTCGTCAACAGCCTTCCCGATTCCGAATGGAAGAAAGAAATCGGTTTTCTGTTGAATTCAACCTGTCGTCCAGGGTTCACGTTCACTCAGTCATTCGCCCGACTTCTTATGAAAATAGTTGGGGATACCGGACTGATCCTTTTCGACCCCCAGGATCCTCAAACCAAGCCGCTGGTTTCTCACATATTCCAATGGGCGCTCGAAAAGTCGGATGACATTCACACCCTGTTGGAAGAACGAAGCCGTGAAATTGAATCGGCCGGTTTCCATTCACAGGTGAAATTCTCGGACCGCTCGACGGTCCTTTTCTACATGGACAACGGAGAGCGCTATGGACTGGAGAGGTTGGATTCAGGATTCGGACTGAAAAACCGAGACCGGAAATTTCGTTTACAGGAGCTTCAGGATTGCTTGGCAAGCAATCCTGAAAAATTCAGCCCGAATGTGCTGCTTCGACCCCCAGTCCAGGATTTCCTGTTTCCTACGCTCGCTTATGTCGGCGGTCCCTCTGAAATTGCCTACTTCGCACAGATTGAAGTGTTGTATACTATGCTGAACCGACCGATGCCTGTCATATGGCCCAGGGAAAGTTTTACCCTCATGGAAGGGGAGATACGTAAAGCAATGCATCGCCTGGGTATTGAAATTCAAGACTGTTTCGAAGGAATACAGTTCCTCAAAGAGAAGGCGTTGCACAACAGTAGTTTTAGTAAAGCCACAGCCGGCCTTTTGGATTTCAAGAACAACCTTGAAAAAACCCTTGCAGAAATCCGCCCCGATGTACAAAACCTGGATCCCTCTATACCGCAGGCGATGGATACAGCCCAGAGTAAAATTCTGCATAATATCCAGCGCTTGAAATCCCGTATTCTTCATATTGAGGGACGCAAGGATTCTTCAGTCCTTAATGCCGCCAGCCTGTTGTTGAATCATTGCCTCCCCAACAGAAATCTCCAAGAGCGTGAGTTGAGCATTTTTCATTTTTTTTCCACGCACGGACCGGCCATTGTTGACTCCGTCCGTTCCGCAATCAGAACCTCGGAATTTTCCCACCATGTACTTCAATTAGAGTGACTTACAGTTTATTTAGGGGGCAGAATGAAATCACTCAAATGGATCGGCACTTTTTTATTCCTACTGTTAATCTATTCGGGATCAAAAGCGGTCTCATGGAGCGTAGACAATCTTCCCGAGGAAAGGGGAACGGCAGGAACTCTAGCAGCGCTCGAAAAGCTACCGATTTACGTTCGTGTTTTGCAAACAACAGCGCATCCTGATGACGAAAGCGCCGGCACCTTAACATGGCTGTCGCGAAAATACCATGCAACGACAGCCCTCTTCTGTCTGACTCGGGGCGAAGGGGGGCAGAATATTCTCGACAAAGATAAATACGAAGCTCTGGGGCTGGTTCGTACGGGAGAATTGCTCGAAGCCTGCCGATTCTACGGGATCGACCTGTTTTTCGGAAACAACCTGGATTTCGGTTTTTCCAAAACAGCCGAAGAAACTTTTTCCAAATGGGGACATGATGCATCCCTTGAAGAAATGGTGCGATTCATCCGTATGTGGCGTCCTTCGATTATTCTATCCAGATTCAGTGGAAAACCAACCGATGGACACGGGCATCATCAGGCGGCCGGCAGACTTACCCTGGAGGCTTTTCGCGCAGCGGCTGACCGGAGCGCCTTCCCTGAACATTTCGAAACCGGGCTTCGTCCCTGGAAGGCGGACCGACTTTATCTCAGCGTCAGGAGTAGGGCAGGCTCATCCGGTGCTGCAGTCGTACGCATTCCGGTAGGAGATTATGATCCGGTTCTCGGCCGTTCGTATCAGGAAATCGCATCCGAAGGATACAACAAACACCGGACCCAGGGTATGGGCTCGAGATTGGCGTTGCCGGGAAGCGCCTACGAGTACTTTGAATTGGCCGAATCCTCCTCCGCAGTCGGATCGGACGAAACCGGCTTTTTCGACTCTCTGGATACGTCCCTAACTGCGATCTGCCGTTTGGCCGACGATGAAGAGGATGCGGTCTCGTTTCTTCGAAAGGACCTCTCCGATGCCATGCAGGCCGCGGATACGGCCATGCGGGCGTTCCAGGTTAAGCACCCTGAAAAGAGTGCCGCCGCTGTCGCTGAAGGAGTCCGAATTCTAACCGCTTCTCTTCGCAGAGTTGAAACCTCTTCTCTTTCAGCTTCGCTGAAAAAACAGGTAATCGAAGCACTACATGAAAAAATCTCCGATTTCCGGAAAGCCGTCAATACCGTTCTGGGAATAAGGCTTATTGCCATAAGTGAAAACGAGACTGCAGTACCGGGTCAGGATGTTCAGATCTCCGTTCAATTTCACAACCAGGGGAGTGAAACAGTGGATCTGGAACAGGTAGCGATTTCAGCGCCGGGTGCCGTTACTCCTTCAGACGCCAATCCTCCTATGAAAAAACTGGCTCCTGCAGGTGCAGCAACATACCGTTTCGCCGTTGAAATACCGGAGGATGCACCCATTACAGAGCCCTTCTGGCATCTGGAGGATATGCGTGATGCCCGGTATAAACTCAGACAGGCAGATGACGATTTCCTCCCTTTCGGCAAACCGGTAATGAGGGCGCAGGCTGCTTACCGCTATCGGGGTGCTGAAATTATTATAAGCGCGATCGTAAAAGCACAGGTCGGAGATCCGATACGCGGCCCCGATTTACAGGATTTTCAGATCGTACCGGCGTTGTCGATTACGCTGGAGCCCGACTCTTTAATCTCACCTCTCAGTTCCAATGCCCGAACACGCCAATTCCAGGTCTCCATTAAAAATAACTATGCAGACAAAGCCGAAGGAACTTTAAAGATTATTTCAGACAGAAATTGGCCCATTCAGCCAGCAGAAATCCCATTTTTTCTTTACAGAAAGGACGAGGTGCAAACGGCAAATTTCACAATACGAATTCCGGCCGGAACAAAATCGGGCGAGTACTTTATAGAGTCGGTCGCATCCATGGACGGTCGCCAATTCAGGCAACAACAACGGAAGATTTCCTATCCTGGAAATTGGACCCGTTTTCTGTACGATAATGCACAATCCGAAATTAAAGTATTCGACATCCAGGTCCCCCCCGACTTGACAGTCGGGTATGTACCAGGTGCAGGGGACGATATCCCTTCCGCCCTTGAAAGACTGGGCGTCCCGGTTCATGTATTTACGCCGGAAGATCTGGTCTCCGGTGACCTCAGTCGCTTTTCGGCAATTATCACCGGAATCCGCGCATACAATGTCAATGAAAATCTTCAATCGAACAACCGGCGGCTTCTGGAGTATGTTTCCAACGGAGGTATTTTAATCTTACAGTATGTGCGCCCGGCGGGAAGGCCGGCCGGGCTTTCCATGGGTTCCCCGTTCCAGTTCGGTCCGTACCCTATGAGCGTTTCCTCGTCGGATCGCATAACCGTCGAGGACTCTCCAATCAAGATTCTCGATCCAGGGCATCGAATCTTCAACTGGCCGAACAAAATCACAGAAGCCGATTTCGAAGGATGGATTCAGGAACGTGGATTGTATTTCATGAACGTCTGGGACGAACACTACAAGCCCCTTCTTGCGGGCAACGACCCTGGAGAGGATGCCAAGGAAGGGGGGATGCTGTTGGCAGGATACGGCAAAGGATATTATATTTATTCAGCCTATTCCTGGTTCCGCCAGCTGCCCGCCGGAGTCCCCGGTGCTTTTCGAATATTCGCCAATATGATCAGCCTGGGATCCGGGCAGAAATGAGCTTGCACCCATTCCATGTTCTAACTTCAGGTTCCATCGGGGAGAGGGAAACCGGAAACAGCTAACCAAATTAAGGAGGTGACAGGGTGTCCACCGTAAGCCATCAACACTCTATAAATCCAGCCACGGAAGAAACTCTGGCATCGTTTGAAATCCACACTGAGGCTCAGATACAGCTGGCGCTCGAAAAATCGGAGAGGACCTTTAAAACATGGCGCCGGGAAACATTTTCCAAACGTGCGGCACTCATGAAACAGGCCGCAGAATACCTTCGCATCAATAAAACACGATATTCGAGGATCATTACCGCCGAAATGGGAAAACCGATCGTTGAATCGGAGGCCGAAGTCGAAAAATGTGCGTGGAATCTGGATTACTACGCTGAAAACGCCGAATCCTATCTTAAAGCTGATATACGGAACTCAAATGCGACCGAAAGCTTCATACAGTGCACTCCCCTGGGAGCTATTCTGGCAATCATGCCCTGGAATTATCCTCTATGGCAGGTTTTTCGCTTCGCTGCACCGGCTCTGATGGCCGGGAATACGGCCCTGTTGAAACACGCATCCAATGTGCCTCAATGTGCAAAGGGAATTGAAGAAGTATTCCGGGAATCGGGCTTCCCCGAGGGAGCGTTTCAGACTCTGCTGATCCCCGGATCAGGAGCTGCAACAATTATCGAAAATCCCGTCATTGCTGCAGTAACCATAACCGGCAGCGAATTTGCCGGAAGCGTAGTAGCTTCAAACGCGGGTCGTGCACTTAAAAAAACCGTAATGGAACTCGGAGGCTCCGATCCCTTTATCGTATTGGAGGATGCGGAGCTGGACCTTGCCGTCAAAGCCGGGATTCTGGCCCGTTATCAGAATACGGGCCAGAGCTGTATCGCCGCTAAACGCTTTATCGTTGTCGAATCCGTTTTCGACGAATATCTGGACCGTTTTGTCGATGCGGTAAAAACACTGGAGGTAGGAGATCCCATGAACCGCTCGACACAGATTGGACCGCTGGCACGTCCCGAATTCGTCACAGATCTTGAGCGCCAGGTTCAATCCACCATTCATCAGGGGGCAAAAATTGTAGCGGGCGGCCAACCATGGGCCGGGAAGGGACACTACTTTCAACCTACGGTTCTTACGGATGTATTGCCTGACATGACAGCAGGATGCGAAGAAGTTTTCGGGCCTGTTGCAGCAATGATCCGGGCAAAAACGACCGAAGATGCGATACAACTCGCAAACCGCACGCCTTATGGCCTGGGATCCAGTCTCTGGACTTCCGATATCGCTTCTGCAAAAAAGCTGGCGCGTAATATAGAAGCAGGACAGGTTTTTATCAATGGCATTGTCGCTTCCGATCCAAGGCTGCCATTTGGCGGCGTGAAGCACTCCGGTTATGGGCGGGAACTCTCTGAACTCGGCATCCGGGAATTTGTAAACATCCAGACTGTTTGGATCGGTCCGAAGAAGCAGTAGTTAGTATGGAGTTCTGAGTTCTGAGTTCTGAGTTCTGAGTTTGAAGTTTGAGGCTCAGAACTTAGAACTCAGAACTTAGAACTTAGAACTGCTTTTTATGGATTCAGCGGCACCCCTGCAGGAATCAATATTTCTATTTCCGATTCATCGCGCAGTCGATTGAGCACTTTCGTGACCCCGGCCTGAACCTTTTGCTCTCCCAGAAACTCAATCAACTGTTCTTTTGCCTCCTCAAGAGCGGCTGTTCCTTCCTTTTTTTTGTCGGTCACCTTCAGGATGTGGTAGCCCTGCTGCATTTTAATCATCTTGACACCACCGACAGGAAGAGAAAAAACTACATCGGCATATTCGGGAGTCAGGGAAGCCTTGTCTGAATACCCTACATCTCCGCCTTGAGAAGCTGTAGGACCCATCGAGTATTCGCCGGCCAGCTTGACAAAGTCCTCCCCGTTTTCAATTCGTTTCAGAATGGCCTCAGCCTGCTGCCTGGCTTTGGCATCCGATTCAGGCGTAGCCCCGGATTCTATTAAGATCTGGCTTATCCGGACAATATCCGGATGCTTAAATTCATCCGGATGTGTGGAATAGTAATCCGATATTTCCTTTGGAGTAACGGTTATTCCCTTTCTGATGGCGCCATCAACAAACTTCGTAATCACGAGGTTTTGATGAAGCTCCGCTATCATAGTATCCTGATCGATATGCCTGCTTTTAAGATATGCGTTCATCTCCTCGATATTCCTGAACATCTTGGACGCCCTCAGATATTCATCCTGAACCTCGGCATCAGTCGCACCTATTCCATTGGAAACAGCCTCTGCAAAAATCAGCTTAGAGTTCACCAGCGCAGTAATAGAGTTGTAAACCAGTTGCCCTCGGTAATCCTCACGCAGGTCCGTCCATTTCGGGCTTCCAATCTGAACCAGTTCATCCCGTATCGCTCTCTCGAGTTGCACGCCATAAATAGGTTCGCCATTTACCCTGGCCACAACCTCCGGGAAGAGGTCCGTGTATATATCCCTAAATTGTTCATTTTTAGCCGGCGCGCCGGACGATGTCTTTGCGTCTTTCAACTGCATGGGCCCGGCCTGCATCGGTAGGACGAGTAAAAAGGTCACAGCAACCGGCAACATTTTTAAACATGAAAATTTGCTGGGTAAACTCACGATACCGTATTCCTCCAAATATTCGACGACTCACTGAAAGCGTAGCATGATCGGCAAATTCTAGAAATATTATTTTCAACCCGCCATATGGCTGTTCCTGGATACACAAAAGGAACATTACAGGCATACTGTCTTCCGGCTTCTCATATGATTTACTCTTCTGCCCTGCCAGTTTTGTTGAGTCCTATGAATTATGAAGGTACTATAAAGGTCCGTTTCAGGAGAACATTCCGATAGCTGTGATAGCTTATGACACGACCTTTTTATTAGGATGAGGGAGTACGCAGGGGGGAGATGCCATTCATACACTGGATTACGCCATAATAATTCTGATGCTCGCAGGTTTTATAGTCTACGGGATACTGCAGAGCTTTTCCAACCGCACGGCGGCGGAATATTTTTTAGGGAACCGCAGAGTTCCCTGGTCGGTGGCCATGTTCTCAATTGTAGCCACCGAGACGTCCGTCCTGACGTTTATCAGCGTACCCGGCCTAGCCTACCGGGATGACTGGTTCTTCCTGCAACTCGCCCTGGGCTACATTCTGGGCAGGATTCTTGTCAGCATACTTCTTTTGCCCCGATACTTTGAAAGCGGAATCAGTTCCATCTATGAAGTCGTGGGACAGCGCTTTGGCCCGAGCCTGCAGAAATCCGCTTCTGCCGTGTTCTTGATCACAAGGATTCTGGCCGACGGCATCCGTTTTCTGGCCACAGGCGTTGTTGTACAGGTTGTAACAGGATGGCCGCTCTGGGTCGCCGTTTGCATTATGGGGGGTGTAACCCTCCTGTATTCACTTTTGGGTGGGATACGCACAATTGTATGGGTAGACAGCTTCCAGTTTGTACTGTATCTCGCAGGAGCCCTGATCTCCATCATTTACCTTGTGAACCACATTCCGCCCGATGCATGGGAAGCTTTCAGGCAGATTGTCGCTGCGGGGAAGACACGGATTTTTCATTTTGACGGCATGTTTCTCTTTGATGTTCGTCTTGCTCCCGGAGCAATTCTGGGAGGCATGGTCCTTTCCCTGGCGTCCCACGGCGTGGATCACATGATGGTCCAGCGCGCCCTGGCCTGCCGGGATCTCAAGTCGGCGCAGCGTGCGATGATTGGGAGCGGTGTTTTCGTCTTCGTCCAGTTCCTACTGTTCCTTTTTGTGGGCTCCCTTATTTACATCTACTTCAACGGCGTAGCCATGAAAATGGACAGGGAGTTCGCCACCTTCATCGTAAACGAGCTACCCGTAGGGCTGAAAGGTCTGTTGCTCGCCGGCGTACTGGGAGCTGCCATGTCGACTCTCAGTTCCTCGATAAATTCCCTTGCCTCTTCCTTTATGACAGACTGGTGGAAACGCCTGGCTTCCATCCGGATGTCCCAGGCCGTCAGTCTTGTCTTCGCTATTATCTTGACATCCGTTGCCCTGATCTTCGACGAAAGCGATGAAGCCGTAGTCATGGTTGGCCTGGAAATCGCATCCTTCACCTACGGTGGACTTCTGGGGCTCTTTCTTCTGGCGAGAAGAAAAAAGAAATATCATACAGCCAGCCTGGTTGCAGGATTTGCAGGCAGCATACTGACCGTATTCGCTATCAAAAACTTCGGCGTTGCCTGGACCTGGTTTGTCGCCGCAGGCACAGCAGTCAATCTGTTGCTGGTTGTGAGTGTGGAAAAACTGTATAAAAAGTTCTAAGTTCTGAGTTCTAAGTTCTGAGTTCTAAGTTCTGAGTTCTAAGTTCTGAGTTCTAAGTTCTGAGTTCTAAGTTCTAAGTTTAAAGTTAACAGTTGATAGTGAATAACTGGTCAGCATTCTTCTTGAAAAACAAATCGGAACTGTTAACTATCAACTCAGAACTTAAAACTCAGAACTCAGAACTAGTTACTGCTTCATAAGCGCCCGTGTTCCAGCCTGCATCCCTTCGAGGGTGAGTTCGAACATCGGAAAGACACGACGGATAATCTGCGTGGAGGGTACGGAGGGCCACCACGCACGGGGCTCCGGATTCAGCCATATGGCCTTCCGGAACCTTTTCCGGATATCAACCAGCCATTCAATTCCGGGACGGTCGTTTCGATACCAGTAATCGATCGCTCCGTTTGGAGTGAGCAGCTCGCTGGGCGCCATGTAGGCATCCCCGACAAGGATCACTTTGTAGTTACGGCCGGCTTCTTCAAGAACTTTCCGTGTCGGGATAGACTTCATATGCCATATATCCGTGAACAATTCCTGATATATACAGTTGTGAAAGTAATAAAACTTCAGGTCCTTGACAATATCCTTTGCAGCCGAAAATAGACGGCTGACGAGGTCCGTATGCGGTTCCATGGTACCCCCGGCATCCATCAGAAGCATCAGTTTGATCCGCTTTTTCCGTGCACGTTCCCACACGAACTCCAGTTCGCCAGCATTACGACAGGTTGCATCGATAGTGCCATCCACATCCAGGACATCTTTGGGGCCTTCCCGCACCACCTGCCGGATATAACTGAGGACAGCCTTGATCGCCCGCGTATCCAGCGTTACATCATCCCGGTAATTCTTGAACGTGCGCTCCTCGGCAATCTGAATCGCCCTCCGATGCCGGCTTATGTTTTGACCAATACGAACACCGGCAGGATTATATCCCCAGGCTCCGAAAGGCGAAGTGCCCTGAACTCCGACCTGTCTATTCCCTCCCGCATGCGACTCATCGTGCTGGTTCAGCAGCCGGTCACGGAACCGTTCTCTCAGTTCTTCCAGGTTCAGCTGCTGGACCATCTGTTTTTCTTCTTCTGTCAGTTCGAGCGGTGGGAGTTTCTTCAGATGTTCTTCAATTCTCTGAATCAGATCTGTGTCCGATTCAATATCTCCGAAGCATTCGAGAAAAGCCTGGTCATATTTATCAAAATGAGCTTCGGTTTTGATCAGAATGGATCGCGCCAGGTAATAGAAGCGGGTAAAAGAGCTCTCCATCAGGTTTTCGGAAATGGCTTGCTGCAGGAGCATCCATTCATTCAGAGTCACCGGAACGTCACGTCGCTTCAATGCCCGGAACAGATTCACAAACATCTCACAATCCTAATAAAAATTCTTGTCTTCTATTTCCTGTTATGCGGCACAGGGAGTCCTATGTACTTTATCCATTCCGGTTCAGCGTTGTCCGTTCAAGGTTTAACCGGCAACCTTGAACTCTGAACCTTGAAACGGTTTAATGCACGGTAACCCTGGCTATGTCGTCTTCCGTTTTTAAAAGCACGCCGAGGAATGGAAGTCGTTTTTTCAATTCTCCTTCCGAGATTCCCCCTGCCAGTATTGCCTGAATCCAGTCGAGCAATTCGCTGGTGGAAGGCCGCTTCTTAAGTTCATGCCGCTGGCGAATAAAATAGAATCTGGCTACAATCTGAGACAGAAGATTGTGTTTCAGGTCAGGGAAATGGACCTGGGCAATCTGCTCCATCATTTCCGGACTGGGAAACTCGATATAATGAAACAGGCAGCGCCGTAAAAATGCATCCGGTAATTCCTTTTCACTGTTGCTGGTGATGACTACAATCGGTCTGTGCTTAGCTTTGATATGCTCGCCGGTTTCCACAATATCGAAACTCATCTGATCCAGTTCGAACAACAGATCATTGGGAAATTCCAGATCGGCTTTATCTATTTCATCGATAAGAAGGACCACCTGATCCGGAGATTTCAGCGCCT
>Ga0209536_100013253_pt1 | contig 11902 bp, 8 predicted proteins | sample DeeMarSeWOR28_12_FD_187461 | JGI IMG/M metagenome (GOLD analysis project Ga0209536, IMG submission 187461) | Marine sediment microbial communities from White Oak River estuary, North Carolina - WOR-2-8_12 (SPAdes) (version 2) | ecosystem: Environmental > Aquatic > Marine > Intertidal zone >...
TCAAAATAAATAAAAAACCATTTGAGCTTAAATATTGGAATCAAACTATTCCATTAAGAAATGTAGGTCTTTATTATTTACGGAATAAACTTTTAAAACATCTTTCTGTGGCTTTTGATGATGTTATTAGAATACTAAGTAGGAAATCAATTGCTTTTTGGAATTATGATGAGAAATATGATGTTGATTACATTTCAAATTTTATTAAGGACAATAGTAAAAACCTGCTAAAAGAGTCAATAGAAAATCCTGAATCAATTATAGCCGAACTTGAATTAGTAAAGGATCAAATTAACAAAGTTGTAATTGACTCAATACAGAAATGCAGCAATGAATTTTATTATACGTGTAAAAGAGTTGGTACAATAGAAATCAAAAAATCCAAGTTCAATAAGAAGAAAATAGACAAGCATCTTAAAACAGTAAAAAATGAGTTTGATCTGGAGATAAGGGAATGGGATAATACTCTTTATGCCCTTGGTGAAGATTGGGAGCTAAACTATGAGCTTCATTCAACCCGCTATTCAAGCATCGAAGTGTTCTTCAAATCTGAAAAATCCCTCTTTCTAAAAAACAAAATACAAATATTTCCACAGTTTACAGAGATTTCGGGTTCGCTCAATTTCATTTTAGAAAAGCTTAATCAGTCAACTTCTGATTTACATGGCTTGGAACGCTTGGTTGCATATTCTAAGGAAAATTTACAGAAAGTTCTCCTATCTTCGGTAATACCGAACTTAATAAATTCTTTGTCTGATTTAAGATTACAAGGCATGATTAATGAAGCAAGGCGGGCGATTAAAAATCAACTTAGATCGCTTGTTGAAAAGCGGGCATTTGTACAAACTGCTACTTATGATAGAAAAATTAAATCATCCGAAATTGATGAAATTTATCCCCGTGAATTCATCTCATTCAATACGTTACCAAAGTTATTAGCGTCTTTAGAAAAAATTAAGGAGAACATTTCCGTTGAATTAAAAAATATTCAGTCAGAGCTTATTAATTTAGGTAACATTGCAGATTTTAGCCTTGAATCAGCAATATCAGCGGCATTGAAGGAGAACTTATCATTATCCGAAACGAAAGGAATAGCACTCGATGGAATAAAAGTGAGTCAGGATAAGCAAGAGCAATTATTGAATTCTTTCAAATCATTATGTGAAAATGTTCTACAGGATCTCAGGAGCTCAGTTGCAGCATATTGTGAAGAATTAAACAGCTTTACACAAAGTTCAAAAATAATTGAAATCAGAGTTCAATTAGCCAAGGCAAAAGCTAGGGCTAAAGTAAAAGAAACCAGAGAAAGATTATTTTTAACTTTTCGAAATTTTATACCGTTTCTTTTTGACAAAATTAAAATTTACTTCAAAAAAGGATTCGGATTCTACTATGATACAAGAAAACAATTTGGACTTACTGAATCTTCAGAATCAATCGCATCTGAAATTTCTGATTTCTTATCAAGCGCAAATAATTCTTTAGAAAAACTGCCTTATATCTATCGCAGATTGTTTCAATTATCACCTTTGGAAAATGACAGGCTTTATATTCCGAGGGAACTTGAAGAAAGTCAGTTGCAAATGGCTTACAACAGCTGGCTAAACGGTGGATACGCACCGGTAATTGTTTCAGCTGAAAAAGGCGGTGGAATAACTTCGTTTCTGAATATTGCTCTTAAGAAATTAGAAAATGAAAATACTATTAAACGATTGAGTATTCAATCTTCAGTCTGCAATCAAACAGATTTATTAAGGCTTTTGGGTGAGGTGTTTTTACCCGAAAAATTTTTAGGGATTGAAGAACTTGTTAAATATCTGAATATGGAGGAGAACAGACAGATAGTGGTGATTGAAAATCTGCAGCATATGTACTTAAGAAGCGTTAAAGGCTTTAATTGTCTCAAAATACTTACAGATATAATTTCGAAAACAAGTAAAAATATTTTCTGGATTGCCTCCAGCACTTTATATGCAAATGATTTTTTAAATAGAACTATAAGGCTTAATGATATTTTCGGTTATCATATCTTTCTTAAACAACTTCAAAGTAACCAGATAATAGAGATTATAAAAAAACGTAATTCAATTAGTGGATATAGTATTGAATATGAATACGAACCGGAAAAACAGAGAAGGAAAGATTTTGAAAAACTAACTTACGAGCAGAAACAAACTTTATTGGAAAAAGAATTTTTTAACTCGCTGAATAAGTTCGCACTGAGTAACATTAGCCTGGCTCTTTTATTTTGGCTAAGATCAATAAAAGAAATACAGGAGCGAAAAGTCTGTATTAATACAGATTTTGAGATCAGCAGTTCAATATTAAATTCTCTAGCTACAGAAAAAGTGTTTGTGTTACAATCACTTATACTTCACGATGGTCTTAGATTTCCTGATCTTGCAAAAACCGTAAACTATTCTTTAGCAGAAACAAGCCAGCTAGTACAAATTCTTTTTGATGATGGTGTCCTTGTAAAAAATGATGAAGTATTTCTAATTAATCCTTTGCTTTACCGGCAAAGTGTTACTTTATTAAAATCAAAAAATCTACTTTAGTATTTGAAATGAAGTTATTAACAATTTTATATCTTTTAACTATTTATCTCACAGCTTATCTATCGCTGAGTGAACCCAATAAGGTATTTGCACAACAGGATAGTAATTCCATTGTATTTGCACAACAGGATAGTAATTCCGTTGTATTTGAGCAACAGGATAGCAATTCCACTGTGATTGAAACAAAAATAGTCCAAGATTCTGCGAAGATTAATAAAAATATTCAAGATAGCACGCAAACGAATTTAACAGAAAAAGTTGGCATAGACAGAATTAAAGACCTGATAAGTTTTGAAAAGATTATTGGTTCATTGTTTGTCATTTTAGTGGGATTTTTCTTTCTGAAGATATTAACAAAAATTCTTCAATATCTGGCGGAAAAAAGTGCGCGTTACCGAATTTCATACAAAGGCACTATACCTATTATTAGACTGCTGGGATGGTCAATAATTATTTACATAATTATTGCAGTAATCATTAAACTACCCTTCGAAACTATAATTGCTGTATCTGCTTCCTTGGCTATTGCAATTGGTTTGGCTGCGCAGGATTTAGTAAAAAATGTTATTGGTGGTATAATGATACTATTCGATAGACCATTCCAGGTTGGTGATAAAATTCAAGTTGGTAACAATTATGGTGAAGTGCTGTCGATTGGTTTAAGATCTACCCGAATAGTCACAGGTGATGATTCGACAGTCAGTATTCCCAATTCCGATATAATGAACCAGTCGGTATCTAATTCAAATTCCGGAGAACCAAATTGCCAGGTAGTTGCAGAAATTTATTTACCGATTGATGTAGATACTGTTGCTGTGAGGGATACAGCTCTGGAAGTTGCCAAAGTATCAAAATATGTTTATTTGAATAAACCTATAAGCGTACTATTTTTTAATGAGGTTCAAGAACGAAGGTCTTACTTAAAAATGAGACTTAAAGCTTACGTCATGGATATAAGATATGAGTTTGCTTTTAAGAGTGAAATGACCGAATTGATTATTAAAGAATTATTGAATGATGGAATATTAAAGAAGGAAGACGTTTCTTAATTAGTTTTAATTAATGTAAATACTTTCTTTAATTATTAATTAAAGATTTAGTAATTTCTCAAGTTCTTGAATGTCTGCTTTAGAATTAATTCTTCTAAAATAGCCGAGTGCTTCATTTAGAAACTGATTACTTTTTTCAGTTTCTCCTTTTTGCTTAAAGAGAATACCGAGTTCGCAGGCTACCTCCGCAAGGTTCAACTGATTTTTAAGGTCTTTATTAAGTCTGTAACTTGTTAAAAGCGAATTCTCTGAAACTTCCAGTTTGTTTTTATTTCTGTTTATTATTCCTTTAATCTTAAATACTTCTGCAATTGAAAGCTTATCATTAATCTTATCAGCAATTTCCATTGCTTTTTCGGCAAATGCCTCTGCTAAATCAAAGTCCCTAAGCTGGACATAAACAAATGCTTTATTGATATATGCGATTCCTAAATTCTGTAGATAGCTAGATCTGACAGATATATTTATACTATCGTTAAATTCGTTTAATGCTAGATTATAGTCTTTTTTCTTTATGTAAACCATCCCGAGGTTCTGTTTTATTTCGGCTATTCTTTTCAGATTATCTACCTTCTCGAAATTCAACAAGGCTCTTTTTAAATATGAAAGTGATTCGTTGTAATTACCTTGCATATTATTGATTATACCAAGGTTGATTTCGACTTTTCCTATAAGTGCAGTATCTTTTATTTCCTGAAGAGCAATTAAAGCATTCTCAAAATGTTCTTTAGCTTTATTTAAATTCCCCTGGTCGCCGTGAATTGTTCCAAGAATATTCTGGCAATGTATATTACCCTTTGTATCGTTTTCTTCCCTAAAAATTTTAATTGATCTGTCGAGATAAGAAATACTTAACTCCCACTGAGCTTGACGGCTATATATTTCACCTATTGCCAGAAGCGCATTAGCCGTAATATCTGCCATGCCAGCTTTATCACTGCACAGATTAATAATCTTCTCGTGAATTTCTATTGCAAGCGGGTTCTCACCCGCAGTGATCGTAAGTTGACCAAGGTAAATTAAGAAACCTACAAATTTTTCTAATGTGAATTTAGATTCGGCAAAGGTAATTAATTGATCTACCTGGTAACGGAGTTGGGGACTGGTTCTGATGTCAAGTCCAAGTTGTTCTCTGGTCCCTGTATCTTCAATAGTACTTGAACTTACTGTTTCTCTAGTTAAAGTCTTAAAGAAATCTTTTTTATCTGATTGATCAAAAAAGTTTTTAAGAGTTTCTTCAACTATAGGATGAGTATTTAATAATTTACTTTCCAAAAAATTCTTTGAATCATTTCTGTAAAAAATGCTGAATATCTAGCGAGTATTAGCGGCAAGCCTTGTGCCACTAATCTTATCTAGCATCACTGTCTGGCATTATTTTTTTAGGATGTAAATTGTAAAAATTACATTAGGTGCTCTGAAATAATGGTAAATCGCCATTTTTCTTTGCTGTTCGAATTGAGAAATTGGGTAAAAATGAAGAAAAAGAAGGACTGAAATGGAATAATTAATTTAAATTTTAGATGTTCACTTTACAATCTTAGATATCTCTTTGAATTGGGATGTACCACAAATGTTAAGTAATTCAAAAAGAATTGATTCAGTTGTAGTAACCTCAGCACCGTGGTACAGCATTCGATCAATAGCTGTATTATAGTCTATTTCTTTGCGGGAAGAAACTGCATCGGCAGCAAGGTTAACCTGGAATCTGTTTTCAAGAAGATCCAAAACTGTTTGTTGAACACAGACATGAGCTTCAATTCCACAAATAACAACTTGTAATAAATTTTTACTTCTAAGTTCATCAAACAAATTACTTGCCCCTGAACAGCTGAATGACATTTTATCAAAAGGTTTAATGTCTCCCAGTTCTTCTACGATTGATTGAACAGTCGGCCCCAGACCTTTTGGGTATTGTTCGGTATAAAAGATTGGCAATCCTAAAACCTTGAATCCTTTGATGAGTTTAATAGTATTATCGACAACTCTTTGATAGTTATTTATTACGGGAAGAATACGTTGCTGAATATCAATTACCAGCAGTGCAGTAGTTTCTGGTTTTAATAGCTTACTAAATCTTTTAAATTCTTTCATTAATAAGGGGTATTTAGTTTAGCTGTAAATTTTTTCCATTCCATACTTGCCACAGGCATACATCATAAGCAGACTGGTTATATCCACCAAAGCTTTTTTATGTTCATCTATGTAAATGACCAGATTATATACATTTGCGATAAATTCCATCTTGTCAATTATTTTTTTTAATTCACTGTAAGAAGGATTTCCGTGCCAGTAAGCAACTTCCTGGATTATCATCTTTTCATATCTTCTCAAAAATTCGCCAAAAGAAATTGTGTGAATAGAAGTTGCAGTTCTGGGTTTACAAATTGCAATCAGATCATTAAAATATGTATCCCAATGTTTTGCAAGGTCGCTGTTTTTTTTCTGCATAACGTATCTTGCTTTCGCAAGTGTGAACTTGGCGCGCGTGCGGGTTTTAAAGTTGGGCATTACTGCATATCCATCGAAACTTTTAAATTCATTATCCGGATCAATAAATTTCCATCTGTTTATAAGCTGTTTGGCAGAGTAAATATTTATTACTTTGTCTTTTGAACTATCGATCAGAATAAATTTTCCCTGCTGCCAATTGGTAACAGTCAGCCAGTGTCCCCAATTATCAACACTTAATATACAGGGATATCCTTTCTTTAAAAGTTGCATTAATGCTTTCACACCATCTGCACCAACTTCTCGACGGAAGTATTTCAAACGGCAGTCATAATATTTAGCTGCTTTTGCTAATCCTATTTCATCTGTTCCATACCACCACGAACTGCCAGCTTTTCTGCCTATTGATTTTTCGCTTGCAAATACACCTAGCATAACAAGTGCATACTTTAATGCAAATGGACCACATTGATATTTATTTGGTTGTGGGTAGAAGCTCATTGTTTAAAATATTTAGGATTCTAATCTAATTAATCAAACTGAATTAGTCACCATTATTACCTTCAAATACAAAAAAAATCTTTAAATTTGGGTTATGAGAAAACCGAAAATTAAAGTTGCTATAGTATATAATGAACCTGAACCGGAAATGTATCACAAGACTTCTGAGTCAGAGACCCAGGAGTTAGAATTTAAACCCTATTTTGAGGTAGATAAAACAACGCCAATGGAAGAATATGAGTACGTTGCGCAAAGGTTAAATGCAGTTGGTCTGAATGCTTACACTTTAAACATTAAGGATAGTCTCCAAAAAATGCTCGCAAATTTAGAAGAGCAAAAACCTGATGTGATCTTCAATTTTGTTGAAATTTATAAGGAAAATTCACGCTTTGAAATGAATATTGTTGGATTATATGAATTAATGGGCATTCCATATACAGGTGCACCAGCTATGGCTCTAGCCAACTGTCAGAATAAAATTCTCGCCAAAAGACTATTGAGTTCGAGTGGCATCAGAATCCCACCCTTTTTTATAGTAAGTAAGAAATCCTCAAGATATACTCATAAATTGAATTATCCTCTATTGGTAAAACCAGCCCTTGAAGATGCTAGTGTAGGAATTGAAAATGAATCAATTGTTAGTAACAGCAAAGAGTTAAGAAAAAGGATTGAACACATTTTAAAATATTTTGCTCAGCCGGCTTTAGTGGAAGAATTTATTGAAGGCAGGGAATTAAACGTTGCAGTAATGGGGGATAAGAGGTTGAGAGTTCTGCCGATTAGTGAGATAGATTTTTCAGAAATGCCCGATCATCTTCATAATATTGTTAGCTATCAGGCTAAGTGGGATCCTGACCATGAATCTTATCACAAAACTATTCCTATTTGTCCTGCACCTATCCCCAAGAAAATTGAAAAGAGAGCAAAAGAGGTTGCATTCAAAGCATTTAAAGTTATGGGTTGCAAAGGATATGCAAGAGTTGATATAAGATTGGCCAAAGATAACAAGCTTTACGTGCTTGAGGTGAATCCTAACCCGGATTTAACTGAAGGAGCTGGATTTATGAGATCTGCTGAGTATGCCGGGATGACGTATGGTCAGGCTCTTAAGAGAATTGTGAATTATGCTTTGAGTAGAGGTAGTAATTCGAAACCTAAATAAGTTGTTTTGTTAGTAACTGAATTACTTCTTTTAAGGAATGCACTTCAAAGTCAGGTTTTATGCTGAAGTTATTTTCAATTGGGAATTTCGTTTTACCGGTGTAGATTAATATACCTTTACCTCCTAAATTCTGAGCAGCTTTTACATCATTTTCAATATCATCGCCAATCATATAAAATCCGTCTTCAATTTTGCTTCCGATTTTGTCAAGTGCTGCCTTGAAATAATGAGATGAAGGTTTACCAATTACAATTGCCTCTTTTGATGCAGCAAATTCAATTCCTTTTATGAAAGCACCCGTGTCAATCATTAACTCATCTTTAGGATACCAATATTTATTTTTGTGCATTGCAACAAGGTCAGCACCTGAATATACTTTTTTGAAGATCTCATTCATTATTTGATAATTCCATTTGTCTTCAATGTCGCCAATTACAATCGCTTCAGGATTCTCCTCATCAATCATTCCATTAAAGTGATGAATTAAATAATCCCGACAGTAAACCTGAACTTTTTTATAATTATTCTTTATAAAAGCTAGTGTTGAATCAAAGGCAGTGATTGCTGGGATTGAGAGATCGATTTTGTGTAAAGCGAAAAATTCTTTGATTTGATCTCCGGTTCTTAAAGTAGAATTGCTGAGTATGCAGGCAGGAATTTTGTTTTCGTAAATAAAGTTAAAAATCTCTTTTGCATCTGGGGCAGGAAAATCACCTAATTTTATAACACCATCAAGATCAATCAGGAGAGGTTTAAATTTCATTTTCGTCTGAAAAAAGAAAGGCGGCATTTTGCGCCGCCTTTATTAACTATGACTTTGATCCTGCTAAAACAGGAAATTTCATTTTTGCTAAATGATACAAACCAAACAATACCCCAACAAAAAATAAATCACTCAATAGAGTTTGGTGAAAAAATGGAATAGCTGCGGTGTAACAAGCCGCAAGTCCCGCACCTGTCTTTTCGTAATATGGGGTTGACAGCCAGATCCCAAAGTTGGTTATTATAAAAAAGCTAACTGAAGAGATTACAGAAGCAAAAAATATGTTCCCAACTTTTTTCTCTTTCAGCATCATCATTCCAATCACAACTATAAGTGCAAAACTAAGATAGACAGCCCACATTGTATCGTGAAAACCAATTATCAAATCGGTGATAATCATAGCTGCAAGAGGAACTAAGAATGCAGCCCATTTTTTATTAAAGTAAGCTCCTCCAAATAAAGCCATTGCTGCAATTGGTGCAAAGTTTGGCGGATGAGGTATCAGTCGAACAAATGCAGCAGCAAATACCAGCATTGTGAGAATCCAAAATTTAGGAGTTATCTTTTCCATAGTATAATCCTTTCTAAATAAAATCGGTTGAAAAATATTTTCAGTTTATAATTATTTAAAGATAAAGTTAATTAATGTCAAAAGCATGTCCTGAAACTGTTTCAGGATCTCTTATCTTTTTTGAGATAAAGAACGCAATTGATAAAATTTTTAATTCTATTCTTAATCAATATTTAGACTAATTCCACCATAAACGGAAAATCCTGCAGTTCCGTAACCATATACCTCTTCGTACTGCTTATCAAGTAAATTTTCAATTCTGATTTTGCATCGCAGAAATGAAAACAGATCATAATGTGCAGCAAAATTTATTAAAAAATAATCCGGCATTATAATTCTTGCAGGATAATTTATAAAGTCGGGTTCTTCACGGCTTCCAACGTAAATAAATTCAATATTAGCATTTGTGCCATCGTTATATGAATAGCTAACAAATAATCCAGCCTTGTGCTCAGGTCTTCTAACAAGTTTTTTATTGTAATCCGGTGTGTTTTCACTTTTATCTTTTGCATTCGTGTAGGTGTAATTAGTTTTTATATCGAAGCCGTATATTAAACTGGCTTTTGCAAAAATTTCAACGCCATTTGTTTCAGCTTTATTTATGTTGATTGTCTTAAATGTAACAGGATCAAAACCAAACATATCTTCAAATTTGTTAAAGAAATAAGTTACCCCTATTGAGAATCCTTCCTTCCAGAAGAATTGTTCAACACCTGCATCCCAACCAAGACTTTTTTCGGGATTTAAATTCGGATTCCCGTAAGCAGGATCAAAAAGGTAAAATAATGATGGTGCCTTAAAACCTGTTCCAAAGTTAGCTTTTAGTTTTGTCCCCGTCTTCCAGAATATATATGCAGGTGCAATTCGATAAGTAAATACTGATCCAAATTGGTTATGATGATCGTACCTTGCACCTAAAGTTGTAAAAAAACTTTCATCTAATTTAATCTGGTCTTGAATAAAAATCCCGGTGGTGTTTACACTTTTTTTAGGAAAGATACTAGCATAATCGGGAGGATTCAAATAAGTGAACAGATAATACTCGGAAGCTGATTCTTCCAATTCAAACTCAATTCCTGCAGTTATAATGTTGTTCTTAAAAAAATAAAGGTCATTTTGCCAATCTGCTTTATATTTTTTCCCATCATAAAGACTATTCGAGGAATAGAAGCTTGCAGCAGAGCTATCGAAGGAATATTTTCTAACATTCCTGAAAAACGTTAACCCAAATTTCTGATTCCATTTATTATTCAGGAGATTTAGTCTGCCTTGACCTCTGACAAAAAATTCTTCCTGATTAAAAACGTATGTTGGATCATCCCAGAATTCTGGTGAGCCGAGTGATTGATCTAAATCCGATTTCGATTTATTGTAACGGATTACTAAATCTGCTTTAAAAATGTCTAAGAAATTATAACCAATAATCGAGCTTACATTATCAATAGTGTATCCGTCTTTTTCAGTATTACGATATTTCTCAGCTGCTGCCGAGTAAGCATCACTTTTTACTCTGCTGAGAGCTATTGAATAATTAAATCTACCTAGAGCACCTAACGAAGATACAGTGCCTTTAAATGTATTATAGCTGCCTGCTTCAACATTGAGATTTAGTACCGGTTTACCAGTTCCTCTTGTTGTAGTGATATTGATAACTCCGGCAAGCGCATCTGAACCATAGAGTGTACTTTGTGGACCGCGTAAAACTTCTATTCTACTAATGTTGTCAACCGGTAAAGCAAAAAAATTGTAGAAGTTTGCTGGATCGTTAGGCAAGTTTGCTTCGACACCATCTATAATAACAAGTGTGCTGGATGAATTCCCTCCTCTAATGTATACGTTGGATATAGATGCTTTTGTTCCCTGCTGTGAGAAGCTAAGCCCATATTCATTTTTTAAAACATCAAAAGTGTTGAATGAATTTTTATTCACAATCTCAGCAGAGTCAATTACGGAAATGGAATTAGCAAGTTCTATAGAATTGGAAGATGTTCTCGTCGCAGCAATTACCACATCATTCAGTTTATAGAATCCTGTAGTATCTGTTTTTTGAACAATAGTCTCTTGTGAAAAGGAGACTCCGCAGATGACTACAATTAAGAGCGGAATGAGAGAAATTTTTTTCAATGAAGTTACTCCTTAATCTGGAATTATAGTAAGTAACTTCGCGGGTTAAAAGTTGAAAGTAAACGATTGATGAATTAAATGAGATCGTTAAACTAACCTCTTCTCGCGAAGGTTGATTAAGTGTTCCTGCCTGATGGCAGGCAAGACTTACGGCAGGTCTCCTGGCTTTGATAATGTATAATTTAGAATTAAGAATGTAGAATTGAACTCATTATAAATTATACATTCTGCATTATACATTACTTCACAGTTGCGCGACAGCGCCGGAATAGATGTTTCCTTTGTCATTGCGAAGGAATGAAATGACTGAAGTAATCTCTGAGATTACTTCGCTACGCTCGTAATGACAGCGTAAAAAATCACCGCACCGGACTTCCCTATAATTTCCCTTATCCCGAAGAATCGGGATGGGAACACCGTAATCATTTGAAAGAACTGGTTTAACTTAATGGGTAGGAATGAATAATCAAAACCGGTAAGTAAGATTCGCCAGAAATCTTCCGGAGGTTCTGGTCTTTTCAAAAATTCCCTCATAAGTAAAATTTAGAAGAACTGGTTTTAAGAGATAGGTATTTAAATTAATCGAAGCCGAGTTCTGCCTCAGATCTTCAATTCCTGATCTGAATTTATAATTCGTAAACCTATACCCAAGCCAGATATCAAATCCATAAACTATCGGTCTGCTCAAATTTGCACTCCAAATATCACCTTCCATATAGCCGT